>JGI12635J15846_10001046_pt1 | contig 24264 bp, 19 predicted proteins | sample BlaSpr_A8_OM2_M2_FD_15846 | JGI IMG/M metagenome (IMG submission 15846) | reverse complement strand
TTCTCGCTTTAGATGCTCGCGGAGTACCGCAACAATCCTGGCTGCCGTTTTGCCCTCCCAAAGCGGAGGGCATCGCGGCTCGGGAGCCGCTTTCTGGAGGATTTGTTGAGCCGCCGCGAGAATACGCTCTGGGTGCACTCCCACCACTTGATTGGTGCCGTGATCAACGGTTGCGGGCCGTTCCGTGTTCTCGCGCAGCGTGAGGCATGGCACTCCGAGAACCGTGGTTTCCTCCTGCACTCCGCCGGAGTCTGTGAGGACTAGGCGGGCCCGGTCGTTGAGAGAAAGGAAATCGAGATAACCAAGCGGATCGAGAGGCACAATTCCAGCGGCTTCTGCCCTGTCTGGGTTTGTCAGATACCGCGCCAAACCGAAGCTCTCGATATTCTTTCGAGTCCTAGGATGGATGGGGAAAAAGACCGGGAACTCAGCTGCAACGGCGCGTACCGCGCTGAGAATGCCTTGCAGTATTCGGGGATCGTCCACGTTGGACGGGCGGTGCAGAGTCAGGACCCCGTAGGGGCGGCAGCCAGATCCATTCTTACGCACACCAAGCTGGTCGAGGAGAGGCGATTTTGCGGCCGCTTCGCGGTGCCGGAGCAGGGAATCGATCATGACATTGCCGACCAGGAAAGTCTTTTCCGGCGGTACGCCTTCATTTTTGAGATTCTCCATGCCACTTTGTTCGGAGACAAAAAGCAGGGAGGAAATCGCATCCGTGAGTTTTCGATTGATCTCCTCAGGCATGGTCATATCAAAGCTGCGTAATCCGGCTTCGATATGCGCCACGCCGATGCCGAGTTTTACGGCAGTAAGCGCTGCGGCGATCGTAGAATTCACGTCGCCCGCCACCAGAACCATTTGCGGCTTGTAGTCGAGCAGAACCGGCTCGATGCGTTTCATGATTTCGGCGGTTTGCGCGGCATGGCTGCCAGAACCAGCCTGAAGATTCACATCCGGTTTGGGCAGACCCAGATCGGCAAAAAAGTTGCCGGAAAGAAGTTCGTCATAGTGCTGTCCGGTGTGCACCAGACAATGTTCGACGGTGGGGACTTTCTTCAGCTCATTGACGATGGGTGCGATTTTCATGAAGTTGGGACGCGCCCCAACCACACTCAGCAGCCTTATCAACTCAACACTCCTGCCGCAAAGGTCCGGACAATGAATGGTTTTCCCCAAAATACAAGACGGCTACGACGCAGGAACGTGCTTCGGGAGTTGTGATAAGGAGGTTTCATCGCGCCAGCAAGAGTATAGAGCATCTCCGGGCCCGCTCCATGGCAGCTGCCGCTCCAGAAACGCACATGACTCTCGTATCCGCAACTATTTAGAGTTGCCAGCCGGCGCGGAAAGAGCATACGAGTTGGGCGGAGTGAGATCTAAGCGATCGGGTTGGGCCTCGCTGGAAAATCGAGACGGCTGGGGGCGATATCCGTTGCGGGTGCGAATCTTATATCCCTTTGCATGGTCGCCTATCAGTTTTACATTGATCGCTCGCCAGCCAGAGTTGGGATTGGCCTTCGGGTAATAGCTTAACGAATAAAGATGCGCCAGATCGTCTCGAACAGAGGCAAAGGCCCTCTTTTCATCTCTCCAGTTCTTGGAAAAGTAAGCTTTCCCGCCTGTGGCCGCCGTCATGCGATCAAACACCGCCGTGGACAGGGGTTCTATTTTTGCGTCTTGGGTGCTGATCATGTAGATGGAAACGCCAGCGGACTGGGCGAATTCGGCGACATCCTCGGGGGGTACTACGCTGGAGTTATCCGGGCCATTGGAAAACACCACCACAACTTTCCTGCCCTTATATTGGGTGGCATCATTCAAGGTCAGCAACAGGGTATTGTATAGGGCTGCTTCGTCTCCGGCCACGGTCGAGCGCACGGCATGCAATACTTGCGTTCGGTCGGCGGTAAGAGGAGCAGCGCGGGAGAGATCCCGGCTGTAGGAATAGAACGCAATTTTGTCCGCGGTTCCCAGCGAACGAATAAATTCCGCGATCGCGTCTTGTGCGAAGACGAAGCCGCGATACATATAGTTGCTGGTATCAAACAGAACGAAGACATTCGCCCCGGCCATCAGCGAGTCGAGGGTTACAGGCGTCGTTCCCGCAGAAGCGCCTTTAACCTCTGCATCTCCTCTGGGCCGTGCGGGGTCAATTAGACTAACCGCGGGTTCATTACCTTCCGCGAAGGTGGCAACCTTCTCCGTAATCCCATCCTCAACGATGGAAAAATCTTTGGGTCGCAGGCCCGTGATGTAATTTCCTTTCCTGTCGGTCACCGCGACATTGAGTTGCACCAGATTGACTACAACATGAAGATCAGGGCTACCCTGTGCTTCCAGGCCAGTTCGGGAGCCGACGAATAGACTCAACAAACAAAGAGAGAGAAGGGATTTTCTTAACATATCTCCTAATTTCCTACTCTGCGAGCCCACTCAAGATGGGCCGCTGTTATTACCTCAGTAAATCCAGTGCAGCTACTTCGTCGCCGCGCTTGGAAAGGCGATGGCGAGCGAAGCGATCTTGCCGTTGCGAAAATCCTCGCCGGTTTCGTGCATGGCGCGAAGCAGGGCCGGCCAATCTTCGAAGTCGGTTGCGAAGATCTTCTCGACCATATGCCTGGTCAGCTGCGGCACCAGACGATTCAGCGCCACTGCCGAAAGCCCGGTCTCATCGGCCAGGCGAGCCCAGTAAAGATTTGGTGAATCCCAGGACTCCGCCAGAAAACGGCTGGAGTACCCCGCGAATGCGGGCAGCGGGCCAAGGTTCAGCAGTTCGCGGCCATAACTCTGAGCCAGGACAGGATGCGGCACGCCAAAATCGCGAGACAGACGCTCCCAGCTGACCTGTTCGGGATGCTGACGGGAAAGATCCTGCAGCTCCGCGGTCGCCGTTCCCCAGGTGCCGGTTTCCCCCGGGTACCTGCGCTGGAATTCTGCCGTCAGATAGAACGTATCCGCGGGCGTCATTCGAGGGAGCACCTCCGACGCGTGGTCGGCGCTGAGAGCTTGTTCCACTTGCTCTGACCGCTGAGGATCTACACGATCCGAGAGAATGGCCATCACCTTGATCCGCAGTTGATCGTCCTTTGCGCAGGCAGTCAGAAGTTCCTCACCGGTGCGCTGATACAGCGCCACCGCGTGAAGTTCGTTCTGGCTGACATCCCACCAGCGCGGCAAAATCGCGCTGGTCAACAAACCCGGCGTCAATTCCTTCCAAATAAGAGCCTGCACACTCTCCGGTGAAATAAAGTCCTGTTCGAGATCGGAAAGAACATATGGCAAGTCGGCGAGAGAGCCAACAAAGTGGGCGCCTCCGCCAGCAGGCGAACCCTGGCCAATGAGCTGTGGAGCCTGCCAGACCGTCTTGATTCCGCCTACGGTTTCCGCGGCAAAGTCGTGGGAGCGAACCAAGAGAGGGTTGTTGTGCAGGGCCTGGGCGCCGGGTGGCTCATAGTAGGCATAGTTCAAACCGACGAGAGTGTCCCTCAAGAAAGAAGCCAGCTGGCCACGTGCCTCTTCGAGCTGGGCCGGCGAAGCCGTTGGAGACTTGAACACTTTCGCCAGATCAGTTCGCATCTGCACTTCGGTGTGATGGTTGTTATAAATTCCTGCGGCCCATTCCGTTCTCTCGCCATTGGTGAAGATCGGCCGGGGCATCTCGAACTCCCGCATTTCTCCGGCTTGATGGATCGCGAAATCGTTCAATGGCTTTCCATGAGCCTTTTCGTACAAGGCGTCGCCCAGCCCGAGCAGCGTGTCCAGAGAAACCAGCCGCTGGCCGTCCAATACAGAACGGATTCTGATGGCAATCTCGTGGTGCATCCTCATGCCTTCCGCAGTAGTCTGCCGAGGACCAGCCAGCAAATCGATGATTTCATCCTGAGAAACGGTCGTCTCCCCAGTGGCAAATCGGAACAGCGCCCCAAGAGAAGCCCGTCCCGCGTCATACACCTGAGCCGCCGATCGAATTTTGCTGAATGGCTTGATCACCTGCTGCCACGAATCATTCAGTTGCTCGTTCGAGATTTGTCCCTGCCGGGCCAGGATCTGCCACATTCCAACATTTGCCTGCAAAGTACCGAGCGCGTTGCCGCGCACAGGGTTGGGAATGTTGGTCAGAGCTTCGGCGGTGTCCATAAACAGCACGATGGATGCGTCATTCAATTCCTGGAACTCGGAAAAAATTCGATACTGATCGCTAAAATCCTCGTACTTTTGTGCCAAAAGGCGAACCGTCGCGGGGGCGAGGCGATGTTCGGGAGATCGCCTGCTTTCGAGTGCGCTGATCGCCATGTAGATTTGAGGCGGGCCGTCATCGGTCGTCGATCGGGAGAGCTCGAACATGGTTTGCACCAGCTGATCTGGGCTGGTTGGGCCGGGGTTATGCTTGCGCCACTCATGCACTACGCGCGAGTCGCTCTTTTGGCGAAGAATGTCCCTCCACACCTCGATATTCCCGGGAACAAGAGGTTCGCCATTAGGTTCCCACTGAAGCCGAGTGACCAAAAGGAGCAGTGCAGGGGCCGGTCTGAACGCACCCGTCGTGGCTCCCGAAGGATTTGGAGCCCGCAGAGCAGTATAGAAAAGTCGCAGCCGCTTCGATTCGGTGAAATACGTCTGATGGCTTTTACTTACTCGTGAAAGGACATCAAAATAAGCCGTCATCCAGCCTTTGTCCCCGGCTAGCAATCGCGGAATGAAGGCGGCGGGTGATGTGGGAGAAACGCCCACCAAATCCTTCCAGGCGGAGTCCGCAGCCGGTCCGCCGGGAACGACCACCCGTCCCTCACGGATGCACAGGTGGCTCCCGTAAAAATCCAGCACGGGAGCGTAAGGCAGCAGTTTCCTAATTCCAATCGATCGCTCGAGAAACGCGTTGGTTTCAGGATCAAGCTTGGAAAGTGCCCAGTAGAGGCGGGCCACGTTTGGGTCGGTCAAAATTGTGTCGACCAGGTCCTTGCTGGCTTCCTTGTTATTCTTCGCGCTGGCCATGGTCCACTCGCCCGCGGCGAACAGTACCGGTACAGGAGAAGAGGTGTAGGCGTACTCAAACGGCTTGCCTCCTTGCAGCGCCTCCTCCAGTTCGGGAAGAGGGAACCCGGAATCGATGGTCAGGAAAGCCCTTTCGCGATCTGCGGTTTGCAGGGACGTGCCGGGCTCTCCGCAATTTGGACGGGCTCGATAACCTAGGATCCGCAGAAGGGGCTTCGCGTCATCGCAATTCGAAGCGCGAATTATCGCGCCTTGGGACGCCGCCAGCTCTGCCAGCTCCCTGGCCTGCACCATATAACGGCTCAGCAGGATGAGGAATTCAGTTTGCCTGGAACCCTCATAGCCCCGAATGAACACGTTCCGGCTCAGCAGCGGCAGCACTTCTTCGGGCGCAACTTTTTGACTAATACCCGCCATGCGCAGAAACGAGCGCAGTGGACCCGGGATAGGGAACTCCGCCACAGCCGAGACCGGTTCATCTGCTGGAGACGAAATCGCGACTGCTTCGGATGGGTTGGTTACAGCTGAGTTAACGGTGTCCCCGGCGTTGGCAGGCAAGCAACAGCAAAAGAAGACCGGAGCTACAAGGAGGGACAGGCGAAGAGGGAATTTCACGGCTGGATTCCTCTTGGAGTCGGCAACACTTAATGCAATCAGGAGTACGCCGCGGGGAGCGGCGATTTCCGTTCACCCGCAAAACCGAGTCGTGCCCCATCCTCGAATTTGTGCTTCCCGGACTCTGATTCTAAATTCCAACGTCGGCCAAAGTAACCTATTTCCCCCGATTCTCCAAGCTATTTCGTCAGCTCCTGGCAAGTTTCTTTAAACGGCATCCGTATCGGGAAAATTGAGTCATTTGTTAAGGTTGGACTGTGCCGCTGTTTCCGAGGGCTAAACGTGACATTGTAAAAATGTAGTCCCGAACCCGCGAGCTGGATCTTTATGCCGGAATTGCCCGATATCGCCGCCTATATCACTGCGCTCGAGTCCCGCGTCGTCGGTGAGCCGCTGGAGCACATCCGCCTCGCGAGCGCGTTCCTGGTGCGAACCGCGCAACCGCCGCTTGCCAGCGCGGAGGGCCGCATTGTCCGCGACCTGCGGCGAGTCGGCAAGCGCATTGTAATCGGACTGGAGAAGGATCTTTGGCTGGCGCTTCACCTGATGATTGCCGGCAGGCTGCACTGGAGGCCCCCAGAAGCCAAGCTAGTCGGCCGTCAGAGCCTGGCGGCCTTCGATTTCCCCAAAGGTTCCCTGGTTCTTACCGAGGCTGGGACAAAACACCGCGCATCGCTGCACGTCCTTGCCGGCGAAGAGAGCCTGCGGTCCCTCGACCCCGGAGGGATCGACATTTTCGCGAGCGATCTCAACTTATTTCGCGCGACACTTACCGCCGAAAACCACACGCTCAAGCGGGCGCTTACGGATCCACGTCTCCTGAGCGGCATCGGCAATGCGTATTCGGACGAGATCCTGCATGCGGCGCAACTCTCCCCCCTCACGCTCACGCAGAAAATGGAAGCACAGGAGTGGGAAAGACTCTTTGCTGCGACGCGGCACACGCTGCAGCTCTGGGTGGACCGGCTCCGCGCAGAAGCGGAAAAAGATTTTCCCGAAAAAGTCACGGCGTTTCGCGAGGAGATGGCGGTTCATGGCCGTTATGGCGAGTCATGTCCGAGGTGCGGCGACAGCGTCCTGCGGATTCGTTATGCCGACAAAGAAACTAACTACTGCGCACGCTGCCAGACTGGCGGCAAAGTTCTGGCGGATCGGGGCTTGTCCCGGCTATTGGGGTCGGACTGGCCACGGACGTTGGAGGAGTTGGAAGCTCTAAAGCGCCGCTGAGGCCGGCTGTTTTTTCTCAAACCATGACGGCCTCAATTCGCCCTGTATTGCAGTCCCACCCACTGAAATATGGTCTTGACGTCGAGTGCGCGGTTTACTTCTGTGGCCAGGCGATTCAATGCCTGTTCCCGATGTTGCTTCCAGTCCGAAAAAAGCGGAGCGGGCGCGAGTTTGCAGAAACTGCGCGCTGCTCTTATGAATTCACGGCGAAAGGCATCCTCGTCAAAGAGTCCGTGTAAGTACGTTCCAAATGTGCGCTGGTCTTCGCTCCTACAGCCATCTTCGAATGTTTGATCCGGTGCAGAATTTCGTTGGAGGGTTGCAAACGGGCGGGCGCCAGGAAGATAGATCGTTTCCCCAATATGAATCTCATATCCGCGAAGCCGATCCACATGAACGTTTTCGCCGAAAAGCGACGATTCAGTAAGCGCGCCTGTCGCCTCTACTGTGACCTTGTTTTGCTGCATGATGGTTCGGATGGGCAAAATTCCCAGGCCAGGAGCCGACCCTCGGCCTTCCATTCCATGAGGATCGTCAATCTCAAGACCTAGCATTTGCATGCCGCCGCACAGGCCAACCGCAAGCCCGTGTTTAGCGTGTTCCTGTAAAGAGTGGTCGAGACCTCGAGCGCGCATCCACTCGAGATCATCCACCGTCTGTTTGCTGCCCGGAATGATGACGACATCCGCCACCGCAAGCGCATCGGGTTTGCGGCAGAACCTTAGCGAAACCGAAGGCTCTGCCAGCAGGGAATCGAAATCCGTGAAGTTTGACAGGGAAGGCAGGCAGATTACGGCGATCCGAAGTTCCCGCGCGGCGGAAGAATTCGAGCTCCAGTCGACCACTGGCGGCGAAGACAAACCTACACTATCTTCCTCGTCCAGGATGAGCTCATGCAGAAAGGGAATGACACCGAGGCATCGTTTCCCTATACGTTGTTCGATGGAATCAATCCCGGGCCTCAACAGCCCGGGGTCGCCCCGAAATTTGTTGATCACGAAACCGCAAATCCGGGCGCGCTCCGCAGGATCGAGCAGATCGATAGTCCCAAGCAGCGCGGCAAACACGCCGCCGCGATCGATGTCGCCAACCAGCAGGCAGCGCGCATCGGCCAATTCAGCCATGCGCATGTTGGCCATGTCATGCGCCTTCAGATTAATCTCCGCCGGCGAGCCCGCTCCTTCCAGAACAATAACGTCATTCTGGGCAGCCAGGATTTCGTAGCTCTCACGAACTACTGGCGCCAATTCTTCAACTCGGCCCGGGTGGTAATCACCCGCACTCAGATGACCCCAGATTTTGCCGCGCACAATGATTTGTGAGTGTGCGTCACCCGCGGGCTTGATGAGGATCGGATTCATATGAACCGTGGCCGGAATGCCCGCGGCTTCGGCTTGTAGAGCCTGGGCCCGGCCAATCTCCAGTCCATCGGGAGTGGCGGCCGAATTAAGCGACATGTTTTGCGCTTTGAATGGAGCTACGCGGTAACCTTGTTGCGCAAATATACGGCACAGGGCGGCCGTGAGAAGCGACTTGCCCACATGGGACGCAGTGCCGAGAACCATAATGGCGCGCGCGGCTATGGCTTCACCAAGCTCTCGACCAACGGGCACCGGCGTGTTGGTCGTCGCGCAGCCGGGAATCGATACCAGCGTGAAGTTCCAGCAGCCGTCCGAAGAGCCACAAAAGATCTGACAACCGGTTTAGATATGCGAGCACCCGGGCGTCGACTGGCGCACCGCTCTCGATCAACCGGACCACGTTTCGTTCTGCGCGGCGACAGACGGTGCGCGCCATTTCAAACGCCGCGGCCTCCGTGTGCCCCCCGGGCAAGGACCAGTCCGATAAGATCCCTTCCGTGGCCTCGATGGTATAGACCAGAGTTGTGATTTGGTCGACGTCCTCGGCGCTTACGGTGGGTGGATTTTTAGTAGCACCCGGCCCAGTGGCTAATATTGCCCCAAGGCGAAACAGCGTCTTCTGGATCGATTCCGTCCATGAACGGATGTCGTCGTTTTTGCAAATACTGCGGGCGAAACCTAAGGTCGAGTTTAATTCGTCGACGGAACCGTAGGCTTCTACTCGCAGGTCAGCCTTGGAAACACGAGCACCTCCCACAAGCCCGGTTTGTCCGCCATCTCCGTGTTTGGTTGCGATACTCATTTTTGTGCTCCTCGTAATTCGTGTAATGTTCCGTCAGCTCCCGCCGATCGGCAATCGGAATCTTCCATCCAGGCTCTGTCGATATGACTTGGGTCGAGAGTCACGAAAGTTCCGTAGTTCTTTGTGAGATTCCAGGCTTCTTGTTCCGATACTTTCCAACCGTTGGTTAGCACCGTGCGAATGAAACCGGCGTGGGTAACCACCGCGATCGGAAAGTTTGTCGCTTCCCGCAGCAAAGAGGCCATCTCTCCGCGTACCCTTGACTCGAATTTCTGAAATGACTCCCCGCCGGGCGCAGTTGAATGGGGATATTCCTCCGCCCATCTCTTTGTCAGAGCCGGGTCGCGCGCTTCAATTTCATTCCCGGTAAGCCCTTCCCACTGGCCAAAGTAAATTTCGCGCAGCCCTGCGCGAACATGAAGTTCGACTCCGAAATGGCCAGCAATAGCCTGGGCAGTCTGTTGAGCGCGCAGAAGGTCGCTTGTATAGATTCGGCGGATTGCATGTTCCGACAACATCCTCACGAGTCCCGCGAGTTGTTGGCTTCCGCGCTCATTGAGTCCCGGATCAGAGTGGCCGCAGAAGCGGCCGGCCATGTCGGTTTCCGCATGACGGACTAAAAGAAGATGAGTCACGCGTTCCATACCCCGCAAAGATAAACTGCAATCTCAGTAAGCTGATTGGTGGCTCCGAAGCAGTCACCCGTGACCCCGCCGATGCGGCGGAAATAATAGAGGCCGCTCAAGGCGCTGATCATGATTGCAACGAGGACTGGTATCCAGAACCCTTCACGCATTAGATAGAAAACTATGGCAAAACTCAACAGAGTGCCCGTGATAAGAGATACAGAAGAAATTCTCAGTGCAACCCTCGCCCCCTGTCCGTCATCCGGCCGTGCCGGCGGCAGAAAATAACTCAACGGCAGGGCGGTCCAGCGACATAGGACGTGCGCAGAGACCACCAGGGCCGTGAAACGATTTGCCGGAAGAATTGACAGAAGGAGAAATCGGGCCAGTAAGGAAAGCACAAGCGCGATTCCTCCGTAACTTCCGATTCGGCTATCCCGAAGGATCGTGAGAACCTGCTCCCGATTCCAGCCTCCACCAAAAGCATCCGCGGTGTCTGCCAATCCGTCTTCGTGAAAACCGCCTGTAACCAGCACAAGAAAGGTCAGGAGCAACAGCGCTAGGAGAGCGCGGTTGAGGTGAGACGTCAGAATTTGCTGCAAAACCGAAACGACGGCACCGATAGCCAGGCCAACAAGAGGAAAAAACTTCGCCGAGCGCGATAACGAATCGGGCTGATAGGGAACGCGCGCGAGCGGAAGCCTCGTAAGAAACTGAAAGGCAACCAGCAGCTCTTCCAGCAAACGCCTCATGCTTGCGCCTCGCTTACACCCGCCGAGGCAAAGGTTGCCATGCCCGTGTAGAGCCGCACCGCAGACTCCACGATCGGCATCGCCAGCACCGCTCCGGTGCCCTCGCCCAGCCGCATGTCGAGCGCAAGAATCGGGTCCAGTCCCAAATACTCCAACAGGAAGCGATGGCCAGGTTCTTGCGAACAATGACCGGCGAACAAATAATGTTTTACTCGCGGCTCAATCATGTACGCCAATGCGGCGGCTGCCGTCGAGATAAAACCATCCGTGATCACCGGGATTTGATATCGTGCGGCGCCCAGGATGAATCCGACCATGGCAGCGATTTCTAATCCACCTGCGCACTGAAGAATCGCGAGCGGTTGCGGCTCGGAGACTCGCGATTCTTTGCCAAAGTGCTTTTGGATGACGGCCTCGACGACGCTGATTTTGTGCTCATGGGCGCGCTTCTCCAGCCCGGTTCCCGGGCCCGTGACCGCAGCGGGAGGTCGGCCGGTAAGAACGGCGGTTATCACACTCGCCGAAGTTGTGTTGCCGATTCCCATTTCGCCTACTGCGATCAGGGTTTGTCGCTGCTCCTGGGCTCCGGTGGCCAGTTCGAGTCCTACCTGCAATGCTCGCAGCATTTCATCCGCGGTCATGGCGGGTTCATGAAGCATATTCCGCGTGCCGGGCTGGATTTTTCGATGTAAGAGACCGGGCAGATCGCCAAAATCCGCATCCACGCCGACATCAACAATGGTCAGCGCTGCATGGTGCAGGCTTGCGAGCACGTTGATCGCGGCCCTTTCCTGCAAGAAATTAAGCACCATCTGCCGAGTGACTTCTTTGGGATAGGCACTCACTCCTTCGACCACGACGCCGTGATCGGCGGCAAACACATAGGCAGCCTTGTTCAGCGGACGGCTCACTTCGCCCTTGCCGATGGCGACAAATCGCGCCGCGATGTCCTCCAGCCGGCCGAGACTGCCCAGCGGCTTGGTCAAACGATCAAGCCGAGTGCGCGCCAGCTTCAGCCATTTGGGGTCGGGCGCAACAATTTCACCGACGAATGCGGCGAGCAGGTCCGGAGTGACGGTGGTCATAGCATTTTCTCCAGCAAGGCGCGACTCTCACCAACTAGTTTCGGATGACGTTGCGGCGGACAATCGAAGGCTCTCTCCAGAATGTCGGCCTGCAAAATATCCCGCGGACGGCCCTTGCGCAGTTTATGGCTAGGTTCCAGCAACAGAACGGACGAGAACGTGCCTTCAATGAGCTGCAGATCATGCATCGCAGCAAGGACGGTAACTCCCTCTTCACTCAGTGTTTTAATCAGGCCGAGCAATTCCAGTTGGCGGCCCAGGTCGAGACTTTGAGTGGGTTCGTCGAGCAGGAGCAAGCGAGGTTCCTGGGCCAATCCCAGAGCAATTTTGACGCGCTGGCGTTCTCCTCCACTCAGTTCGTTGAAAATCCGATTCCGGAGCGAAGCGACGTCGGCTAATTCTAAGGCCCGCTCTACCGCCTCGCGGTCCCGGCGTTTGAAACCTGCGAACAGGCCAATGTAAGGAGTGCGTCCTTGTTCCACGATCTGCTCTACCGTGAAATCGAACGGAACTTCGAATCGCTGGGGAACAAGCGCCACCACCTTCGCCGCCTCGCCCCGCGGAAGGGTGTCTGGTCCCTGCCCTGCCAGCGAGATCCTGCCCTGAGAGCCCACGAGCGTGCCTGCCGCGAGGCGTAGGAGAGTAGTTTTCCCAACTCCATTTGGACCGATCAGGGCTGCGCATTCGCCTTGTTCGACGGTGAAGTTAAGACCTTGAACCACAGGACGACGATCGTAATTGAAAGACACATCTACGAACTCAAGCAACGGAGTCACAAGGCGTACTCCCGTCTGCTCCGGCGCAGAAGGTAAAGGAAAAATGGGCCGCCGATACATGCAGTGATAAGGCCTACCGGAACTTCAGAAGGAGCAAGCACGGTGCGTGCCAGCGTATCTGCCAGGACTAAGAAAATCGCGCCTGCAATCGCCGTAACCGGCAGGAGCCGAACGTGGTTTGGACCCAGCACCAGCCTGGCCATGTGGGGAATGATCAGTCCCACGAAGCTAATCACTCCTCCCAATGAGACCGCGGCCGCGGTTATGAGCGACCCGGTAAGAATGATGGCTAAGTGCGTCTTTTCAACCTGCACGCCAACTTGACGCGCGTAGTCGTCACCGAGCGCCAAAGTATTCAATCGCCGCGCCAGGGGAAAACACAAAATAAATCCGCAACCGATCATCACAGCAGTGACTTCGAGTTGAGACCACCTGGGGACCGCAATTACTCCCGTAAGCCATGAGGCAAGCACTCGCGTCCGCAGCCCAAAGTTGTCGTCAAGCACCACAAGAAAGTAAGTGGAATAACTGAACATCGTACTTACCGCGAAGCCCGCGAGCAGGAGCGTCACAACCGGCACCCGGCCGCCAATCCGGGCCAGCCAATATACCAGTGCCATGGTTGCCACCGAACCGGCAAACGCCATGGCAGCGGTTGCTCCGAATCCTAGAAAAGAAAAACCCGGCAGCAGAAAAAGTCCAATCCCTGCCCCCAAAGCTGCTCCTCCCGAAGTGCCGATGACATAAGGATCAGCCATGGGGTTTCGGAAAAGCCCCTGGAATAGAAGTCCGGCTACGGAAAGTGCGGCTCCAACCAAGGCGGAAGCAAGCACACGCGGAAGACGGATTTCAAACAGAATCACGGAATTCGTATCCCCAGAGCGATGCCAATGGATCAACGATGCGAGCACTTCTCGAACCCCGAGCTTGGTCGCACCCATTCCCATGGAAAACACAAACACGATGGCGAGAACTATGAGAAGCAAGGCGAGAATAAGCATGAAAAACGCGTGGCTGGAGAATCCGCTCCGGCGATCGGTTCGTGGTGGCGATCCAGCAACAATTTTTTCCGCTATTTCAGTTTCCACGACTCGCCTCCGATCGTAATGCGGATGCCCGATCGAAAAGTGAAGGGTAGCGCCGGATAACCAAACGCCTCGTCATAGTGCTGGCTCAATACATTCTGCAGATCGGCGTAAACATTGAGTGTGCGGTTCACCTGATAACTGCCGGCAAGATCGATTTTTTGATATGACGCGTCGAGATTGCGATTCGGCAAGAGCAAGCTGTTCCCGCCGTTTTCGTCGGAGAGAAAGTCGCTGTCATCCCGCCTGCCCACAAAGGTTCCGGTGAGGGAACCCGTCCATCGCGAATGATGATAAATGACAGCCATGTACCCGCTTTGCGGGGCTCGTCGAAATGGCCGCGCTCCAACCAGTGGCGAGAAAGCACCGATCGGAATGGTCGAGAAGTTCGAAGCGGTATTGAAGCTCGGGCCAATCGCATCGCTGGTAAAGGAGCGCTGCACAACCGCGTCCAGATAAGTGTATCCGCCGCGAGCGACGAGGCTTCGTCCTAGCCGATACTCGACTTCGGCTTCCGCCCCCTGGGCACGGTACGCCTGCGAGTTCACCGTGGCGCCGAACTGGGAGCCATCGAGAAGTGAGTCGGCGATGGATTGCGGCACCCCAAGCTCGAGCAACCCCTGCGTGGGAACAAATTCAATCAAATGGGTGAACTCATTATGAAAATAGGTAATGCCGAGTTTTGCCCGGCCATCGAAGAGGCTCTGTTCAATCCCGCCGTCATACGTCCTGGATTGCTCAGCGCCGATCGGAGCAACATGGTACTGAGCGATGAGTTGCTCTCCATTGCCAAGTGTTTGAAGCAGGCTGAACAGAGACATGCCGGCATCCGAGATGCTGGGTTCCTTGATGCCCGTGCCGAAATTGGCGCGAAGCTTCGTCCCGCTGAAAACTTTGGATGTATCAGGACGCAGCAGGTAGTAAGCCAGCGATGCTCGTGGCGTGCCCGCCACTCCGAAGACGGTGTTTTTCTCAATTCCACTGCCTACCGTGTAATAAAAACGGTTTGCCAGACTGCCGGCCAGTTGCAAAGTATAGCTGTAGTTGCCGCGATCGGCGGAAGGCACTCCAAAACTTGGTTGCACGAACCCGCGCTCGGCTTCGTAGCGAAATCCGAACAGCGCCGTCAATTGCGGCTTAATCTGGTAATCAGTTTGGGCGTAGACAAAATCACGATCGGTGCTGGTTAACGACCGATTCGGATAGGGCTGAGCAAATTGAAAAATCGCCTGCCCGCTTGCCGTGTATCCGTTTGCTCCAGTAAGCGTAACTGGCGCGCCAAGGTACACGGGTCCATCAACCGGCGAGTCAAAGGGAATCCCTGTCGGCGCGTAATCGGTAAACTGCGAGCGCAAGCGAAGCGCTCCATATCGCAACAGGTTGTGCCAACGCTGCGTCGTCTGCTGCTGGAAGGTGGCTCCGATGAAAAGCTGCTGATCTTTCTGGCCCGCGGCATCCGGGATGCCGTAGAGTTGAATCGCGTTGGGCAGTCCAACCGCGGTCACCAGGCGCCGGACGGTTGCTCGAAATTCGGTGTTCGGTTTTGGAGTCCAGCCAAAGTTCCCGGCATAGGTTCCATTGTGGAAGGCACTATCGGGAATGTCATTCGCGGTGTCGAAGCGGGCGAAGTCAGAAAAATAGTCGAACTGCTTGTAACTTCCGCCGAGCGATCCTTCCTGCCGGTAGGTCCCGAAATTCCCGCCATCGATTGAGTAATTGAGCTCGGGCAGAGGAGTGGTGCCGCGTGGAGTAGTCATGCTCACGACTCCGGCAAGCGCATCGGAGCCATACAGAGCGCTGTTCGGTCCGCGCAGCACTTCAATCTGATCGACACCCGCAGCGGAGAGCACGCCAAAATCGACAACGCCACCGATGTCGTTCGCGGGAATGCCATCGATGAGAACTTTGTTGGCGTCGCTGTTGCCGCCGCGTATGAACAAATCGCCCTCACCGCCGCGCTGTCCCGTTTGCGTGACTTGGGCGCCCGGCACCAGCCGCAGAGCCTCTTGTACGTCTAACTTGTCGGCGTAGTTGTCCGCGGGAAGCAAAGTGATCGACGCACCCACTTGCGCCTCCGGTGTCGGAGAGCCCGTCGCCGTTACCGTCACGGCCTGAGAAACCACACCGATGGAGAGAAGCAAATCGACATTGGCGTTCGCGCCTTCGCCCAAGTAGAACGGTCTACTGGTGGTGGCATTGAATGAGGGAGCGCTTGCCCGAGCCTGGTAGCGGCCGGCGGCAACATCGTGGAATTCATATTTTCCTTCGCCGTCCGCAGTTGCCGAAGCGATAATTTTTTGATCCCGAATCAGCTCCACTTGCGCCTTCGGGATGACGGCGCCGAGCGAGTCGGCGGCTGTGCCGCGAACAGTCGCCGACTGCGCTGCCAGTGCGAACATACTTGACAGCAGAAGAAAGACGAAGAATCTTCCGGATTTACGCTCAGGCCTGAGATATTTCATTTTCCCCTCGGAAATTAGTGTCGGCAGAACCGGTCTCCTGACTCTCGCCTCGACGAATCTGGGCAACCTTCCCAGGGATTCTTCCCCAGTGGCTGCGCTTATCTGCCTGCCCAGTTCTCGGCGCTCACAGTTACGGGGTAGTGGCGGAGTTTCACCGCGCTTCCCGAACATTCTGCCGTTTGGTTGTTGTTTAGAGTCGCAGATCATAGCGATCCGGACTCACGGATGAAATTGTTTCGCCAAATCCTCCAGTGCATCGAATGCGATCGGACTGGGGTACTGAATCCGATCATCGGTGTAATAGACGCGCCCCTGTTGAACCGCTCGTAAGTGCTCCCACCCGGGGCGCATCTTCAATTCCTGAATTGTTATTGCCGATCCGCGCATGAGCAGAAGCGCGTCGGGTTGGCGGCTCACGATGGTTTCCAGGCTGACTTCGGGCCACTCTTGCGCGATGTCATCGGTTACCGAAAGACCGCCAGCCGCCTCAATCAATTCGCTGATGAACGCGCGCTTGCCGATGGTCATGACCGGGTCGTACCAGATAGCCATAAATACTCGCACCTTTGGTTTGCTAGCGACGCGGGCCTTCACCGCATCGACGCGCTGGCGCAACCGCGTAACCAGTGCATTGGCATCGGTCTCTCGATTGAGCGCTGTGCCAAGACTGAGAATCGATGCGTAAATTCCCTCGATCCCATGCGGGTCGACCATGAATACGGGTACACCAATACGCTGAAGGCTGCCGACAGACTCCAACGTGTTCAGGTCTCCAATGCCCAGCACAAGATCTGGATGCAGGGCGACAATGGCCTCAATGGAGGGATTAAGTGGAAGTCCGATGCTCGGCTTCTGCAAAGCTTCTTTTGGATATTTTGTGAAATCGCTGATGGCGGCAACATCGTCCCCCGCGCCCATCGAATACACAATATCCACCACACTGGGAATCATGCATACGACCCGATGCGGATGATCGGGAACTTCCACCGTGCGCCCGAGTTCGTCCTTTACTGTGCGGTTAGCAAAGCACGGCAGTGCGATTGCGGCCAGCAGGATGACAATCCCCAGGCGCATTCTCATCGCGACTCCACAAGAGAACGCGCAGAGCTGGCCTGCTGTAAAAACGATGGGACCAGGGATGGATTGGACCGAAAGTACAGATGGATATAACTCGCGAGCACGCGTCCCCTGACGAAACCTTCCTGTTCTCTTCGGCCGGAAAGTGAGTAATGAACGCGATAGGCGCATTGCAGAGAAGGGTGGGCGGCGATTCGGGAGCAGTGAAAACTGTGCCCGCGAACCATGGTTCCTTTTTCTCCAAGCAGGCAATCATGGATAAATTCAACGTCGGCGTATCCGAAATAAACCAAGCTTTTGGTCATTTCGATGGCGAGAGGCAGAACGCCCACCATGGGATAACTCTGTCCTTCTGTGGTTGTCAGTTTTTCCGCCAGATACATCAAGCCGCCACACTCGGCATAAATCGGCTTGTTCGCTTTCGCAAAGTCGCGGATTTCCTGGAGAAGACCGCCATTGCTGCTTAGGGCAGCGGCGTAAAGCTCTGGATATCCACCGCCGAAGTACAGAGCTTGAAGATTTCGTGGCAGTGAGCGATCGGCGATCGGACTGAACTCCACGATCTCGGCGCCATTCTCCCGCAGGAGATCGAGGTTGTCCTCGTAGTAAAAGGAAAATGCTCGATCGCGTGCGATCCCCGCGCGGATGCCTTTGTACGCAGGCTCAGCGCTGTTTGCAGGCGGAGCCTCAAGCCTTTGGCTGTAGACCGTTTCTTTCAGCAATCGCTCAAGGTCGAGACGGTTGCCCAATTGTGTAAGAGTGGAGAGGCTGGCCTTGATTCCTTCAGCAGCGGTATGCAACCCAAGATGCCGCTCAGGGATCGCGGCATCTGTCTCCACCGGTAGCCAGCCGAGCACCGGAATCACTGAGGATTGGCGAATCGCTGACTCCAGCATACGAAAGTGCGCATCGCCAGCCACTCGGTTCAAAACGATGCCCGCGAAACGCAACTGCGGGTCGAAGGTTTCGAACCCTCGAATCACAGCCGCAATGCTGCGCGCGCTGTTCCCGGCGTCTACCACCAAAACCACCGGTAACTCCAACAACTTGGCAATTTCAGCTGTGCTGCCTTCATCCGAGCTTCCCGTTACTCCGTCGAAGAGTCCCATCATTCCCTCGACCACAGCGACGTCACGCGGTACCGAAGCGCGAAAGAAGATCTCGCGATTGGCTTTCGCGTCGAGCATCCAGGTATCGAGATTGCGCGTGGCGCGACTCGCGGCAACTTCAAGGTGGCCACCGTCAATAAAATCGGGACCGCACTTGAAGGGTTGCACGGTCATCTCTCGCGATCGCAGCGCTGCAATGATGGCCAGCGCGACCGTGGTCTTGCCCACGCCGCTGGCCGTCCCAGCCACTACCAGTGCATTCATGGACGCACCTCAGCAACTCCTTTAAGCATCAGGGGCAGTCCGGCGACCATGAGCACAACGTTGTCCGCAACACATGCCACGCGCTGATTGATCTCGCCGAGAAGGTCACGGTATTTGCGTCCTTCCGGAAACGGAGGAACAATCCCGCTGCCCACTTCATTCGATACCAGTGCAACCGAGCAAGGCGCCGCGCGCAGCGCCGAATAGAGCCTCTGCAGCCGCTTTTCAATGGCGACCAGATTCCCCATCTCAGCATCAAGGAGATTCGCCGCATACAACGTAAGACAATCGACCACGATCATCCGGAAATTCGACCCTTCCTCCGTCAAGACTCTATCGAGATCCAGCGGTTCCTCGATCGTCCGCCACTCTTTGGGACGTTCTGTCCGGTGGCGTTCAATCTTGTGGCGCATCTCTTCATCTGAGTCTGAGGGACGGGCAGTCGCGACGAATGCCACCGGCGATGCGGCTGCGGCGAGCGTCTGCACGTGTCGGCTCTTGCCGCTTCGCACACCGCCCAACACCAGCGTGATGACTTTTCGAGATAGGTCCTGCATGCTCACCGGGGGTAGGCCCAGACGCGAGCGGGATTCTACTGGCAGCTTTCAGACGCAGGTCGAAAACAAATCGTCAGAACGCTCTCCGACTCTCCCATCGAAGTCGAATATGCCTGGGGTCAGCGTCTGGCCGGTCTCCTGACTTACGCTTCGGCGAACTTGAGCGGCCTTCCCGGAACATTCTCCAGTGGCTCAATTGAGCTCAGTTCTCGGCGATTACAGTTGCGGGGCAGTGGCGGATTCCAACCGCCTTCCCAAATGCCAGACTTGGTGATTTATACCGCGATGTGCAGGAAACGTCAAACCTCGAGTGGGACTGCATATTATAAAGAGCATCGCTACAGGCGCGCCCAGCTTCCTGCGGGCAACTCGTGCGACCAATCTTCCTGCAACAGCGAGTACATGATTTCCAATCCGGTAACCAAGCGCGGTCCTGGACGAGAGAAGTATGCACTTGCATTCGCCGCATACACCCTTCCGTTGCGCACAGCCTTCACTTGCTGCCATTCGCCGGGAAACTGCGTGACGCGGTATTCCTCGATCGATCTTTCCAGGTTGTGGCCGCAGGGCATGACCAAAACCACGTCAGGGTCGGCATGTAACACCTGGTCCCATTTCATTCGGTAGCTGTCCTTTCCCAGCTTACCGAGCGGATCTACGCCACCCGCGAAGTCAATCATCTCCGGGATCCAGTGACCTCCGTTGAAAGGCGGAGAAAGCCATTCCAGGCATACCACTGTCGGTCTTTGAGTTTTGCTCTTCTGCCTGATTGTGGCGATGCGTTCGCGCAGGGACGATGCCAGCGCGTGAGCTTCCGCTCTCCGCTCTGTAGCCTCGCCAACCCGCAGAACGTCTTCCAATACGTCGTCGAGAGTATGAGGGGTCAGCGAGAGCACTTGAGGTCTTGAGGAAAGCTGGCCGACAGCTTTTGCCACATGCGAGGTGCTGATGGCGCACACGTCGCACAGCTCTTGCGTGACAATGAGATCCGGTTTGATGGCTTCCAGCTTCGAGATATCGATTCGGTAGAGGCTGTCGCCGTGAGAGGTATACGAGTTCACATCGTTGTCGATCTGCGCAGAGGTCAAGTTGTGCGCAAGATTCGTGCTCACAATGATCGCTTTTCGAGCAGCTTCGGGAGGGAAATCACATTCGAAGGTCACACCGGCAACCGAGTTTCCCAAACCTAGTGCATACAAGATTTCAGTGGCCGACGGCAAGAATGAGCAAATCTGCATATAAACCTCGCTGTTACCTGTGACTTCTGAATTGCAATTCACGAATGGCGGCATTTCACAAGTTCACGTTCCACATTGTACCTCGGCAGAGAGCGACTCTCGCCGAGCGACGATTCAGGTATTATTGAACAACTCCAGTTTTTGAACTACGAGAATTTGAATCTTACGGGAAAATGATCAGCAGTAAACGCATCGCCGTCGTAATGCCGGCTTATAACGCGGAGAAGACACTTGAGGCCACCGTGGCTGACTTGCCCGATCTGGTGGATGTCTGCATCCTGGTCGACGATCACAGCTCCGATTCCACCGTTGCACTTGCCAACCGCCTCGGACTGCGTGTTTTTCAGCACGACCGGAATTACGGCTACGGACGCAACCAGCAGACCTGCTATCGTGAAGCTCTCGCCGCCGGCGCCGATGTTGTGATCATGCTTCATCCTGACTATCAATACACGCCGCTCCTGGTTACGGCCATGGCCAGCATGGTAGCTTACGACGTTTATGACGTGGTGCTGGGTTCGCGCATCATCGGCGGAGCTGCATTGCGCGGCGGCATGCCGGTCTACAAATACATTTCCAACCGGTTGCTTACTGCGTTTGAAAATCTTTTTCTCCGCGTCAAGCTCTCCGAATACCACACCGGATACCGCGCCTTCAGCCGCAAAGTTCTTACTGAACTGCCGCTGCTGGAAAACTCGGACGATTTTGTTTTCGACAACCAGATGCTGGCCCAGTGCGTACACTTCGGTTTCCGCATCGGTGAGGTTTCTTGTCCCACAAAATACTTCGAAGAAGCGTCGTCCATAAACTTCCGCCGCAGTGTGGAATACGGGCTCGGCGTGCTCGCCACTACCTTGCAGTATTGGCTGCAGAGAATCGGTGTCTTACACCTTGCGCGCTTCAGCGACCAGGGACGCAAGCTCGAACCTGGCCATCCCGCCTATTATGCCCGCCGCTCCGAGATTACCCATTCGGCGTAGGCGCTCCGATCAATCGACTCCGTCAAAAGGTGTAAATTCTTCTGTGTCTACCCCTAGGGTCCCAGTAGTTTTCACCTAGGGTGTTTACCCGAGTCTGATCCTCCGGGCTAGTTCATGCCGCATTGCTTCCAGATTATTTTATTCGGGCCTGCCGCGCTCGAATCTGCGCGACGGCTGCTATTGAGTCGCCGAATCTAAAATCCATGATGGCGTGCAGATCGAAGAAAGTGCACTGACCATGCGGTTTTTCGTGGGGAAGAGGGTGTTTGCCGGTTAAGTGGGACCAGGGTGAAGGGAATCGACTCAAGTTCGGACGGTTGTCAATTTCGGCGTTTCAGGGCAGTAAATGCCTGTGGAAATGGCTGTTCTTTGATCACAGCTATCTCCCGTCTCAAAATGGCATGGTAGATGCAAGAAGCAGATCCAGGAAAATGTGGAAACGCTCCATTTTATGGAATGGGCGCGAGCTTACTTAGATCTAGGGGGCAGGGATAGTGATGAAAGAGCAGTCCGTGCGCCTAGGACCGCGCGAAAAAGAAATTGTGGAATTGTTGTTGCAAGGCTGTGATAACGCTGAAATTGCCAAGCAGCTCAAGATGGCTCGGAGAACTGTGAAGGCTCATTTCAACCGGCTTTTTCTCCGTTTCGGAATCACAGATGGAATCAAGCGAGTGAAACTCGCAACTCTCTTATACCGGAGGCAATCATGTTCCCATATGAACGTTACGGAAATCGCATCCCCAGTGAGCGAGAACACCGTGTCATCGAACTAGTAGCGCAAGGCTTGAAGAATCGTGACGTGGCCCATGAGATCGGTACAACCGAGCATGTGGTCAAAAATTATCTGCGCGTGATCTACGACAAGCTGGGACTCTGGAACCGGGTGGAGCTTGCGCTGTGGTATGAATCGCGCCGACCAGGCGCTCAAGCGACGCCGGGGGTCGCCTGACTTCGAAGAGCCATTCCGGTAATTTACTGACAACCGAAAGCTTGCATGTTCCGCAGTCTTTCTGCAGCAGCGGCTCGGCCCTTCCGGGCCGCAACATCCAATAACAGACGAGCTTGATCGCAGCTCTTCGCCACTCCGTCTCCTCGAAGGTACAAATCAGACAGGAGCAGGGTTGCGGTCAGGTTCTGTTTAGCCACAGCCTTCCATAACCAGGCAACGGCTTGCTGGCTGTTACGAGCCATGCCCGGACCTGCGTTCAAGTATTTTTCAGCCGTTACCAGTTCCTCGGAGCCGCTTTGTTCGGGAGCAATCGCGCTGGAATTTGTCGCGGCAGGGATGATTGCGGGCCCTGAACGAGATCTCAATCTTCGATCATTTTCCGCGCTCTGGCTCGGTTGCTTTTGGTTCTGCGACAAGGGAGCCGGCGCGGGACGAGCCGGCGGCGCGTCCTTTGCAGGATTCGACTGAGTTGTCGCGGCCTCGGCCGGTTTGGCGGGCGCAGCCTGCGGTTCTCCGGAAGGAGCCGGTACAGCTTGCGGTAGCGCTGCAGGCGCGGTGCCGCTGCTCCAGAAGGTGGTGTTGCTGCGCCACGTTATATACACGAGCGAAGCCAAAACCACCACCACTGCCAGCCCCATATAGATTCTGTAATTGCGGCGCGTTGGCTCAGGCTCATACTGCGTTAGCGAATGCAATTCCGCCGGACGCCATTCCGTCGACGATACGGGCGAGTTCTCCGAAGCTGCAAAATCTTCATCGTGGGCGTAAAAGCCGGCAGTCGAATCAGTTGCAGCAGTGTCTGCTGGGTTTAGAACTGATCCTTCTGCTCCATCCCAAACTCTTGCACTCACTGGCGCCTCTTTCGCGATTTCCTGCGAATCGGATTCTTCAGAGAATGCAAGCGGCGCGCCGCACATTCCACAAAATCTCTGGACCGCTGAATTTCCAGATCCACAGCTTCCGCAGATCAGAGTTGCCGTCTGCTTCGCGAAGGGTTTCCCAATCACAGGGTGATCCGGAAAATCCTCTGGCGTTTCGTCGATATCATCCTCATTCGCGTGAGTTGGCGGGTTTGTGATATCAACCGTCGGCGAACTGCGCGTAAGCTCTCGAACCAGTTCAGAAACCGCTTCTGCCCGTTTTTCGGGAGGGCTCGTGAAATATACCTCTGCCCATCGTCCCATATGTTTCGCCAATAGGGGATTTATAAGCGGATTTAAGTCCGGCTCCGGCAAACTCGTTACATCGGGCTCATCTGTTGGTTGTGACACCGTCGTTCTCCAGTCGAGGACAACAGTATGATTGCACTCCCCGCGAACAAGGTTGTCAATTCCAATGGAGGGAAAACAAGCGAAAATGTGATTTTCGATCCCACTCTCTCCACCCGTTCTTGGTTGATACTAATAGCCTTACGCGATGGGCTGACGTCCATTAAAGCGCAGTCGCTTGCTTCACCACGCATGGGCTTCCCGCATTGATTCCATCATCCCTCCGCTATAGGTAATTTAGCGTGGTCTGGATGGTCGGGGTGGCCTCCAACAAGTGGATCTGTTCGGTTTCGGCGGCATGGTCGCGCATCCAATTTGATCGAGCTGCGGGTGAATCCCGACTTAAAACTTGTAGGTTCGTGACTTCGCCGGTAACACCAGGGCGAGATTTAAGCTAGGCTGACTGGAACGCTTCTCGGCGGATACGCGGACGATTTGTTCAACACCTTGTTCCGGCTCGAAGCCGGGAGGATGAAAGAACACGGCTACGTATGGGGCACTACGGGACGGAGTTCGTTCACCCAGGATACCTGGCAGCAGCAAAAGTTGCGGGGCGTGAAATATCTCGCCATTCACGTGCGTGAGCCTGCGCGACGACGTGCTACTTACCTTGCGAATACACCAGCGTTCGCCAATGCGCAACGGGCGCGGAAGAAAAGTGGAGGCCCTGTTCGCGGAACTCAAGAACCAGATCGGACTGCGCCGCCTGCGCTTACGGAGGATGAAGTTTGGGAGCAGTTCTTTCCGACAGCGGCTGCGCAGAACATCAAACGCCTGGTCCGCTTCCTCAGCCAAGCGCCCGAACCGCGCTCGCTCTGACCGCTTATTAGCAACGCCTCCTCGAAAAACTCCATGCAACGCAAGTACTCGGCACCGGACATCTCAACTCCATCGGCCGGGTAACCGAGCGGCCTTGCGACCGCTCAGTCCCCTAACCGAAGTTCGTCACGGAATGAACGTGGAACGAACTAAGTCTTTAAGAATCAGTTCAGGTTATCGCGAAGTCTGCACTACATTTTGAGAGAGATTTCAAACG
>JGI12635J15846_10001045_pt1 | contig 24285 bp, 19 predicted proteins | sample BlaSpr_A8_OM2_M2_FD_15846 | JGI IMG/M metagenome (IMG submission 15846) | reverse complement strand
TTTTTCTTCGCCGACGGCCGCCGCTGCCAGCTTCCCCCATCCGCCGACGACATGGGCCTCTGCTATTTCCACGCCAAAAAATACCGCGATCGCCTCACCGCCCAGGAAGCCGGCCAGCAGATCAACGAATTCCTCAGCAGCGACATCCTAACCGCCTGCGACCTCAGCGCCGCCCTGACCACCCTCTTCTCCGCCACCGCCCTGGGACTCATCAAGCCCAAGACCACCTTCGCGCTCACCGCTCTCGGCCAACTCATGCTCCAAACCCAGCGCCTCGCCAAGGAGGAATTCCTCCAATCCTTCAACGACCGCTGGCCCAAAATCGTCCACGAATCCATCTGCTTCAACGAGCCCGCTCCTCCGCCCGCCCCCGAGGCGCCCACAACGCAATCAACCAACCCCTGCCTCACTCCCGCAAACGACACTCCCTCCGACGACCCCAACCCGGATCCCGCCCACCCCGAACCCATCCCCTTCCCCAAAATCATGTAGCGGCACAGGCACCCCTGTTTACCCTGAGCCCACCGAACGCGAAGGGCCTGCCCTCAGCTAGGTCGAAGGGCTCCGCCCTCTTGGGTTACTCTCGCTTTTGCTTCGGCCTCCGTGGCACAGGCACTCCTGCCTGTGCGCTCTTAGGAACGGCACGAGTTCAACCCGGCCAGAGCACGCCAATATCACCCCACTCCCCAACCCCTTCCACATCTATCAGTTTTAAACCGATACAAAACAAGCCACTTCATCCCCCAGCAAAATCAATCACTTTCAAAAAACAGGGGGGCGGGGGAGTATCTAACCAATTAACACCGGGTGCCGCCCCCGCTTGCCCTGAGCAAAGCCGAAGGGTCGCCTCTAAGGGTGCGGGTTTTGACTTCTCCCTGCTCGGCGTTTACCCCGACCGGGTCGGGGCGGTGAACTCTTCCTCCCCACATCCAGTTGATCAAATCTCTTCCGGCCACTTTCGCGCGGGTGCCCCAGGAGCACGAAGTCTGGTAGCATTTCACATGGTCAAGTTCAGATATGAATGGTTTCTCTTCGACTACAAAAAGGGCTTTCCCGATAGATTATCGAGGCCGTTCAAAACGAAAGCCGGTGCCGAAAAAGCCCGAGAGAAGTATCCGGCGAAAGAGCGCGGCGGAATTGGAGTAGCAAACTGCCAGATTCCAGTGACCAGACCTAAGCGGAAATCATAACGGAGCGGTCACTTCTTTTCCCGCAAATCCCAAAACATCTTCATCGTGCGCGGGTGGCGGGTGGAAGTCGAATCCTTCGGCGATGCTGATAACGCGCAACTTGCTGGAAACACGTGGTTCCGGAACTAGCAAAATTCGCAGAATCAGCCGAAGTTGGCACACCTACGGCTCACGGAGTTGGGCCGACGTTTCTAAGTTTACCCTTGCTCAAACCTTTCTTTTTGCTCCTGTAGGTGCTTATGGCAGAGTTCAACAAAAGCAGGCATGGCGTCGGTTAGATTGTTATACGTCACCTCGAAGAACTTCAATGCCGCGTGGAGGCTGTTGACACCGAGTTCTTTTGCGTGGTCCCCGCCTCGAATGTTTTGACCAAATTCAATCGTCAAATTTTCGGGATGATACTTGGAATAAAGAGACACTGTTCCCGCCCAATTCGGGTGTGCAAATTCGCTGAGCACGCCGTAGTGACCGCTGAAACCCTCTATCACCTTTTCGACTTGTTCGAGGAACTTACTTACCCTCACGGGACGGGGGTAGTCTCCTTCGTCTAGTTTGGGCGGGGCTGTTGCTATCCCAACATTTAGTTTCACCAGATAGGTGTCAATGTTACCGATCTCATTCGACTTGATGGCATCGTCCACCTTGGAGCGCAGATACCAGAGTGCGGCACTCGTCTCCACCACGGCGCGTGTAAGGACAATTCCAGAGACCAACTTGTTTGCCTCGAACTCGTGAAACGCAGCCCGTCCCACTTCGGCGATTCTCCAAATGAGTGACTCTCGGTAGCGAAGCACTTTGGATGGAAGTTTCGAGTCTGGGGACAAGGCGAATGCATCGAGATTCTGAGGGAGATTTGAGTCAAACGACCCTAATCTGCGACGGATTTCGTCCATCAAGATTTGGCTTTGATTCATTGCGAGACCGTGCCGCCCATTCCCGTTGCAACTGTGCAAATTCGCGAAGCGGCTTCCACTGCATCCTTCATCGGTCCTTCCCCGAAACGTTTCTTCGTCTTTACGTCGATGATCTGCCACTCCGAATTGGAATAATCTATGTCGCCACCGTCAATGCCAACGTTGAATGAGAGGCTCCAGCCGTTTTCGTAGTCTTTCATATTCTGCTCGCCGAGAGGCTCGTTTGTTACCGTCACGTCTTTGCAGGCCGGACTTTGCAAAACGGCGGATGCGAACCTTAGCCGCAACTCAGTAGCCGTTTGTTCCGGCGTCTTTATGCAGGCTACGCCGAGGTTCTTTTTGTATATCTCGCACGCATTCATGGCGTAATCGCGATTCCACGCTGAATCGAGAAAGATTGTCTCTTTTCGTTTCTGGCACCCAGATAAAATGCCAGCAAGTAAAACACAGATTATGAATTGTCGGGGCTTCATCTTTTTAGTCGATCTCAGTCATTACCAGAACGCCACCATACCTCGCTTGATGGAAAAATGCGTTAGAATCCCCGTACTACTAAGGGGTGGAATTGCTATGCTGCGACGGTTAATCGGATTCTTTGATTCCACATCGGTCAACTTGATGCTTGGCAGTTTAATAAGAGAAGTTACTGCCCAGTATGAGAAGTCAGGCTTCGATAGCACCAGAGCGCAGCAACTCGCTTCCCAAGAAATAAAAATGTCGTTATCGGCCCACGGTGTCGATCTAAAATCCTACCGGCAAGTGAAGGCTTGGCGAACGGGGTACATGGTGAAGCGGAAGGAAATACTCAGCAAAGAATGAAGACGCTGTTAACCGCACCCCTCAAATCGTCTGTGCCTAAGCCGCCTGCCCCAGGTTCGGGGTCGGAACCTGGGTCTTGAAGTTTCTTCTTTCCGTATGATTGGCGGAGGCGTGTGGAAGTCGAATCCACCATTCGACCCGCGAAGGGCCGAATCGCCGGCTTTGAAGGCCGGGAAGGTCACCGGACCCCTTTCGCCCCCGCTAGAAGAATATCATCACTGCCAAAAACTCACCGGAGCGAGGAAGCGCGCCTAGAAGCCATCTCATAAATGGTTTTCAGGGGGTCGGAGCTTTAGCTCCGACATTTGAGCCCTAAAAAATCGGGCTTTCGCGGTTTTTGCGTCCGCCGTTTTCTGGCGGAAGCCCCTGAGGACACTCTTTCCTAATCTGAGATCCATTTATGAGATAAGTTCTGGCGAAAACGTGCCTATCAAAACGCGCGCCGCTGTTCCCAAAATAACGTTCAGGCCCGAGTGGTTTCGAGTCCCAACGCCTGCGTCCGCTTCAGCGCCGCCGCCAGGTCATATATCACCGGACTGGTGCACACTTCATAGTAATGATGGTCCGAAGTCTTCCCGATTTTTCCGTCCGGCAACAATTCCCTCGCCAGGCCTTCGCGCACCACCAGCAGCTCCACCGATTCGCCCATCGGCACTTCACCGTAATAAAGCACCACATCCTGCTTGGCCCACGGCATATCGAGTTTCGTCACCAGCTTTTCGAGCGAAATCTCTTCGGACAATTTCTGGAATCCCTCGTCGTTCAATTCGACCCCGTTCATGTTGAAGCGCACCAAAAATTCGTCCAACTCTTCCGCCGACGCGCCTTCGAGCGCCGTCAAAAACTGGAACACCGAGAAGTGCGTCTTCTGCCCCGCCAGCATGCGTTTCGCCAGCTTGGCGCAGCCAGAGAGCCGGTCGGAGAGGTTCAGCGCTTTTGAAATCATGATGCGCGCGTCCCCATCGATCCAATACGTTGGCGCCGATCCCTGAAACGCCACGCCAATTCCAAGTTCGAGCGCCGGCAACTGCGTCGAGGCCGCGCCATCGTTATACGAATTGCAAACCGTAAGTATCTGCTTGGACAACACGCAAGCTTTCGCCACCGGGCGCGCGTTCCCCTGCGTCGCCTCTGTCTCAAAAATCGCCAGCACGATCGCGTCGCCTTCGATAAAAACTTTCTTCGCCGAATAGCGGTCCAGCAGCCTCTTCACGGGCTCATGCAAATTCAAACTAAAGTGCGAAGCCGGGCTTAATCCCCGCGCCAGCAAGTCCTGCGTCATCTTCGTCGAGCCGCGCACGTCCGCCTTGATAATCACGTGCGAGACCACCTGGTCGTGCTCGGACTTCACTTCCTCTTTCAGCAGGTATTCATACAGCCGGTTGTTTAGCCGCGAAAGTTCCCGAATCTTTTCCGCGGTCACCAGATTGATCCGCTCCATGCACGCCGCAAGATGCTCCGCATCGCGCAGATCCCGTCGCAGCCTCAGAAAATCAATCGCAAACCGCAGCACCGCCGCCTGCGTTTCCTCACGCGAATATCTGCGGATGCGCTTCGACAATTCCTCCAGTGGCTTCATCGTCAAACGCTTGGCCGGCACTTGCTTCAGGATTTCCTCCACCCGCTTGGCTTCTTCCTTCGACACCAGCGCCTTGCGCAACTGCTGCAGGTGGACCGGCGGGCAAAAATCCCCCGCGATCGGCCGGATCTCATAACTCGCCAGGATATGCGGCATCATATCGTGCTGTTCCAGACGGCTCACGAGCTGTGCCAGGTGTTTCGCGCGCGCAGGCCTCTCGCTGTCGGTCGCATTCGTCACGTCAAACAGTTTCCGCGCGTTTTCTGGCTCGTTCAGGTAGTCGCCGAGTTTCCCCTCATAATCCTTCTGCACGAACTCGGCCTGCTTCTTCGCGCGGTCCAGCCGCGGGCCCATGTCTTCCAGCGCCTTCTGGAAATGCCGCAGGCGCTTCTCCACGTCCGTCAGCGAAGCTTTCACTTCCGCCGGATCCGCCGCCGAACTTAAGAACTTATTCAGCAGCCCGTCGCCCTTCTCCAGCCGCTTCCGGAAGTTTTCGCGTTGCTCTTCGAGAGACGCGATTTCGCCGCGCATCCGTTCCGCCTCGGCAAACAGCGTTCGATACTCTTCCGCGCCTTTGGCCGGCGCGCTGTCCGGCGCAACCCGGATCCCCGCTTCCCTCAGGAAATCCTGAAACAGGGCATCCATCGCTTCCAGCCGGTCGGGGTCCCGCGAATAATTCCCCAGCAAAACGTAATGCTCGAGGAAATAAAAATCGTCCTTGCCGCCGTCCAGAAACACCAGGCGGTTCTTCAGCAACTCGTAATACGGCATCTCTTCCCCAAAAAGAGCCCGCCGCGCTTTCACGATCACATTCTCTTCAATGTCGGTGAAGATTTGCGCCACCAGTTGGCCGATAATCCGCAGCACGTCTCGCCGCGCCGACTGCATCTCCGAGAGCCGCGCCTTGATGACGTGCGCCTGCTGGCTGCGCTCGAAATATTCTCCGCGCTTCCGGATATACTCCTTCACGTCCAGAATCACGTTCCCGAACTGATTCACCAGTTCCGCGGTCAGAAATTTCAGCAACGCCAGCCGGAACAACAGGTCAATCTCAATGTTTTTCTGTTGTTTCGCCTTGCCCAGCGAACTCTGCAGAAGCCCCGTCAGCAGTTTGCGAAAGCTTGTGGAATCCACCGGCTTGGCATTGCGGAATTCGATGCCCGAAAGGTAAGTGCCGCTGGTATTTTGCCGGATCAGGTCAAACAGGTAATCCCGCGCCACCTGCACAAATTTCGGGCTCAGGAAGACGTCGTGGTGGATATTGTCCACGCCAATGGACAAAGACCCCATCGGCAGCGTGACGTTGTAGCTCTTCAGCCCGTCACGCGCTCCATCCAGGACCAATTGATTTGCCGGTTCGTTTGCCATGCGCGCAGCCGCACCCCGCCATCTCTCAACCTAGCAGCGGGTTTTGCGCCTCGCAAGGAACCGAAAGGACAGTCGTGGCGAGATAGTAAGCGCGGGATTGCTCGATTGGTCACCTAGAATCTGCTAATGCGCCGGGCGTCGCCGCCCAGGTGTTCCAGTTTCAGGCGGACTTGCGGCCATTCGGTTTTCAGAGGGAATTTCTCCGACCATTCCAGAATCACGATCGCGGGTTTCGCGAAAACGTCTTCCATTCCCAGCGTCTCAAAGTCGTGAAAGCTTTCCACGCGGTACAAATCGCCGTGGAACACTTTTCCGCCCGTTCCATACTCATGCAGCAACGTGAACGTCGGGCTGGTCACTTCATCCTCGTCCGCCGCCTTCAGCCCCGCCACGATTCCCTTCGTCAGCGTCGTCTTCCCGCTGCCCAGCTCACCGGAGAGCAGCACCAGCACGGGCGCCTTCAGCGTTTCTGCGAATGCGCGCCCCCAGACAACCGTCTCTTCGGCCGAACGCGTGATCACGTCTTCAGCCACGCGCCTGCAACTCCTGCAGCAATTTCCTACGCGCCGCCGGCACCGCTCGTGCCACTTCTCCCGCCAGAACCCCCGATTCGTCGCCAACCGCGCTCACCAATTCCGCTGCGCGCCCGTGCAGGTAAGTCCCCAAGGCCACTACACGGTACAAATCCCTCGTGCCAAACTGCGCGATCAACGCCGCCAGCAATCCCGTCAAGACGTCGCCCGAGCCGCCCTTGGCCAATCCAGCATTCCCTGTGGTATTTACAAAAACGTCGCCATTTGGCGCGGCAATCACGCTGTGATATCCCTTCAGCACCACGACCGCGTTCCACTTCCCCGCAAACTCCGCTGCAATCCTGATCCGGTCTGCTTGCACCTCCGGGGTCGCGAATCCGCAAAGCCGCGCCATCTCTCCCGGATGCGGCGTCATCACCAGGTGCGCCGATTTCCGATTCGATAGTATCTCCGCCTGCCCGGCAAACGTGTTCAACCCATCCGCATCCAGCACGATCGGCAAGTCCGCATGCGCCACCACACTGCGCACGAATTCCTGCGTCTCCGGATGAGTCCCAATTCCGGGCCCAATCCCCAAAACCGTCATCCCATGCAGCAGCGTCGCGAATCCACCGAGCCGCGCCGCCTCCGAAGCAACTGTCCCCGAAGCCGTTGCCGGCAGCGCCTCCGTCATATACTCGGCCTGCGCCGCTGCAACCGTTGCAAGCGCAGGTTCGGGTGTCGCCAGCGTGACCAACCCCGCGCCACCGCGCAGTGCCGCCTGTCCGCACAAAATCGCCGCGCCCGTTTTTCCCACCGAGCCAGCCACCAGCAGCACGTGCCCGTACGATCCCTTGTGCGCCTCCGCCGATCTCTGTAGGGGGAGTTCCGAAAATTCCTCCGGCCCCGCCCAGCGCAACTTTCCCTTCCCTACCTCTTCCACCAGCGCCGCCGGCGTACCGATTTCCCTCACCACCAGAGCACCGCAGCTCCCCGCGTCCGCCGAAACCAGTTGCCCGAGCTTCGGCGCCGTGAACGTCACCGTAAGATGCGCGCGCAAAACCGGCCCCTGCGCCGCTTCCCCGTCCGACGGCAACCCGGACGGCGTATCCACGGCCACAATCCACGCCGGCCAAGCGGCTTTCGCGTCCTGCGAAAATCGGTTCACGTTCTCAATCACCTGCCCCAGTAATCCGCTCGCTCCGCCGCGAATCCCGGTCCCCAGCAGCGCATCCACGATCACTTCGCTGGCGGCCACTCCCGTCCACGCCTTCTCCCAATCCGCTTCGCTGCGCACTAACGCAACTTCCTCGCCCAATCCGCGCCAGCGCTCGTAATTCTTCGCCGCATCCCCGCGCAATTCTCCCGGCTCCGCGAACAGATACACCTTTACCTGCCCAACGCGGCCCTTCAGAAGCCGCGCCACAACGAAACCATCTCCGCCGTTGTTGCCTTTCCCGCAGAGCACGGACACAGGTCCCGGCAGCCTTCCATTCCGTTCCTCATATTTTTGAAGGAAAACTTCCGCGACGCTCTTCCCGGCCGCCTCCATCAACTCCACTCCGGGAATACCAAACCGCTCCGTCGTCAGACGGTCCACTTCCCGCATCTCCGCCGCTGTCAGCGCCTTCATCGCGAATCTCGCCGGCAGCGGCTCAGAGCATCCACCCGCCGCTCACGTTGAGCACCTGTCCGGTCACATACTCCGCTTCTTCCGACGCAAAAAACGCCACCGACGCGGCCACATCCTCCACCGTCGGCGGCCGTCCAATCGGATACCGCGCATCGCGCAGCTTTCGCGCCTCTTCCACAGTCAAATCCTTCTCGTCCATGCTCGAAGGATTCACCACGTTCACCGTAATCCCATTCTTCGCTTCTTCCAGCGCCAGCGAACGGGACAACGCCACCACCGCCGCCTTCGCCGCGGCATACGCGCTGATCTTCGCCTGGCCAAATGCGCGCTCTGCTCCCACCGCTCCCAGATTCACAATCCGTCCCCAGCGCCCTTTGCGCATCACGGGCAAAGCGGTACGGCACATCAGGAACACGCTCATCACGTTCGAATCAAAGACGCTCTTCCACTCTTCCAGTGAAGACTCCGCCAGCGTGTTCCACCGGAAATCGCCCACGTTGTTCACCAGGATATCGATGCGCCCGTAGCGGTCCGCCACCGTCTTCACCAACTGCTCCGCGCGTCCCGGCTCCGTGATGTCCGTTTCCACCGCCACGCAATCCGCCCCCAGCGCCTGCATGCGTCGCAACGCCGCCTGCGCTGCCGCCTTGTTCACGCGGTAAGCAAACGCAATCCGCGCCTCTTCCCGCGCCAGCCGCAGCGCAATTCCCCGGCCAATTCCCCGGCTTCCCCCCGTCACCAACGCAACCCGGTTTCGCAGCGACATTCTTCTCCTCGCCAGCTTCGCCTTAATTTGATTCCATCAACTTACTGTTCCGTCCACATTCTACTTCAGCTTCGCCACGATCACCGTCATATCATCCGCCTGCTCCGGGCTGCCCGACCACTCTTCCGCCGCGGTCATCAGCGCCATTGCGATTCGCTTCGGATCGCCCTGCCTCACCCGCTGCGCCGCCGCTTCAAGTCGCGAAACGCCAAACTCTTCGCCATAGGCATTCTCCGGCTCCACCAATCCGTCGCTATAGGCGATGAACACCGCGTCTCGCGGCACTTCCACCACTCCCTCCAGATAAGGATAGTCCTCCACAATTCCCAGCACCATGCCGCCCACATCCAGGTGCATGGACTTGGAGTCCGAAAGGCAAAATCCCGGCAAGTGGCCTGCGTTGGTGTAGCGCAATTTGCGCGTCTCCATGTCATAAACAGCCACGAGAAACGTCGCGAACCGGTCTTCACCGGTGTTCCGCACCAGATGCTTGTTCAGCCTTCCCACGAGTTCCGCTGTGCTCAACTGCTCGCTGCCCGGCGTCAGCAGTTGACTGCGCAGCGCCGCTTGCAAACTGGCCATCAACAGAGCCGCGGAAATTCCCTTTCCCGAAATATCCCCCAGAGCGATCGCAACGTGCGTCGGGTCCAGTTGAATGAAATCGTAATAATCCCCGCTGACCGAACGCGCCGCCTTGCAAATCGCCTCGATCTCCAGTCCCTCCACCTTCGGCAAACCGCGCGGGAACAACTGGTCCTGCACCTCGCGCGCGATGGAAATCTCATTCTCCAGCCGCTGCAACTGCTTCTGCTCGTCGATCAACCGGTTGATCGAGCTGGTCATCAAATTGAACGACTCGCCCAGCACTCCCAATTGGTCTTTGCGTTCCACCGTAACCCGATGCGAGAAATTCCCCTCCCTCACAAACTGTGTCGCGCGGTACAGCTCGGAGATCGTCTTCGTTATGGCTTTTGCCAGCACAACTCCAATGATCAGCGCGGCCAATTCAATTATCAGGAAAACCACGGCCAACAGCTGAATCTGAAAAACGCGCGCCCCGCTGAATTCACCGACCGAGGTAAAAATCCGGTGGTTCAATTGCGAGCGCCGCGCCTTGTAAAAGGCAAACACCGGATGCGCGTGCTCTTCTACTGCACCCTCGGGGGAAACATACACCGCCTCCAGCTTGGAAAACCCCTCCACGACAGGGTCCAGCCATGACTGCGCGGGCAGCAACTCCCGCTTGTATGTCAAGATCTTGTCCACCTTCCGGTAATTCTTGGTCCCGATGCGCACCGAGTTCTTCCCGGCTTCGTCCTCCACCGTTTGCGCCAGCGTAATCTCGATCGGTCCCAGGTCTGGCGCAACGTTTTCCAGCAGTTCTCTTTCGAACGGAACACTCACTTCAACAATCCGCTGCCCCGGCGAATTCTCCATCTCTCTCATTCCCACCAGGCGCAACTGGTTCCCACTCTGAATCAGTCCCGAAAACGAATGTCCCGCCGGACCCGCCACCGCCCGGAAGAATTCCGGCTTCACCTCAAAATTCACGCGGACTTTCGGCATCTGCTGCCCCACACTCAACTCGGCCTGCTTTGTGAGAGTCTTTTCCCTGGCTTTCTCGTCCAGCCCCGCCGGAAGGGACGCCTGCGTCGCAGCCAAGCTCGACATGATCGCGACGCGGTCTTCGATGTCGTGATATAGCAAATACGCGCCAAGCTGCGAATACAGGATCTGGCCCAGCATGCTCGCCAGGATCAGCAGCAGCACAGTCGGAACGACTCCCAGAAACAGGTAGGCCAGGATCAACCGGTTCCGCAGACTCCACAGCAGTTCCGCCCGCCACCGGCTCCAGAAGCGGTACAGCACATAAATAGCCGCCAGCACTCCAAGAAGCCGGACGAACCCGGCGCCAGGCAGGTTCCTCACCGGATTCGCGTCTGTCGCCAGTCCAATCGCACAAAGAGCCACGGCAAGCCAGTCGAGTTTCGACAGACTCTTCCAGAAGGATGTTTGGATATTTCCCGGTCCGCTCATGGCTGCAGAGTTAGAAGAGACACTTTACCCGATTCGCCGCGGGGGAACGAGTGTCAAGTTGGCAGTGGCAACAACACCGGAGCAATGCTGTCCAAATTCGGCAGAATCGTCAGTATTCCTTATTGTTGGAGGGAATTCCGCACCTTGCTGTGCTTCACGCTATACGTGAAGTAGATAACCATGCCGACCACCAGCCACACCACAAGGCGTATCCAGGTCACCAGCTTCAATCCGGACATCAGCCCGAGCGAAATCACGATGCCCATAATCGGCACAAAAGGAACCCATGGGGTCTTGAACGGCCGCTCTAGCTCCGGGCGCCGCACGCGCATAATCCACACCCCAGCGCATACAATCACGAACGCCAGCAGCGTTCCAATGCTCACTAGTTGGCCCAGGTCCCCGATCGGCACCATTGCGCCCACGAACGCCACCAAAAGTCCCACGATCGCCGTTGATTTCCAAGGTGTCCGGAAACGCGGATGAATGTCCCCAGCCCACTTCCAGAGCAACCCGTCCTTCGCCATGGAGTAAAACACGCGCGATTGCCCCAGCAGCATCACCAGCATCACCGTGCTCAACCCCGCCAGCGCACCCGCGTTTACCACGTAACTGCCCCACTTCACGCCCGTCTCCCGGATCGCCAGCGAAACCGGGGCGCCGATATTCAAGCGCGTATAGTGCACCGTGGCCGTCAGCAAGCCGCACACGATAATGTACAGCACCGTGCACACCGCCAGGGAACCCAGAATCCCAACCGGCATGTCCTTTTGCGGATTGCGGGCCTCTTGCGCCGCCGTCGAAACGGCGTCAAATCCGATGTACGCAAAAAACACCACGCCAGCGCCTCGCAAAATCCCCGACCATCCGTACGATCCGAATGAGCCTGAGTTGGGCGGAATGAACACGGCCCAGTTTGCGTGGACTACTTCCGGGTGTTTCAAAACGTACGCCGTGGCCACGGCGATGAAGGTCAGCACCGCGGTCAGCTTGACAAATACGACTGCAGTGTTGAAGTTGGCAGACTCTTTGATTCCTACAATCAACAGCGTTGTAACCGCCAGAATCGCCAGAAACGCGATCAGGTTAAATCGTGCCGTGGCATGAGGGATTCCCACCAACTGCGCAGCGGTCAGGCCCAGTGTGCTGAGCGGCGCCCATCTTCCATCGAAAAACACCCACTCCGCCCCGGGCACGTCACAGATTTGCGGCGGCAGATTGATGCCATAGTCCTGCAGAAAAGCCACCAGCGTGCTGCTCCACCCGCTGGCCACCGTCGCCGCTCCGAACGCGTACTCCAGAATCAGATCCCAGCCGATGATCCACGCGACGATTTCTCCCAGCGTGGCATACCCATACGTGTAGGCGGATCCCGCGATAGGAATTAAGGACGCAAATTCGGCGTAGCAAAGCCCGGCAAAGGCGCAACCCACGCCCGCCAGGATATACGACAGCATGATCGATGGACCCGCGTATAACGCAGCGGCCGAGCCGGTCAGCACGAAAATACCCGCGCCAATAATCGCTCCGATTCCCAATGCAATCAGGTTCACCGGCCCCAGGGCGCGCTTCAGGCCATGCTCGCCTGTCTCCGATGCCTCTTTCAACAGCGCATCGAGCGGTTTGGTCGCAAACAAGGGGTTGCCCATGCAACTCCTCCTTTTAACTTAGAGATTTCGAATCTCCTGCTCTACTCCGCGCCCTGCCTCGTCCGCTTCAGCCGCGCCCACACCCAATACACCGGCAGCCCCAACAACACGATCACCATGCCCATGCCCGCCGTCAGCGTTTCGTACAGCAGCAGCACGCCCATGATTCCGCTCGCTGCCACTATATACAACACCGGCACCAACGGGTACCCAAAGGCCTTGTAGGGCCTTTCCGCATCCGGCCGCCGCACCCGCAGCACAATAATCCCCGCGATCGTCAGCACGTAAAACAGCAGCGCCGCGAACACCACGTAATCCAGTAAATTGCTGTAAAGATTTCCGTACGTTCCATCCGGCTTTCGCGTTCGCAACAAAATCAAAACCACAATCCAGATTCCCTGGTACACCAGCGCAACACCCGGCACCCCGCGCGAATTCAACTTCCCCGTTGCCCGGAAAAATAGCCCGTCCTTCGCCATCGCATACGCCACGCGCGAACCCGCAAGAATCAATCCGTTGTTACAACCAAACGTGGAAATAATGATGGCGATGGCCATCATCCAGGCGCCCTTGGCTCCAAACACCGCCGAAAGCGCCGCCGTCGCCACGCGGTCATCCGGCGCACTTTGGATCTGCGCAAGCGGCAGCGCGCACAAGTACGCCAGATTCGCCAGGCAATACAGAGTGATAACGATGACCGTCCCGAACGCCATCGAAAGCGCCACGTCCCGCTTCGGATTCTTCACTTCCGCCGCGGTGAATCCGATGTTGTTCCACGCGTCCGCCGAAAACAGCGACCCCACCTGTGCCACTGCCAACGCCACCAACATCCCATACCAGCCGCTTCCCGCCGTCACCGTCGGCAACAAATTCCTCAGAAATCCCACGCCCGGCTCGATGGTCTGCGCCCCGCGAATTGCCCAAAGGTGAGAAAAATTGTCCGCAATCGCCGACGCGTTCCGCGCCACAAACACACAAATCAAAATCAGCCCCAATAGCGATAGCATCTTCGCCGAAGTGAAAATATTCTGAATCCACTTCCCCAGCTTCACTCCGCGCGTGTTCAAATAGGTCAGGAAAATGATCATCAGCACCGCGACAAGCTGCTGGATCGAAAGGCTGACCGCAAATTTGGAAGAAAAATTAATCGGCGGAATCACCCAAGTCTTTGGAGAAATGGAAGGAAACAGCACGCCCAGATAACGCGAAAATCCGATGGCCACCGCCGCAATGGTTCCCGTCTGGATCACCAGGAACAGCGTCCAGCCGTACAAAAATCCCCACAGCGGCGAATACGCTTCCCGCAAGTACACATACTGCCCACCCGCATGCGGAAACATCGCCGCCAGTTCCCCATACGAAAGCGCCGCCGCAATCGTCAGGCATCCCGTCAAAATCCACGTCAGCAGCAGCCCGCCCGCCGAACCCGTCTGCCGCGCGATATCCGCCGCCACGATAAAAATTCCCGATCCGATCATCGAGCCGGCAACAATCATCGTTCCATCGAACAATCCGATGGCCCTCACAAACTCGTGTTCGCCCTTGCCTGCGCCCGTCCCTGCTCCCGTTGGTGTACCGCTCTTAGCGTCGGCCATGCGTTCGCTGCCTCAGTGGGACGCCGCAGGCTTCGCGGCATCCAATCGTTGGATAAATTCGCGCGCCTTTTCGCCCGGGTCCTTGGCCTTCAAAATGTCGCTGATCACCGCCACGGAATCCGCTCCTGCCGCCAGCACTTCCCCGGCGCGCTCCAGCGTGATGCCGCCAATCGCCACGATAGGCTTTTCCGTCAGCACTCGCAGACGCCGCAAGAGTTCCGTGCCCACCACGGGATCGGGATTCGCTTTGCTGCTTGTCTGGAAAATAGGACCCACGGCAATATAATCCGCCGAAGTGGCCGCCGCTTTCTCGAATTGTTCAAGGCTGTGCGTCGAAACGCCAACCCAGCGGTCCGGCCCGATCACCCTGCGCGCCTGCTCCACATCCAGGTCGTCTTGCCCGACGTGCACCCCGTCGGCACCCGCGAGATACGCCACATCCGCCCGGTCGTTCACAATAAAAGTACACTTCGCGCGCCGCACCGCCTCGGCAATCGCGCGCGACTCGTTCCAAAGCTCCCGCGCCGCTGCTTTTTTGTCGCGGTATTGCAGCAGTTTCACCCCTGCATCCATCAATTTTTTGGCTGTTTCCCCGGCTGGTCCCGTCAACATTCCTGCGTCTAATATCACATACAGCCTGGGTAGAACAAGGCGCATGAAACGCTATTTTCCGTTAACGTTCAGAAGTTTTTCGATGAAGTGGGTGTCAAACTTCCCCGCCTCAAAATCGGCGTCGGCCATGATCCGCCGTTGCAGCGGGATCGACGTCTTGATTCCCTCGATCACAAACATTTCCAGCGCCCGCTTCATTCTTCCGATCGCTTCGGTGCGGTCGCGCCCCTTCACAATCAGCTTTGCCACCAGCGAATCGTAATACGGCGGAATCACCGCGCCTGAATACGCCGCCGAATCCACGCGCACCCCGGTTCCGCCTGGCGCCTGAAACGTCGTAATCCGCCCCGCCGAAGGCACAAACGTCTCCGGATCCTCCGCATTGATCCGGCACTCGATCGAGTGCCCCGAGAAATGCATTTCGCCCACCGCGTCTTCCATCTTCTCGCCAGCCGCGATGCGAATCTGCGATTTCACCAGGTCCACGCCGGTCACAAATTCCGTCACCGGATGCTCCACCTGGATGCGCGTGTTCATCTCTATGAAATAGAGCGATCCGTCCGTGTCCATCAGAAATTCCACCGTGCCGGCATTCGTGTACTCAATCGCTTCCAGGGCCTTTACCACTTTCGTGCCCAGTTCCTTGCGCCTCTTCGCATCAATCGCCGGCGAAGGCGATTCTTCCACCAGTTTCTGGTGCCGCCGCTGGATGGTGCATTCCCGCTCGCCCAGGTGAATCACTTTCCCGTGCTGGTCGCCCAGCACCTGAATTTCGATGTGCCGCGGGTGCTCCAGGAACCTCTCCATATATACGTCAGGAGTTCCAAACGCCTGCTGCGCCTCGCTCCTCGCCGTCTGGTACGCCGCGAGCAATTCGTCCTTGCTGCGGACCACGCGCATGCCGCGTCCGCCCCCGCCCGCCGCCGCCTTCAGAATCAGCGGAAACCCGACGCTGGCCGATTCCTTCGCAAGCTGCTCTTCGCCTTCCACCACGCCATCGCTGCCCGGGATGGTCGGAAGCCCGCGCGATTTCATCTCCCGCCGCGCGCGATCCTTCTCACCCATCATCTCGATCACTTCCGGCTTCGGCCCGATGAAGGTGATCTCCGACGCTTCGCAAACCTTCGCAAAATTCGCGTTCTCCGACAGAAATCCGTATCCCGGATGAATCGCATCCACGTTGGTGATTTCCGCCGCGCTGATCACCTGCGGAATGTTCAGGTAGCTTTCGCTGCTTCTCGGTGGCCCGATGCATACCGCTTCATCGGCAAACCGCACGTGCAGCGAGTTGCGGTCCGCCTCCGAATACACGGCCACCGTCGGAATCCCCAGCTCTTTGCAGGCGCAGATGACTCGCAGGGCGATTTCCCCGCGATTGGCGACTAGAATTTTCTGGAACATAGTCAGGCAGGCCGCTTACCGCTTGCGGCTTGGGCGAATCCCGAACAACGGCTGCCCGTACTCCACGGGTTGCCCGTTCTCCGCAAATATCCGCAGCACTTCTCCGCTGATTTCGGACTCGATTTCATTCATCAATTTCATCGCTTCCACGATGCACAGCGTCTGCCCCTTATCCACGTGCGACCCGACCTTCACGAACGCTTCCGCTCCCGGACTGGGCGAGCCATAAAATGTGCCCACAATCGGCGAATTGATCAGGTGCAGGTCTTCTCCGCCGCGCACGTCCGCCGCGTGTGCGGCTTCCGCGCTCCTGTTTTCGGTTTCCGCCGCGCTGACCGCCGACGGCACGATGAGTTCGGCTGACGAGCGGGGAGCCGCAATCACCACATTGGCGCTGGGCTTCCTCAGACGAATCCGCAGATCGCCCCTCGAATACTCAAACTCCTCAAGGTTGTGCTCGCTCATGAAGCGCAGCAACTGTTCGATCTGCCCGATTTCAAGGTTTGCAAACGACGGGCTTTCACTCGCTTTCGCGGTCTTTTTCCGTTTCATGCCTGTTCTTAGAGTTCGATGAGATCCCGCTTCACGCGGGTCAATACTTCGTTTCTTCCTGCTTGCACCACGACGTCGTCTTCGATCCGGATTCCCCCGACGCCTTCGACATAAACCCCGGGCTCTATGGTAATCACATTTCCCGCTTCCAGTCGAACCGTCTGTCCGCGGGCCACCCGTGGTTCTTCGTGCACCTCCAGGCCTAAACCATGCCCTGTACTATGCACAAAATACTGTTCCAATCCGTTTTTCTTGAGGACTTCCCGCGCGGCGGCATCCACTTCCCCGCAACTTACCCCTGCCTGGACGGCAGCTACTGCAGCCTCTTGCGCTTCCTGAACTGACCGGTACCACTCCCGCACGCGCTTACTGGCACGCCCCACATGCACGGTGCGCGTCATATCGCTGCAATAGTGGCCGAGTATAGCACCCAGGTCCAGCACCACCAACTCATTTTTCCTCAGCTTTTTAGCTGTTGGCCGCGCATGCGGAAGCGCTCCCCGTGGTCCCGAAGCCACAATGGTTTCAAAGGAAACGCCGCTGGCCCCGCGCTTTTTCATCTGATACTCGATCTCCGCTCCCAGCTCACTCTCGCGCACTCCCGGCCGCACCAGCTTCAGCACGCCCTCCAGAACCTCCCCCGCGAGGATGGCAGCCTTTCGCATTACCGCCAGTTCCTGCGCATCTTTTCGCATCCGCAGGTGCGCAACCAGCCCCGTGGCCTCAACTCCCCGTGCTTTGCTTCCCGAGGCCTTCCGCAGGGTATTCCATTGCGTCACCGTCAGTTGATTCGCGTCGTAGCCGATTCGTCCCCAGCCCTTTTTTCGAAGAAACGCTCCCGCGGCCGCGAACAATCCACCCTGCTGCAGCTCGATCCTCACCCCGCGGGTCTCTTCCTTCGCCTGCACCGTAAACCGCCCGTCGGTCAGCAGCGTCGCCCCGTCATCCGAGACAACGAGTGCACCGGATTCTCCCGTGAAACCCGTCAGGTAATACCAGTTCGCCGGGTGCGTCACCAGCAGGCAGTCCAGTTTCCTGCTGGCCAATTCCGCCAGAACGGCTTTTCGTCTTTTCGTGTGTTCCGTGCTCATAAAAAAATCGAGGAGACTTGCGCCTCCTCGATTTCAGTTTACCCGATTTTTTTCCGCGGCGCTTCGCGCCCGGCCTAATTCATCATCCGGGAATAATGCGCGGGGTGATGAAGAACAGCAACTCTTGCGATGTCACCGAAACGTTGGTCCGCCGGAACAAATACCCGATGATCGGCAGGCTGCCCACAATCGGCACCTCCGTGATGTTCGTCTGCTGCTGCGTGACGATGATGCCGCCAATCACCACCGTGCCCCCATCGGCAACCGTCACCTTCGTCTGCGCCGCCTGGGTATCCAACGCCGGGATGCCCTGCACGCGCGGAATACCGTTGTCGATCTGTGTGTTTTCCACCAGCACGTCCATGAACACCGTGCCTTCGGCGGTAATCTGCGGAGTCACTTCCAGTTGCAACACGGCGTCGATGTACTGCACCGAGATCGTGTTGTTGATTACTGTCTGGATCGGAATCTTCGTACCTTGCTTCACGATCGCTTTTTCGTTGTTCTGCGTGATCACTTTCGGCTTCGAGAGCAATTTGCCGACGCCCTTCGATTCCGCCGCCGTGATGAAGAGGTCGACCGCGAAGTTCGGCGAACGGTGTCCGATGTAGAAGCCGCTCGTTGGTACGCCTGCGCCCAGGTTCACGTTCAACGGTAATCCAGGAGTCGTACTCCCGGAGCCAGAGCCTGGTGTGCCAATCAGAGGAGGTTGCGGAAGTCCCGCACCCGTCTGTACCGGACTCACCCCGACGCTTGCCGGTCCGCCAAAGATCGTCCGGCCGCCGGTGGTGGTTCCGGCAAAACCCCACTGTACGCCGATATCCTGTGCGAACGTCCTGGAAGCGGATACCACGCGCGCTTCAATTTCCACCTGTTGCGACTTCCGGTCCAGTTGCCGGATCAGGTTGTCGATCGTCGGAATCACCGAAGGAATGTCGCGGATAATCAGCTGGTTGGAGCGGTCATCCGACAAAATATCGCCGCGGGCCGACAAGAACTTTTTGAGCGTGTCCTTCATCGTCGTCGCTTTGGCGTAGCTCAAAACGCGCGTAACGGTCACTGGAGCTACCGCTTCGGCTTGGGCCTTTTCCAGGTCGCGCTCTGTCTCCGCTTCATGTTTCAGGGTCTCGCGGGTCGCCACGCGCAGCACGTTGCCCGTCAATTGCTTGTCCAGGCTGTTGTTCTGCAGCACGATGTCCAGCGCCTGATCCCATGGCACTTCATCCAGCACGATCGTCAACGTTCCTTTCACGTTGGGATCCAGCACCACGTTCAATCCGCTGATTTCGTGAATCAGCCGGAAAAAGTCCTTCAGGTCAACGTCTTTCAGGTTCACAGAGATTGGCTCGCCCGTGTAGTGCCCGGCTTGCGGGGCATTCGATACGCTTGCGGCCTGCTGTGCCGCTACCGTCGTCGCCGCCATCGTCGCCTGCTGTGTCGCTTGCTGCGACCCGCCATCGGGACGCGCCGGCGCGCTCTTCTCGTGCAACGACGCCAGAACCACCGTTGGCTGGGTCAGTTCACCCGGCAACGAAAAGTGCGGTGCAACTGCGTTCGAAGCGTTGGTCTTGCGTACATTCGTCTTGGGCGCATTCGCCGCGTAGTCCATCGACTTTTTCGGGGATTCCACGGAAGTCGACCTTACCGGAGCAACTGCATTGGCATCCGGCGTCACCTGCATCTGGAAATACACCACCACCGCGTCGCCTTCATGGGTGATCTGGTATGGCGTTTCTTCCGTCAGGTCCACCACCACGCGCGCCATGTCCGGACGGAACTGCCCGATCCGCACGTCGCGCACCGGCGCCGATACGCCCGGAATCACGGTCCTCTGCACTCCCAGCCGTGCCCCGTTGAAATCCAACACCAGGCGCTCCGGGTTCTGCATACGGAACGTGTGGACTTCGAGTCGGCCTGCTCCTTCGACTCGAATCGCCGCCCGTTGCGGCTCCTGCGTGATCGCCACGCTTGAAATTACCGCGGCGGTCGATGTCGCGCCAGCGGGCTCCTGACCGCGAACGGTTGCCGGGCCTCCGCCCAGCACTACGCCCGCTACTATCAGGCAGCCACACCGGAAGGCCGGCCAGTTCGTCTTCATTGCTGTTCTCCTGCACTGGAGTAAATTCTCTTGTTGACTTGACGTTCCACTGGTTTCCCGAACGCATCTTTCCCGATTTCGTGGAACGACACGCCGTCCATTGCAATCTTTTCCACTCGCCCGTCGTACAACTGATCCCCTTCGCGCAGGAAATACGTCCGCGCTTGCGGATTCGTCACCACGGCGATCATCCCGTTCGGTGCCCGCACAATTCCATCCAGCCGCAGCGTTCCCACCTGCAACCCGGCTTTACCCGGAGGCAGATTGGCCCCGGCCCTTGCCGCCGCTTCCTGCCTGCTCGTCAGCGATTCGAACGGGTCACGTCGTGAAACCTTTGCTTCAGGCGCCTCGGCCGTTCCCGCTGGCGTCGTGCCCGCTGTCTTCCTCACCACCGGTTTTTTAGCAGCCTTCGCCGTCGCCGTCTTGGGAACGGTCGCACCCTTGGCGGGCGCTTTTGGCGCTGGCGCCTGTGCCGCCGGCTTCGCTGCAGCTTTCGGAGGCGCAGCAGGCGTCGTGGCAGGCTTCGTCGCCGGCTTTGCGGCCGGTGGCGCCGCTTGTGTCGCCGGTTTCGCCGCGGTTTTCGGAGCTGCAGCCGACGCCGTCTGGGCATGCAAATTGCTCCCGGCCGTCGCCAGCAGAATCCCCGTCATCACTGTTATGGCTAGACGCATGGCTCGCTCATCCCTGCTCACGGTTTTTTCACCGGCTGACTTGCACCCTTGGCCCCACCTGCTGGCATTGAATCAGCTGGCTTCGTGAAGAATGTCGTGACTGTAAAAACTCCGGTTACCGTCGTCCCCGGCCGGATCGGATACTTCGTCGCCTTCCCTGACGATGCCCCCGGGTCATCAAACTGCAGGTCCCCGACGTTGATAATGCGCGACAACCGGCTCAACCTCGAGAAAAAATCCAGCATGTTGAAATACGGCCCGTCCGCTTGCACTTCAAACGGCATCTCGTAGTGATATTCCTTCGGCACGATGTTCTGCGACGTCAGCTTCCGCAATTGCACGTTCGACGATGCCGCCGCTCCCTGCACCTGCCGGATAAACTCATCCACTTCCTTCTCTTCCGGCACAATCGTCTTCAGCGTGTCCAGTTGCTTGTTCAGCGCATCCATCTGCTGCTTCAGCTCTCCGTACCGTTGCTTGTAAACCTGCAATTGAATCACTTCCTGATTTAATTTCGTGCGTGCCTGCACCGCGTTGTCGTAATCCGCGCGCTCCTGCGCAACCGGTGAACCCGGCACATACAGCCCCGCCAGCACCAGGATTACTGCAATCGCCAGCGCCACCAGGCCCTGCATGATCACGGACATATCTCGGAAAGGATTGGCCATGGTCTCCCCCTATCCTTTCTTCGCCGGCGCGCTTGCTGTCGGACCTGTGTTGCTCGGCGCGCTGGCGGGTTTTGCCGCCGGCGTCCCCGCCGCCATCGGTCCATTCGGCGCGATTTCCGCATTGATCGAAAACAGGAACGTCTGCACGTTCTGGCTCTTCTCGTCCTGCTTTGCGTCTTTAATCTCCACCTTCTGGAAATATCCGGAACGCTTCAGTGCGGTGATGAAGTTGGCCACGGAATTCAGCGAGGCCGCGGCTCCATCCAGCGTCAGCGTCGTGCCCTTCTTCGACAGCGACATCAGCCACAGGTTCTCGGCCCTGGATACCGTGTTGGCCACCTGGTCCAGAAGCTCCTGCGCACCGGTGCGGTCCCGCTGCAACTGTTCGATCGTGCTCACCCGCTGCTGCAGCACCACCTTCTGCTTGTCGAAGGCTTCCACCTGCAGCTTGATCTGCTCCAGATCCGTCTTCTGCGCCTGCAATTGCTGGATGCGCTTGTTCTCATCATTCAGCTGCGTCTGCCACGAATGATAGAAGTAGAAAAGGAATAGTCCGCCGAGCAGCACGCCCGCTCCGATGAACACCAGCGGCAACGCCGCCCCGGTGTCCACCGGCCGCCGCGATGCCTTCGGCCTCGTTTGTCCAAGTAAGTTTATGCGGATCATGGCTAGTCGAAGCTCCTCAGGGCCAGTCCCACGGCGACAACCAGTTTCGGCGCCAATTCCCGGATTTGGTCTTCACTATGCTTCCCCGGATTGATCAGCACCTTCCGGAATGGATTCAGTTCTTCCACCGGCATCGCGAATTCTTCCCGCAGCAGGTCCACCAGGCCCGGCACGCGCGCCGTCCCGCCCGCCACCATGATTCGCTGGATGTTTTCACCGCTTGCCGTTGCCCGGAAAAAGTCAAAGGTCTTCTGTATTTCCAGCGTCAGGATGTCCGAGACGCTGCGCAGGATCTGCCCCTTCTGCTCGTCGGTCACCGTCGGCAGCGTATCGCCCTTCTTCAGGCGCTCCGCATCGTCGAAGCTCAGGTCCAGTTCTTTCTGCAGCGCGTCCGTGTACTGGTTCCCGCCCACGCTGACGTCGCGCGTGAACAGCGGAATCCCTCCGCGCACGATATTGATGTTCATGACGCTCGCGCCGATGTTCAGCAGCGCCACCGTCTGCCCGGCATCCGGTTCGTAGTTCACTTCAAAGCAGTTCTGCAAACCGAAAGCGTCGATATCCACCACCACCGGCGTCTTCCCCGCCTGCGCCAGCACGTTCGTGTGATTCAGAATCTTGTCCTTCTTCACCGCCACCAGCAGCACGTCCATCTGCGAATCCATCGCTTCCAGCAACTGGTAGCTCAGGTTCACGTCGGCGATGTCGAACGGAATGTGCTGGCTGGCTTCCGACGGAATCCGATCGTACAACTCTTCTTCCGTCATCAGCGGCAGCGGCACCCGCTTCACAATTACGGAGTGGCCGGAGACCGACGTCCCCACATTCTTCGTCTTGATTTTTTCGGTTTCGAAAATCTTGGTGATCGCGTTGGCCACTTGCGGCGCATCCATGATCGCGCCGTCCACCACGGTATCCTGCGCCAGGGCTTCCATTCCGAAGCTGACCAGTTCATACCCGGCCTTCGTCGATTTCAACTCCACAGCCTTGATCGAGCTGGATCCAATGTCCAGCCCCACCAACTGTTTGCTCTTTGATCCCCCGAGTAACCACATATCGCGGCCTCTTTCCCTCAAGCTCTGACAAGTCTAGCGGCGCTTCGTCACCACTTGGCTCATCTTGCGTTCCATCCACCTGTCTAGGATCGTCTTCCTAAGTTTCCAACGATTTCCTAACTTGAATGCAGGTATTTCGCCCTCTGTGATGTACCGGTACAGTGTATCCGGGCTGATTCCCAGATACTGTGACGCCTGTCGTACGTTCATCACTTCGCGCGATTCGCTCACGAGGAACGCCCACCTTATCCTTCACTCGCCCTTCTTGCATACTTCGCCGCACCCATTTCTTGCTTTTGCTGCAGGACACAGGATTCCCCGGGTGCCGCTCGTGAGTACGTTATGTCATTCACTCCGCCCGAGCGTCAAGCGATTCTCTTCTGTAGTTGTCCTAAGAATGCAGGTAATCTTAGGCAATTCACCTGTTATTGTAGGCAGGTAGGACTACTAATTGTACAGCTACTCGGCCGCCACCACTACCCCTTGCGCTTTCTCTCGCCACCGCCCCTGTCCCGACGGACGGTAATCCTTTGTTCGCAGCCCTCTCGCTATCTCAGCGTTCTCTTACACTTGCGCCACTTCCGCCCCTCTTTTCCGCGCCCTCTGCGCTGTTCCTCTGCGCCATCTGCGTGAAACTCTTTTCTTCCCTCGCTCCGCTTCTCAAATCCCCAGACTCTTCCAGATCGCTTCCACCCGAGCCTTCGTCTTCTCGTCCACCAACATCTCATCCGGCCACGGCCGCGCAAATCCTTCGCTCGCCCATTTCCGCGTCGCGTCAATTCCCATCTTCGATCCAAAATCCTGCATTCGCGCCGCATGATCCAGCGTGTCCACCGGCCCCAACGTAAACTGCGCGTCCCGCTCCGGATCGATCGCGCACAACGCCTTCCATACCACCTCGCGATAGTCGTGCACGTTCACGTCGTGGTCCACCACCACAATCACCTTCGTGAACATCGCCTGCCCCAGCGACCAGATCGCGTTCATCACCTTTCGTGCGTGCCCCGGAAACGACTTCCGGATCGACACGATCATCAGGTTGTGCACGATTCCTTCCGCCGGCAGCGACACGTCCACAATTTCCGCATGGGTCAGCTTCATCAGCGGCAGGAACACCCGCTCGATCGCGTAACCCATATAAAAATCTTCCTGTGGCGGCCGCCCCACCACCGTCGCCAGGTATATCGGGTCCCTCCGGTGCGTCACGCACTCGACGTGGAATACCGGATACTCCCCTTCCAGCGAATAAAATCCCGTGTGATCTCCAAACGGCCCTTCTGTCCGCATCTCGTTCAGGTTCACATATCCTTCCAGCACGATCTCCGCATTCGCCGGCACGTCGAGATCGTTCGTCTCGCACTTCACCATTTCCACCGGCTCGCGGCGCAAAAATCCACTGAACATCATTT
>JGI12635J15846_10001039_pt1 | contig 24333 bp, 30 predicted proteins | sample BlaSpr_A8_OM2_M2_FD_15846 | JGI IMG/M metagenome (IMG submission 15846) | reverse complement strand
CGCGCGCGCCGTCCGTATCCAGGCAGGGAATGATGCGGCGGGCCAGGCTCATGCGGCCGCTCGCAGAAAATTGCGCAGCACCTGCTCGCCGGCCGCGCCGCTCTTCTCCGGGTGAAACTGCACGGCGCAGATATTTTCCTTTTCGAGTACGGCGACGAACTCTCGCCCATGCTCGGAAACGGCCGCGCATTCCTGGGCCGCCGCAGGCGCGGCAAAGGAATGCGCAAAATAAAAATAAGCACAGGAAGGAACGGAATCGAGCAGGCGCGTCGCACGAATAGTCTTCAGCGTGTTCCAACCCATGTGCGGAAGTTTCACATTTTCAGGAAGTCGCGTGACCCGGCCAGGCAGGAGTCCGAGGCCCGGCAGGGTTGGAGCTTCGTCGCTCGATTCGTACAGAGCCTGCAGGCCCAGGCAGATGCCGAGAAACGCCGCGCCCCGGCCGATGGCCTCGATTAACGGCTGTCGCAAGGAGTGGGCATCGAGCGCGGCAATCAGCGCCGCGCAATGGCCTACGCCCGGAAGCACGAGTGAGTGCGCCGCCGCGATTTTTTCCGGAAGATTCGTGGTCTCCACCTGCGCACCCAACCGGCGCAACGCACGCTCCACGGAAGGCACATTGCCCGCCCCGTAGTCAATCAGCGTGACGTTCACAGCAGTTCCTTCGTACTCGGCAGGACTTTGCGCAATCGGCGATCCCGTGAAACGGCAAATCGCAAAGCCCGTGCAAAGGCTTTGAAAAGCGCCTCCACCTGGTGGTGCGTCGAGCGGCCATACAACACGCGCAAGTGAACATTCGCGTGGGCAGCCTGCGCAAAACCCTGAAAGAAATCTTCCACAAGCTCTGTCTGAAAATCACCGACACGTGCCTTTGAAAACCGCGCCTTCACGATGCAGTGTGGGCGCCCGCCAAAGTCAATCGCCGCCACAGCCAGTGTTTCGTCCATCGGCATCAGAAAGTATCCTGCCCGATTGATCCCGCGCTTGTTGCCAAGGGCGGAAATGACGGCTTCCCCGAGTGCAATGCCCGCGTCTTCCACGGTGTGGTGCTGATCCACGTCCAGGTCGCCCGTGGCTTTCAGCTTCAGATCGAAGCCGCCGTGGCGCGTCACAAGGTCCAGCATGTGATCGAAAAAGGGAATTCCGGTGGATATATCCGATTTGCCGCGGCCGTCAAGATTCATCCGCAGCGCAATCTGGGTTTCCTTGGTGTTGCGCCGAATTGTCGCGAAGCGAGTCATGGCTTCACCTACCCTCGACGATCCAGAAGTCGCAGAAAAGTTTGCAACTCTTTTTGTGTGCCAATGGTGATGCGTGCGAACCCTGGGCCCAGGTCTTTGCTCCGCTCGCGAATCAGGATTCCATTGCGCGTCATACAGCGAAAGAAAGCTGGGCCATCTCCGCCAAAATCGCCGAGTAGAAAATTTCCCGCGCTGGGAAATACTCGGACATTGCGCCGCTTCAGTTCGGCGGCGAACCACTCGCGCAGGCGCTTGGTTTCGCGGATGTACCGCTCGATCGTGCGGCGTTCGCGCACCGCAGCGACGCTGGCCGCGAGGGCCGCCGCGTTAACGGGGAAAGGAGACAGAGCCCGGCGCACAAGTGCAAGAGAGTCGCGCTGGGCAATTACTGCTCCCAGGCGCAGGCCGGCAAGGCCCGCGGCTTTCGAAAATGTCTTGACGATGAAGAGATTCGGATGCCGGCGAATCCACGGAACGCCCGTGACGCCGGAAAAATCGGCATACGCTTCATCGAGCACAACAGCGGTACGCGAAGCGGTTTTCAGGATTTTCTCGATTGCAGTTTTGTCCACAAGTGTGCCGGTCGGATTGTTCGGATTGGCGAGGAAGAAAACGCGCGGCCGCTTCCGAAGAGCCTTGAGCACGGCGGGCAACGGAAAGTCCATCTCCGCCGAGTAGTGCAACGCTTCGACGCGCGCGCCGGCAATCTCTGCGTAATAGCGGTACATCGGGAAAGTCGGCTCGCAAATCAAAATGTGGCTGCCCGGCTCAACGAAGGTGTCAAAGAAAACGCGCAAGGCATCGTCACCGCCGTTGGTCAGCAGCAACTCGGTGGGCTTCACGCCGAAATAGCGCGCGAGGATCCTCGTCGGCGCCTCATACTCCGGATACATCGACAGTTCTTTGCCACTGAGCCGGCGCAGGGCAGCCAGCGCGGCGTTGCTGCAACCGGTCGTGTTCTCGTTGAAATCGAGCCGTATTTTTCCCCACCGGCCCTCGGCGGGCGCTTCGTAAGTACGTCGATCGAGGATCGCTTTGCGGACGGGCAACCGCACCCTCATCGGCGCACCTCAACGGCTCGCGCATGTGCAAGCAGTCCCTCGGCATCCGCCAATCGTTCCACGTCTCCAGCGAGGCTACGGAATCCCGCCGCAGCAATTTTCTGCATGGTAATGCACTTCACAAAGTCCGAAGCAGAAAGCCCGCCCCGGCGGCGAGCCCACCCGCCCGTCGGCAAAACGTGGTTGCTGCCGCTCGCGTAATCGCCAAAAGGCTGCGCGCTCAGCGGACCAAGGAAGATCGTCCCCGACGAGCTGATTTTGTCGAGTAATGTTTTTCCATCCGAAGGCAAGCTCAGATGTTCCGGTGCGAACCGGTTCACAAATTCGCAAGCATGCGCAAGCGAGCGTGCGATTAGAATCGCTCCCGTTTTCCGAATGGAACTCTGGGCTGGATTCGTCTTCGGCAACGCATTCAATTGCACCATCACCTCTTGTTGCACCTTCTGCGCAAACTCAAACGACGACGTGACCAGATAGCTCCCCGCATCCGGCGCGTGCTCGGCCTGCGCAAGCAGATCTGCCGCAATCCATCTTGGATTACCGGTGTTCGCCAGCACCACGGCCTCCGTGGGCCCGGCGGGCATGTCTATCGCGCAATCCGCACTCACAATTTGCTTAGCCGCGGTGACAAACCGATTGCCCGGCCCGCATATTTTCTCAACCGCCGCAATCTTCCGCGTTCCATAGGCCATCGCCGCAATCGCCTGCGCGCCGCCGACCCTCGCGAACTCGCTGATGCCAAGCATATCCGCCGCCGCAAGAAGCGCGTTGTTCGGATGCGGGCAAACCGCCAGAATGCGCGGCACGCCCGCCACCTGCGCCGGCACCACGGTCATCACCAGCGTCGAGAGCAACGCAAATCGTCCGCCGGGAATATAGCATCCGATGGAATCAAGCGGGCGAACGAGTTGCTGAATGTCGACGCCGGATTCGACACGCAAGCTCCACCCCCCGGGAAGTTGCTGCTCCGCGACCTTGCGAACATTTTTCGCGGCGTGCTCAACGGCCCTCAGAAACTGTCTATCCACGCGACGCCTTGCGGCCGCCATCTCTTTCTTCGAAATCCAGAGGCCTAATCTGGCAAGCTCCATGCCATCAAGTTTTCTCGCCCAATCTTCAAGCGCACGATCGCCGCGCCCCTGCACATCGGAAACAATCCGCGAAGCGACGCGGTAGGCTTCCTGGTCGTGTGTCAGCCGGAGCTTCAGCAGCCCCGCTTCGGTTTTCGGAGTAAGTTTCAGGATGCGCATCACAGCACAATCTTGTTCAAGGGATATTCCACAATCCCCTGAGCCTTCGCGGCCTTCAACCGCGGCAGAATCTGCCGCACCACCGATTCTTCAATGATGGTGTTCACCGCCACCCAATCCGGATCACTCAGCGACGAGATCGTAGGATTTTTCAGGGCAGGCAGTGCCGCCAGCACCGCATCCAGATTTTCCCGCCGAACATTCAGCATAAGCCCCACTCGCGTAGCCGCGGCGATCGCTCCCTGCAGCATCAGCACCAGGTTTTCCGCCTTTTCGCGCTTTGCAGGATCCGCCGCCGCCTTGCGATTCATAATGAAGACGGTAGCCGATTCGAGAACGGTATCCAGAATCCGAAGCCGGTTCGCGCGCAACGACGAACCGGTCTCCGTAACTTCCACAATGGCGTCAGCTAGCTGCGGCACTTTCACTTCCGTCGCGCCCCAGGAAAACTCCACGCGCGCCTTCACCCCGTGACTTGCCAGATATTTTTCCGTGATCCCGACGACCTCCGTAGCGATCACCTTGCCTTCCAAATCTTTCGGCCCGTGAATCGCCGAATCTTCCGGCACCGCCAGCACCCATTTCACGCGCGCCAGCCGCTGCTTCGCGTAAACCAGCTCCGCAAGCTCCAGCACATCCGCGCGCGTTTCCACCACCCAGTCGTGCCCTGTGATCCCGGCCTCCAGCGCACCAGACTCGACATACCGCGCCATTTCCTGTGCGCGCACCAGCAGGCAACTCAGCTCAGGATCGTCAATCGTCGGCACGTAACTCCGCGAACTCAGCGCAATTTTCCAGCCCGCGCGCGACATCAGGTCGATCGTCGCGTCCTGCAAACTCCCCTTGGGAATTCCCAGCTTCAGCAGACTCATTTCTCCTCCCGTCGCCCGTAGACCCGCTCGGCCGAAAACGATTTCTCCGCGACGATTCGAGCCGATCCGTCCGCTCTCAGCTCACGAAAAAAACAAGACCGGTATCCCTCGTGACAAACTCCCGGCCCGACCGGCTCAACGAGCAGCAGCAGCGCATCGGCGTCGCAATCCACCAGCGCCTGCTTCAGCCGCAGCACGTGCCCGCTGGTCTCGCCCTTCTTCCACAGCTGGTTGCGCGAACGGCTGAAAAAATGCACCTCGCCGCTCTTCCATGTCTCCGCCAGGGCATGCGGATTCACATAGCCGAGCATCAGCACTTCCTTACTCGCGTGATCTTGCAGGATTGCCGGAATCAAGCCCCCTTGTTTTTCGAATGCCAGCTCCACAAAAACCTCCCTAAAAACAAAAATCCCGCCGCGCGTTAAGCGCCGGCGGGGCATTTCCTGCTTGGATATTGCAAAAACGCTAGGCAGGGCTCCACGGGCGCGGCTGGTGGCCGTGATGATGATGGTGTCGATGCGCCCGAATACTCATCTGCTTAGAAAAGTACAGGAACACAACGGCGAGTGTCAATCGGAAGATTGCCGTGGAACGATTCAAAAATTGGATTCTACGCGCGGGTGATGGAGCTTGGCGGCGCCCCCGCGTTGTAATTCACCGTCATCAGCAAATGGAGCGCGACCCCGTAACGGTTGTTGGGCAATTCTTCGACCCGAACCACCTCCGCCACATATTCGCAATTCATCGGGTCGTGCTGCGATGTAAAAGGAAACGTTACGAACACCCGCATGCCTTTGTAGTAGCCCTTTCGCCGTGTCTGGAAGAAAATCCCCTCCTTCGAAGCATTGATGCTGATGGGCAGATCCTCAAAGTGCTCATCGCGCGGCTCCGAAGGACGCACGCGCAGCGGTTTGGCAATTTTGGCACGCCGGGTACGACGCTTGTCAGCGAATTGGGGCTCGGTCTGGTCTGGCATACGAGTCTCCCGTGGGTGAAGGGGTACTTTTATGATTAGGGCGGCAGGACGAAACGTCAAGGCATTGCGCCGAATCTGATACTGATACAGAGTGTGTTAATACAGGTTAAAGAGGAAACATGACCGAAAAGATCCAGAAGCCCGATAGCGAATGGAAGAACCAACTCACCCCGAATCAATTTTATGTCACTCGCCAGAAGGGCACCGAGCCTCCCTTCACCGGGGAGTATGAATCCACCGAAACTCCCGGCACCTACAAGTGCGTCTGTTGCGGACATCCGCTCTTCCGCTCCGAAACTAAATTTCACTCCGGTTGTGGCTGGCCCAGCTTCACCGCTCCTCTTGAAAATCAGGCGGTCGACGAGGAAACCGACACATCCCACGGCATGGTTCGCACCGAAGTGAAGTGCAGCCGCTGCGATGCGCACCTCGGCCATGTCTTTGAAGATGGTCCCGGGCCAAAGGGTTTACGCTACTGCATCAACTCAGTTTCGCTCGACCTCGATAAGGACAAGCGCTAACCGGCCTCGGCAGTTACCTTCCAAATTGTAGGAGCTGGGAGTTTCGTTACGCGGCAGGGCAGGAGTACGCAACCATCTCAGCTACAGGGTCAAGGTCCCGTTGCCACGCGGCCAACAGCAGCACTTTGTGTCCCGTGGGATACCGGAAAACGTAATATACATTCGCAATGCCGTCGATCTCGAAGAAACCCGGGCGACGCGGGTCCGGGCGCCCGGTCAAGCCCGTCTCCAGCAACAAACGAAGCTCCGCGATCTGCTCCTGCGAGTGCGCGCGAAGGTCCTCGATCAGCGGCGGTTTTTTATTCACGTTCAACATCGTCCTTGCTTCTAGCCTCAAATGCATCATAGTCCTTCTCCACTTAGTTAAGACGCAATAATCGGCGAAATGTTTCATGAACAGCACATCAAATTTCCCGTCATTGGTCCGGTAAAACTCTCCAAGGAAGCAGCCCTGACGCCGCTACGCCGAAGGCGAGCCTCGTCCGGAAGTTCTAGACACCCGCAATGCATTGCGATATGTTGCGTTTTAGCTGGTGTTTCCGCGGATTCAGGAGGAGCGAGTGCCCGCAATTTGGATCTCGGTCAGGCTGCTGCTCAGACTTGCGGCACTTTCCTGCTCAATCGTATCTATGCCGTTGGTTGCCCAGGAATTTTCGGGAAGTCAGAACCAGAGGCAGTTGCCGCGGCATGTAAACCTGCTCCGGGAATCTTCGGAGTTCGACCTGATCCCGGGCGCTCATGACTTTCGCACTAATTTGATGCCAGATGGCGCCCAAAGTTACATTTTGCTGCGTCCCCGCTCCGATTCCACCAGTTTCGACAAATCCCTCTGGACATCGTCCCCCGGCGCGATCCAGCGGATGGAGTCGGCGTTCTATTGCAACGACACGCCCTTTGTGGACCAGGTGCGTTTTCCGCTGGCCACATTCTGGCGCGGCCGCGTGAAGCTCGTCGGCTTCGAGAGCGACGTCACCACCGCCAACTTCGTGATGGGCCTTCCCGGCCAGGGATCGCTCCACAACCTCAGCGCTTTCGGCGGCAACGGGTTCCTGGCCGTCCACACGCCGCCTTCCGACCAGTTGGCGGGAATTAACATGACGTTTTCGTGGCGCGGCGGCGACGTGGCCTCCGGCGAGAGCAGCGGCCTGCGGGGCATCGAACATCTGGTCCATGCCAGCCGTGGTTTCTTCCCCTTCTTCAGCGGGCGGTCCGATTCGTCCTCTGCGGCATTGCCTTAACCGCTTATTTTAGGCTTATTATTTTCGCTGCCCCGCAGGCTGTACTTGCGAATCGTTTTTATTCTTGCGATAGTTGCATTTACGGTTCTTTCAAATCAGAGGTGCCCGTGGCTAAATCGTCAACTCCAGCGAAAGGTCCCCGTAAGTCCGTCCGGGACGGAAAGTCGGAATTCGGAAAGGATCGCCGCCGGAAACATCATCATTTCCTGGTCACCGTCAATTATGCCGACGGTGAAAACTTTGGCCGGGTCTACACCAACAAGGAAAAAGCCACCCGCTTCGCCGAGCGCCAGCGCCGCTCGCCCATCGTCAAGTCCGCGCGTGTCACCCAGGTTTCCTGATTCGCCTGCTTCTTCTCAACTGTTCGTGGAGTGTCTTGTCGATTCGGGGAAAAGCGTGTTATAAAAGTTGTAGTCCAAGCGGCCTTAGTATAGTGGTAGTACGGAACCTTGCCAAGGTTCAGGTGTGAGTTCGATTCTCATAGGCCGCTCCATTTTCCTCAGGTTTCCATCTTCCATCCAGGTTTTCCTTCGCATCGCGGCCGCGTGGCTCGGAAAATAATCTACTCTTCCTGAATCGCCCATGGTCGATCGAGAGGTAGAACTAACCATCCATCCCCGTGAACGCCATTCTCCCGAACGGCGCTCCCACGGTTCACAAACTTTTCCGGGTGGTCTGCCCTTCGCATCTCCTGCCGGCATGAAGAAAGCGCTAGTTCCTGCGCCAGCGGGAATATCCCCAACCACCGCCGCCGAGCAAAAACAGAACGAGTAGAACGATCAATAGAGTGTCCATCTGGAGCCTCCCAAGTCTGAGGGATCTGGTCGGTTCGTCCGAAGAAGAGTCGCCCGATTCCCCACAGCCACGAAGCTAAAACGACCGAGGACAGAATGCTGTACACAACCGGACAAACACTTGCGGTGAGCATCGTTATGCTCTCATTCGGATTCGATGGAACACATGGCGGCCATGTCCCTTGTGGAGTGACTGCACACGATAGTCCGGGCGGGCCTTTGCAGTTTGACCGCCTGGAAGCTGCCCTTGCCGCCAGGCTCCATTGAAAGTACCTCTTTCCTATTGGAGAATTCACCGGTACGCTTTCCCGCAAGCGCGATGAGCATGAGTATTGCAGAGTTCCGCTTCCGACCGAAATGACGGCGAGAAAAAATCCGCCTGGCATAAATGTCGAAAACGGCAAACGCTCCAGCCTTCTGAAGCGCTCCTTTGCGATCCTGGGGCCAGGATTAATCACCGGCGCCGCCGACGATGATCCCTCGGGAATCTCCACCTATTCCGTGGCGGGCGCAGCCTACGGATACGCCACTCTCTGGATCGCGCTGCTGACGTTTCCACTGATGGTGGCAGTCCAACTCATGTGCGCCCGGCTGGGCATGGTTACAGGGCGCGGACTGGCCTCCGCCGTCAGAATTCATTATCCGCGCTGGGTGCTGTGGAGTTCCTGCTCGATTCTCGTCGTCGCAAACATCATCAACATAGGCGCCGATCTCGGCGGCATGGCCGAGGCAACGCAACTGATCACTGGGATCCGAGCTCTGGTCTGGATTCCATTCTACGCGCTGTTCATTATTGGGCTTTTGTTTTGGGCCTCCTATACGCGCATCGCAAAAATTTTCAAATGGCTGACGCTCGTCTTGCTGGCGTATGTGTTGGCTTCGTTCTTCGCTCACGTTGACTGGAAACACGCTCTGGCCGTCACGTTCGTGCCCCATCTGGAGTGGTCCCGCGGATTTTTGGCCGTCCTGGTTGCCATCCTCGGAACAACGATTTCTCCTTATCTTTTCTTTTGGCAGGCCGCCGAGGAAGTGGAAGAAGAAAAGGCCAAGGGCCGCACACCCGGCCAGAGCAAGGGCGCGACCGCTACAGAGTTAAAAACCGCGCGTGCGGACACCATCGCCGGCATGTTCTTCTCCAATTTCATCATGTATTTCATCATTCTCACCACCGCCGCCACTTTACACGCACACGGGCTAACCGACATCGCCACCGCTCGCCAGGCCGCCGAAGCGTTGCGTCCACTCGCCGGCAACGGAGCCTATTTCCTCTTTACCCTGGGCTTGATCGGCACCGGAATGTTGGGCGTGCCGGTCCTCGTGGGATCATGCGCTTATGCCGTGACGGAAGCAGCAGTCTGGCGCGGCTCCATGTCGGACAAGCCACATACCGCGCGAAAGTTCTACGCAGTCATGGGCGTCGCGATGGCGCTGGGCCTCGTGCTGAATTACCTGGGCTTCAACGCGGTGAAAATGCTGTTCTGGTCCGCGGTAATCAACGGCATCCTGGCGCCGCCTCTGATCCTCCTTGTAATCCTCCTCACCAGCAGCCACAAAGTAATGGGCAATCGCGTGAACCCCGCTGCACTCCGGTACTTAGGTTGGGCTACCTTCGCCGTCATGACCGCCGCAGCAGTCGGGATGATCATTGCATCTTGAAAGCGGCACCCCCTCCCCCCCTGGTCATTGCAACATATTGAAAATGTTATGGTTAACATGGGAGTGCGCAAGTGTTGGAAATGCAGGGGTTACTGGAGCGTGGAAAGGCTTGAGTCGGCAGGCTTTAGCGATTGGCTGGGAGGGGAGAGAGTTCATGACGGTTCTCTTTGGGGGCCTCGTTGATTAGGCTGGCTACGGAGTTCCACTCGGAGTCGTGCGTGTTGGCTGGGAGTTCGGTGGCGGAGAGGCGGTTGCACTGGAGTAGTGAGCAGCAGAGTTGGTACAGGACGCCGAACTGGCTGCGGGAGATGGTGCCGTCTGCGAGAGCGATGTGGAGTTTTGCGAGAACACGATGGATTTTTGCGTCGGGGACCGTGGCCCCGGAGGGACAGGCGAGTTCGCGGGTGAGATCGGAAGGGCGAAGGCGGCGGTGCGGGGCGTGGGCGTGCGCGTGCGGGTAGCAGAGGCCGTCGCCTTGAGGATGAGCAGGGAGGGCGCAGCGGCGTCCATCGGCAAATCGAAGCTGGCATCGAGTGTCTGAGGTATCGGGGTGTTTCGTAGTCATCCGGGGAGGATAATGTGTTGTGTATATAGCTGTCTAGTTACGGGGAGTTACATGAAGTTTCGAATGGCGGCATGAAGCGTTCGAATGGGAGCACGATCCGTGAGTGAGGGCAGTGATCAGTAATCAGCGATCAGTTATCAGGAGGCGGATCGGAAAACCCAAGACCCAGGTACCAAAAATCGGAACCTGGGGCACCCTCCGTGTCGTTGTGATTGGGGAGCGGGGAAAGCTTGCTCGCTCGAACAGCCGAAGCTGCGCAAGAAAGGAGAGTCTGATATCCAGGCCACCCGCCCGCAGCCCGTTCGCATCCAATTGTGCACGCCCATTGTAAAGCGCAAGGAGCCTACTCATGCCTATTCGAGTCTGCGCGTCCACGGTCGTTCTGGTCTTGGCGTTGGCCGGTCTAGGTTGGCCCCGATCAACTTTCGGGCAGGATAAAAGCGCTGAGGGAAGCGCCTTCCGAAGCCAAGTGGATCTGGTCTCCGTCTACTTCGCGGTGCGCGACGACAAGAAACGCCTGGTCAGCGATCTGGGGCAAAACAGTTTCAGCGTCTCGGAAGACGGCCATCCGCAGGCCGTCAAGTTCTTTGCCCACCACACTGATGTGGTCCTCAACGTGGGTGTGCTCCTGGACACGGGTTCGAACATGTCTTGGATTCTCGGCGAAGAGGCGCAGGCCTCGAAGATGTTCCTTAGGCGCGTAGTGCGCCCCACGGACCTCGGCTTCCTTGTGAGCTATGGCTCGCGGGTAGAAACCGTGCAGTTGCCGACGTCGGACCCTGTGCTCCTGAGGGTGGCCGCCGAGTCCATTGGGAAGGGAGCGGCGATTGGATTGCCAGAACGAGCTCCGGCGGAGCCAAGCATCTGGACTGGCGGAACCGTGGGCATCAACGGGCGGCACCCGCTCGACCCGAACCGCGAATCCCACCTTTACGACGCCATCCGTGTCTCCACGCACCGCTACCTTGTGGGCGAGGTGGGACGCAAGGCCGTCGTTATCGTGGCCCTCTCCGGTGATTCCAAGAGCGAATCTACGATGGCAGACGCCCTGGAAGCTCTGCTGGAAAACGACGTGATCGCGTACGTGCTGCAGATTTACGATGGCGCAAAGCGCGACAATTGCGACGTGCTCCACATCTACCAAAGGGACAGCAGCGGAGAGCCTCTGCTCAAAAAACTTGCCGAGGCTACCGGCGGGCGAATACTGGAAGTCCGGGGTATTGATAAACTCGAAGACGCGCTTGATGAGATCTCCGACGAACTGCACCACCAGTACAGCCTGGGCTACTATCCGGAAAACAAGAATTGGGACGGCAAGTTCCGCAAGATCCAGATTTCGGCCGGCGAGAAAGGCTTTAAGGTGTATGCGCGCAAAGGCTATTATGCGAAACCACCGGCAGCGAACGTTGCGGTAACCCAGTAACCAATCAGCCGCTTCGCGCACTCCCACGCAATACCCACACGTCTGATAGTGGCTTCAATCGGGGCGCGAGGGGGAAGAAGCTGGAGACCCAAGACCGGGTACCAAAAACCCCTCTCTTAATGCGCTCGGGGCAAGCCGGAACCCGGGCCGCCCGTCCCCAAACGCGCTTGCGTGGAGGTACGCCCCATTGTCCATTGGTGCTTTCGACGACCGCTTCGGGTATGCTCAGGAAAGTCACGGTTCGTGGCGCACCCCCCAGGGAGCAGCGTAGCTGTTTGTTGCTCTAACCCGGATTGGGAGAACTCAGCATGGAGAAACTTGACCGAATCACGATCGACGCCGCGCGGATGAATGGCGAACCGTGCATTCGAGATCTCCGTCTTACAGTCCGCCGCGTTCTTCAGGCACTGGCAACTTACCCCGACCGCGCCGAACTCAAACGCGAATATCCGGAACTCGAGGACGAAGACATCCGACAAGCCCTGGCGTTCGCGGCCGCTCTGGTTGACGACAAGGTTCTGCCCTTTCCCCGTGCCCGATGAAATTGCTCCTCGATCAGGGTCTTCCTCGCTCCACAGTCCTTCACCTTTCTAACGCGGGTATTGAAGCTGCGCATGTCGGAGAAGCCGGATTCGCGACGGCAAGCGACGCGAAAATTCTCGACTTTGCTAATCAGAACGGCAGTATCGTGGTCACATTGGACGCAGATTTCCACGCACTCTTGGCGTTATCCGGAGCTACCGGCCCATCTGTAATCCGCATACGGATCGAAGGCTTGCGCGGCGAGGAGCTTGCCGGTTTACTGGTTACTGTTCTGAAAGTTTGCATGGACGATCTCAACAAAGGAGCTATGGTCTCCGTGACTGAAAACGGATTTAGAATCCGGCGGCTACCTTTGCTCCGATAAGTGTAGTTCCTCAGTAATCGGGAAGCGAGGAGGAAGAAGCCGAAAAACCCAAGACCCGGGTACCAAAAACGGAACCCGGGCCACCCGCCACAATCAAAGTTTTTCGAGGACCTTCCTTAGTGCTTCAAGGCTGAAGTGATAAGGCAGAAGCAAAAGTGTGGTCCCGACCCTGACCAACCATTTCTTTTCCTCTTTTATGGGAGCGAATCTATAAACCGCGTACAGCGGCCTCTGAACGAGAGGCCAAAATATGCGATGGACAAGGAGGAGACACGCGAGAGCAAACGCTGCAAAGCATGCCAAAAAGTCAATAAAGTTCAGAAGTAGAGACACAACCACCGATGCTCCCGCTTGGGGAAAGTGTTTGAAAATCACCGCACCTGTATAAATAGGCCCTAATACTGGAAGCGCGAGTCCCAACACATTTAAGAAGATCATCAGGAGAATTTCAGGAATTCTGTCGATTCGGCTTATTCGCCGCAGAATATACCGAGTCAAAGCGATGTAAATTAGGTCACAGAAAAGGCTGGAAATAAAAATGAGAACTACGAGCCCAATGCCGTAGAAAAGGGGTCGTGGTCCGCGAGTTTTAAAGACAAAAACCAAAAACCCACTCATGCTCAGCAGGATGGCAGGGATAATTGCCCACCAAATCGCGAGCACCCCTCTGTTCTTGAAAATTGCAGGCACTAGGGCAAGTGCAAGAAATAAAACGATAAAACTCAAGGCTCCTCGACGGGTGGCTGTGGCAGGGTGGTTGAGCCGAGGCAGCATGATGAAAATGACCAGAAGGCATGACGCAAAAGATAAGTAGATGGATATAGGCACGATACGAAGAGAGAACAGAGATTGCCCGAACAATCGATCAAAGCCTTCCCCGGTTAGCCGGGCAACTTCTTGCACAAAAGATGCTACTTTTGACCGGGAAGCCTTCTGAACGTCGCTTAGTCCGATCCACCATTGCTCAACCTTATTTTGGAATTGTCCTTCTTCATCTTCGTACAGAAATAGGCCCGCACAAATTAGAATCGCGCCGATCGCACGGAGGACGAGCACGATGAAATCAAAGGGAGACCACCCCATTGGGTTTTAATATCATCTTGATTACTTGTTGTCTATGTCTGACCAAAATCAGGACACCGGGGGTAGACGGGACGTTTTCCAATACTGATCATCTTTTTATGATCACTTGAATTCGCCAAGCGGTCGATCGATCCAAAGGCGGGAAGCGTTCGCTTTGGAAGACATCTCTCCGACCTACTTGACGACAAACTACTGCTCGTAATTCTCCACAATCTTTGCTGGACGCACCTTTGCCTTCTCCGGGTCTTCGCCGAACTCCCGCAGAGCACGGCGCTGGCGCAAGAGATCCCAGCATTGGTCGAGTTCGACCTTTACTTCGGACAAGCGTGCCTGGTCATCGTCGGTAAGCACGTTCTTTGCGTACAAGCGCTCTTCTTCTTTCACTAGTTGGTCGATGTGGCTGAGGACGGGTTGGTCATTCTTCTCGTTTGCCATGCAAAATTTCCATTTCTGAAGAACAGGAGCCTCACTCGCAGGCGGCCCGGGTCCTTCCGGTTGTTTTCGCGAAACCCGCGCTGGGCGCAGTGTTCGGGGAGCGGCGGGTTCTCCCTTAGATGCGGAGGGTCGGTGGGTGGATGCGACCGTGGGCTGGGTAGGGATGGGTGTTGCCACGGTCCCTCCACTCCATGGCCGACGTTCGCGCGGCGCGAGCGGAAGAGAAAGCCGGCCATTCCGGTCGGGATGACAGAGTAGGGCGGCCCGCCTCGGAAGGCGGGCCCTACACACGGCAAGAGCGGGATGGGCAAGCAGATAACAGGAAGCTCGGAACGTGGGCGTGTCGGTGGGTGGACGTGACTGTGGGCTGGGTGGGGATCGATATTGCCACGGTCCCTCCGCTCCATGGCCGACGTTCGCGCGGCGCGAGCGGAAGAGAAAGTCGGCCATTCCGGTCGGGATGACAAATCAGGAAAATGCGCACAGCCAGGAATCATCCCGCAAAACTCGCGGGATGGGGCGGCGGTGGCTGTGCCACTTGGGACTGGTCGCTGGGCAGTGGCCACTTTCCCCCAGATTTTCCTCCCGTTTTCCTCAGACGCCCGAAATTCGGCATGAAACTCCCCTGTGTTTCCCAGTACACTTCGCTGACAGGGCTTCCATTTCCATGAGCGCATGCCGCATCGCTGTCGGGAGCACCCGGCGGCCCAAACTCCAGGCGGTCCAGGAAGCCACCGCCAGCTTTGCCGGCAAACTTTGTCCGCAAATCCCGCTTGAAATTCAGGGCCACGAAGTTGAGAGCGGCGTCAGCCACACGCCGGCTTCCCGCGAAGAATTGATGCAAGGAGCACGCCAGCGAGCGGAAGCTCTGCACAAAATGCTGGCCGACTCCGGCGATTGCGCCGACTATTGTGTAGGACTCGAAGGCGGCCTGGATGTTGCTGTCGAAAATGGTACTCGGAGAGTCTTTCTTGAAAGTTGGGCCTACGTCACCGATGGCGAGCGCGGGCATTTCGGCTGCTCGGGCAGCATCGAAATCCCGGAAGCGCTGGCGGAAGAAGTCTTGTCCCGCGGCACCGAACTTTCCGTAGCGATTGATCGCTACGCCGGTGCGGTCGGCATCCGCGACGGCCAGGGCGCTTGGGGCGTGCTGACCGACAATCTGGTCTCGCGCCAGGAGTCTTTTCGCTTGGCAGTGGTTGCCGCCTTCGCGCCGTTCTACAATGGAAAGATGTACCAGCCGGCGGCACAGGCTGCGGGGAAAGTTTTGTAGTGGCCGGTCTTAAGACCGGCCATTGAAATGGGCCACCCTTCCTTCATCAGGGCAGGCACTGAAGGTGGCCGCTACGCGAGTTGCTGAAGATTTCGGGTTTGGCCGTTCAAGGAGACGTTGCGTGGACATAGTCAAGGGCAACATGGGTTGGATCGAAGTCGTCGTCGGGCCGATGTTTTCCGGCAAGAGCGAAGAGCTGATCCGGCGTCTTCGGCGGGCGGAAATTGCGCGGCAGCGCGTGCAGATTTTCAAGCCGTCCATTGATTCGCGCTACGCTGCAAACGAAATCGTCTCGCACAACGGGCTGGGCATTCCCTCGGACAACGTCACCAAAGCTTCGGAAATCATCGAAAAGATGCAGCCGCGCACGGAAGTGGTGGGTATTGACGAAGCGCAATTCCTCGGCGATGAAGTGGTGGATGTCTGCACCAAGCTGGCCAACCTGGGCAAGCGCGTGATCGTCGCGGGCCTCGACACCGATTTTCGCGGCCGCCCCTTTGAGCCCATGCCGCGCCTGCTTGCCATTGCGGAAGAGATCACCAAGCTGCTGGCGATTTGCGTGCGCTGCGGGAACCCCGCCGTCCACACGCAGCGCCTGGTCGAAAGCGAAGAGCTCATCGTCGTCGGCGCCGGCAGCGCGTACGAAGCCCGCTGCCGCCGCTGCTTTGAGCCCAATCCCGCGCTGGCCGCCCGTGAAGCCGGCCCTCTACTTCTTCGCAACCGCGCCGCAAATGCCGGCGGCAAGTAAGCCGCGCTTCCGTTACTCTAGCCAGTGCTCAGTTTCACCGAGCTACAAACAAACATGCGCATCGAATCGAAAGCCCCTACACGCGTCGACCTGGCGGGCGGCACGTTGGACATCTGGCCGCTCTATCTTTTTCATCCCGGCGCTCTCACGCTGAACGCCGCGATTTCGCGCTACGCCCGTTGCACGATCGAACCGCATCCCGCCGGCGACCAGCGGATCAAGCTAGTCTCGCTAGACACCAGCCGCTCAGAGTCGTCCCCCTCCTTCGCCGCACTTGTTCGTGCGAAGCGCTATCGTCTTCCGCTGCTCGCCGAGATCGTAAAGTTTTTCCGGCCCGAAGGCGGCTTCACGCTGACGACCAATTCGGAGGCCCCCGCCGGCGCAGGGATCGGCGGCTCCAGCGCGATGGCCGTGGCCATCTGCGCGGCGCTGGATCGCTTCACCGGGGCAGGGAAGAGCACGGTGGACTGGATCCACATCAGCCGCGACGCAGAGGGCATCGTGATTCGCGTGCCTACCGGAACGCAGGACCACTATCCTCCCGCGTTTGGCGGCGCCGCCGCGATTGAATTGCTTCCCGGGGGAGAACGCCGCATCGAGTTGCGCGTGAACCTCGACGAATTGGAACGTCGCCTTGTGGTTTGTTACACGGGAAAGCCGCGGCAATCGGGAATCAACAATTGGGAAGTGTTCAAGGCACACATCGACGGGAAAAAAGCGGTGCAGAATAATATCGAGCACATTTCGCAGATCGCCCAGAAGATGCGCGTGGCTCTCGAAAGCGGCGACTGGAAAGAAACCGGCCGGCTGATGCATGCGGAATGGGCGTTTCGCCGGCGCAACCTGCCGACCATCTCGACGAAAACAATCGACGCGATTATTAATGGTGCAAGGCGCAGGGGAGCGCTGGCGGGAAAAGTTTGCGGAGCGGGCGGAGGCGGTTGCGTGGTGCTGCTGATCGAGCCGGACGCGCGCCAGCGCGTGGAGCAAGCCGTCGAAGAGTGTGGCGGGGAACTGCTCCCGATGCGGATTGACCGGCAGGGCGTCACCGTGGTCTCCCAATAATTTTGCCCGGCACCACTACTCAAGGGGCTCGCCGCATCATAAAATAGCGAAGGTCCGGGCTGGGGTGGTCTGCGGTTCGCTATGTCCAATTGGCTTCCCATTTCGTTGCTGGTCTTTGTGTTCGCTGCCGCGGACGTGCCGAAGCTTCCTCTCTTGCCGGCGTCGGAACGAAACTCTGCAGGAAATTTCTCGTCGGGGGAGAGCATTTCGGTCTTGCCATTCATGCTGGCGGGAAATGACGCGCAATCGGGTAGTGCGCAGCAACCGGCCGCGTCGAAGAACTCGAATCTGACGGAACCCTCCAAGCTGGCTCTGATCCGGTACGTCTCGGGCGAATTCGCCAAAGTGCGCAAACCTATTCCGGGCGGGAAAGAGGGCTTCATTCTCTACACCGATAAGCCGCTCAACCAGGAATATCTGGATCGCGTGATTTCCACGCGCGGCGCGGCAATCAACACCGGTGACAACGCCCAAATCACCAAACTCGAATTTCACGAACACACCATCATCGTGGACGTCAATGGCGGCGGGCGGCCCAAGCGAAATTGGCGCGATCATATTCAATTCGGCATGGGCGGACCTTCTCAGGCGCCGCAGACCACAACCACCACGACGCAGGAACAAGGACCCGCAGGGTTTCAGCCGGGCGCCGGCGGGACGCTGTATCTCCAATTCCCGAAAAATATTCCCGATCTTTCACCAGACGACCTGAAAAATCTGCTTGCTCCGTTTCTCGATTTTGCAAAGGTGCGTTCCGCCGCTGTGCACTGGATTGACACGCTGCCGCCAGAAACGAAAAAGGCCATCACGGAGCGCCACGCCATATTGGGCATGGACAAGGAAGAGGTAGTCGCGGCCATGGGAAAACCCGACCGCAAGGTCCGCGAGCGCGATGCGGAGGGTTACGATACCGAAGACTGGATCTATGGACACCCGCCGGACAAAACGGTGTTTGTGCATTTTCGCGGAGACAAAGTAAGCTCCATCAAGCAATACCCGCAGTAGCACGGAGCAAAATGCAATATCAATTTGTGGCGAACAATCCCTTCGCGGTTCTCACCGCCATCGTGGCGCCCGCTATTCTCACCAACGCGTGCTCTGTTCTGGCGCTTGGAACCAGCAATCGGCTTGGGCGCGTGGTGGATCGCACCCGCGTGGTGGCCTCCGACATCGCCGCAAGCGCGCCGGGATCGGAGGGATTTCTGGAGTGGAATTCGCAATTGCGGGCCCTGGAAATACGCATCCACATGCTGCTCCGAGCGTTGCGGCTGTTCTACGCGGCACTCGGTTTGTTCGCGTCGTCGGCCTTGATTTCGGTTGCGGGATCGATGGCCGCGTTTTACGGCCAAAGGTTTTTGTTTCAGTTGGGAGCATTCCTGGCCGTCGTGACCGGAGGCTCGGCAGTCGTCGGGCTCAGCGTCGGATGTTTTACGATGGTGAACGAAACGCGGCTGGCGGTGAAAAGTTTGGGCGAGGAAGCGCGAATGCGCATAAAACTGCATGACACAAGCAAGAAGGATTGATCGAGCCCGATGGTGCGGGCGGTTTCAGCTTGGCATTACGCGATATCCTGCCACCAAAAACTTCTCGCGTTCATGTGGCGCAGATACATTGTCTCTCGTTGACTTTTCGCTACACTCCACCTAGCATTTTCTGTTCCACCCGCGGCGTCTTGCGAACCTGATATCTCGCCGCAATCCAGAAACCCGCACCGGAGGAAGTATGCCAATCAAGGTAGGAATCAACGGCTTCGGCCGCATCGGGCGCAACATTGTGCGCACCGCGATCGACGACAAGGAGATTCAGTTCGTCGCCGTCAACGATATTACGGATGCCAAGACCCTCGCACACCTTTTGAAATACGATTCCGTGCTGGGGAACCTGCCGCACAAGATCACGCATACCGACGACACGATCAGCATCGAAGGCAAGGCGATCAAGGTATTCAAAACGAAGGATCCGGCGGAAATCAACTGGGCGAGCGTTGGCGCGGATATTGTGGTGGAGTCCACGGGCCTGTTCACCAAGGGACCCGAGGCGAAGAAGCACCTGCGCGCGCCGGTGAAGAAAGTGATCATTTCGGCGCCAGCGGAAGATCCCGACGCCACGTTTGTGCTTGGCGTGAACGACAAGACCTACGATCCCGGGAAGCATCACGTGATCTCGAACGCTTCCTGCACCACGAACTGCCTGGCTCCGGTCGCCAAGGTTTTGCACGAGACATTCGGGATCCAGAGCGGGACGATGACCACAATCCATTCCTACACGAACGATCAGAAACTGCTCGATTTGCCGCACAAGGATTTGCGCCGGGCGCGCGCCGCGGCCATCAACATGATTCCTAGCTCGACAGGCGCGGCAAAGGCGCTGCACCTGGTGATCCCGGAGTTGAAGGGGAAGCTCGACGGTTACGCGATGCGCGTGCCGACGCCCAACGTCAGCGTGGTAGACCTTACTGTATTCGTGGAGAAGCCGACGACGAAGGATGCGGTGAATGCGGCGCTGAAGGCCGCGGCAAATGGCCCGTTGAAGGGCATTCTCAGCTATACGGAAGAAGAGCTTGTTTCTTGCGATTTCAAAGGGAACTCAAACTCCTCGATCGTGGATGCCGAGTACACCAAGGTGGTCGGCGATCGCTGCGTAAAGGTGCTGGCGTGGTATGACAACGAGTGGGGCTACTCCTGCCGGTGCCGCGACCTGATCAAGCTGCTCGCGTCAAAGTTTTGAATAGCTCGGATCGATCGCGAAATTGCAGACGATTCTTTGCTTACAGCGGATAACAGATAACAGATAGCGGGACCCGTTCATTCAGATCGAGATCGGATGCGACATGAAGGGCCTATTGTTATCTGATCTCTAATCGCTGTTATCCAATTGCTGATTACTTACGACTGAATGCTGACGACACGGACGAATTCATGACGAAACTCACGATTCAAGATCTGGACCTGCGCGGGAAGCGCGTTTTTATCCGCGTGGATTTCAACGTGCCGCTGAAAGACGGCGTGGTCACCGACGACACGCGCATTCGGGAGACGCTGCCCACGTTGAAGCTGGCGATGGAAAAAGGCGGGCGACTGGTGCTCGCTTCGCATCTGGGCAGACCGAAAGGCGGGCCCGATCCCAAATATTCCCTGAAGCCCGCGGCGAAAAAGCTGGAAGAACTGTTGGGCAAACCTGTTGCCTTTGCAGCGGACTGCGTGGGACCCGAGGCGGAAGCGAAAAGCAAGGCATTGAAAGACGGCGACGTGCTGGTGCTCGAAAACGTGCGCTTCCACCCCGAAGAAGAAAAGAATGACGAGGGTTTCTCGAAACAGCTCGCAGCGCTGTGCGACGGCGTATTTGTCTGCGATGCCTTTGGATCCGCGCACCGGGCGCACGCTAGCGTCGTAGGCATTACGAGATTCGTGAAGCAAGCCGCCGCCGGGTTGCTGATGGAAAAAGAGCTCGCTTACATCGGCAAGGCAATCAGCAACCCGACGCGCCCGTTCGTGGCAATACTCGGCGGCGCGAAAGTCAGCGACAAAATTGAAGTGGTCGAGAACCTGATGAAAATTGCCGATGCCATGCTCATCGGCGGCGGCATGGCATACACCTTTTTGAAGGCCCAGGGCGTCTGCATCGGCAAGTCGCTGGTGGAGGAAGACAAACTCGACCTCGCTCGAAAAATCCTTGCGGATGTGAAGCAGAAGAATTTCAAGCTGCTGCTTCCCCTGGATAATGTTGTCACCACGGAATTCAAAGCCGAAGCGCCCACTAAGATCGTCGAAGTCTCCGCGATTCCCGCCGATCAGATGGGGCTCGACATCGGTCCGAAAACGATTGCGGCATACTCCGCGGAAATTGCCAAGTCCAAGACGATCGTGTGGAACGGCCCGATGGGCGTGTTTGAAATGCCTGCGTTTGCCAAGGGTACGCTCGCCATCGCGCAAGCGGTGGCCGCGGCAACCACTGCCGGGGCCACGTCCATTGTCGGCGGTGGCGATTCGGTTGCCGCGATTCACCAGTCGGGACTCGCCGGCAAAATCTCGCACATCTCGACAGGCGGCGGCGCTTCGCTTGAATTTCTCGGCGGGCGGAAACTTCCGGGCGTGGAGGCCCTCTCCGACAAATGAACCATTCGAAACGACGCCACGTCATTGCCGGCAACTGGAAAATGTTCAAGACCCAGGCAGAAACGCGCGCGTTTTTCACGGCGTTCAATCCTCTGGTCGCGGGCGTTACGGATTGCGACATCGTGATCGCTCCTCCCTCCATCAACATTCCCGCCGCGGTCGAATCCACCAAGGGCACGCAAATCGCGATTTCCGCGCAGAACGTTTACTGGGAAAAGGAAGGCGCGTTCACGGGAGAAATTTCCGCCGGGATGGTGGCGGAAGCGAGTTGCCGCCACGCGATCATCGGACACTCCGAACGCCGCCACATCTTCGGCGAAACCAACGAAATGGTCTTCAAGAAGACAAAAGCCGCCCTCGCCGCCGGCCTCACGCCCATCGTCTGCATCGGGGAAATGCTGGCCGACCGCGAAGCCGGGCGCACCGAAAACATCTGCAAGGCGCAATTTCACGGCAGCGTCGGCGCGTTGACCCCCGAGGAATTCTCCCGTATTCTGGTAGCTTACGAACCGGTCTGGGCAATTGGTACGGGCCACACGGCGACCCCGGAAATTGCTGCGGCCGTGCATCGGTTCGTTCGCCAGTGTGCGGCGGAGATGTTCAACGCCGGCCATGCGGCAGCCCTCAGGATTCTCTACGGCGGCAGCGTCAAGCCCGACAATATTCAGGGATTGATGGCGCAGGTGGAACTCGACGGCGTGCTGGTTGGCGGAGCGAGCCTCGATCCGAAGTCGTTCGCGAGTATCGTGAAGGACTGGAAACGCTAGGAACGAAAACGCGGGCCGCCGGTTGAACGAGATCTTACAAGTTTGAGGTGCAGGAAATGCCAGGCTGGATGAAATGGACGATCGCGCTGCTCATCGGGTTCGTGATCATTTATATCGGATTTCACTTTTCGTGGGGTGGGTACGTGCTCACGCCCTTTTTCGTGCTTAATTGCCTTGTGCTGATCATCGTCGTGCTGCTGCAGAGCGGCAAAGCGGCGGATCTTGCCGGCGCGTTCGGCGGCGCAGGCAGCCAGACGGCGTTTGGACCGCGCGGCGCGGCGACGATTCTTTCGCAGGCTACCACGTGGTGCGCGATCATGTTCATGGTTTGCGCGCTGGCGATGGTGGTGAAGGTGGATCGCGGCTTGGGAACAGTGGGTGGCAGCTCGATCCTCGAGAAGTATGCGAAGCCGGCGCCCAAGACAACTCCGGCTCCAGCGCCAGCAACGCCGGCTCCGGTGGTTCCACAGTCTTCGGCGCCTCCGCAATCGCAACAGGCACCTGCGGCGCCAACCAAGCCGTAACGTAGTTTCGGGCGGCTGCTTCGCCCAGTGCTTTCCCGCGTCTTGCCGGTTTTCTCTGGCGCGGCTACAATGAAGTCCTTACCTCAGTGCGGTCGTGGCGGAACTGGCAGACGCACCAGCTTGAGGGGCTGGCGGTAGCAATACCGTGGTGGTTCGAATCCACTCGACCGCACCAAATTTCCCGCAAAATCTTTCTACTGGCTGGCTTCGAGTTGCTCCAGGCTCCTGCTATGATTTTGAGATGGCCCTGCAGCTTTCGGATACTGAAGCCCGCGTGCTGGGCGCGCTGGTCGAAAAAGAAAGCACCACGCCCGAGTATTACCCGCTCTCGCTGAACGCGCTGGTCAACGCGTGCAACCAGAAATCCAACCGTGATCCGGTGATGGCGCTTGAGGAAGAGGCGGTGCGCCAGGCGCTGCGCTCGCTTTCGGAGCAAGCGCTGGTCCGCTCCGCGGGCGGCGATTCGCGCGTTCCCAAATTCGAGCACCGGCTCAACGAACTTTACAACTTTCACCGGCACGAGATTGCCGTGCTGTGCGTGTTGCTGCTGCGCGGCCCGCAAACACCGGGCGAACTTCGCACGCGCGCCGAGCGCATGTACGCGTTCGAGGATCTGGAAGCGGTGCATTCCGCGCTGCACCACCTGATGCGCCGCGAGCCGCCGCTCGCGAAAATTCTCCCGCGCCAGCCGGGGACCAAAGAGTCGCGTTACATGCACTTGTTTTCTGGGGATACGGCTCCGGCGCTCCACGAAGAAACAGAGCGCGCGGTCGAACCGCACACTGGGGCCACGGATTCGCGCGGTGGGGATCGGATCGTTCAACTCGAAACCGAGATCGCAGAATTAAGAAGGGAATTGAATACCCTGCGCGAGCAATTCGCCGCCTTCCAAAAGCAGTTTCAATAGCTTTTCGCGCTGCCTTCTTGTCCCGTAAAGTGATGACGAATCCCAATGAAGACGTCTATGGGCATCGGACATCAGGCCGGGTTATCCTGAATCACCTTGCTCCCACGACTGGAAATCAAGTCACTCAAGTTCCTGGCGCTGCTTGTGGTTGTGTTCCCGGTTTTCGGCGCCCATGGGCAGGAAACCGTATTCGACGTTCCGAATGCGGACATTCTGGACAAAGGAAAGGTCTATGGAGAACTTGACGGGACTGTCCGCATCACGGATCCCCTGGCCACTTTCACCCCGCGCGTCGTCGTTGGAATTGGTCGCGGAATCGAAATCGGTGCGAATTTAGATGGGTTGAGCGCGCCCGCGTTGGGCGAACTGGAGATTTCCCCGACGGTGAAGTGGCAGCTCTGGCAGCGCAAGTCCGCGGGATGGTCTTTTTTTGTCGGCGATGACCTGTTTTTCCCCGTGAGCCAGCGGACCTACAACGCAGGAAATTATGTTTACGCATTCTTCGCCAAGGAGTGGAAGTACGGCACGCGAATTGCCTTCGGGGGATATGACTTTTCACGGAACGTTGTTGCGACCTCCAATCGTGCCGGAGGACAGTTCACTGTCGAACAGCCGGTGAACCATCGCTTGACCCTCGCAGCAGAGTGGTACACCGGCAATACGGCTGTCGGCTACGTCAATCCTGGCGTGATCCTGAAACTCACTTCAAAGTTCACGCTTTACGGCGCTTATCAAATCGGCAACGCGGGCGTCACGAAAGGCAATCATCAGTTCCTCTATGAAATTGGGTACAATTTCAATTAGTCCCCGGCTTCCTTTGCCATCGGCCGCCTTGCAATTCTGCGGGTTAGCGCTAAGATACGGGCTTAGGTTCAGGGTCCCGCCGATGGCGGAACTGTATAGAAAATGGTC
>JGI12635J15846_10001037_pt1 | contig 24350 bp, 20 predicted proteins | sample BlaSpr_A8_OM2_M2_FD_15846 | JGI IMG/M metagenome (IMG submission 15846) | reverse complement strand
ATCGGCAGGCCAACGCTCAAGCCATATTGAGGCTGGCGGTGAAGCCAGGGCAAAGCGCGGCTGGAAAGAGCCTCTACGAGCGTAACCTGGGGGGTTCCTACGCGCGCTTGGGGGAATCCATGATTCTGCAAATAGGTAAGCAGATTCACGCGATCTTCTTCGCCTTTTTCTTGCGTGTAAATATTCTTGTTACGCAATCCGGAAAACCACGCATCCGGAGAGACTTGGCGCATTTGTTTGCGCAAGACTTTGTCAGAATTCTCCGGATGGCCTGAGAAACTTACCTGCACGACGGGCAAGCGTGGCCCGTCGTGTATCTGAAACTCGACTTTTACTCTCTGGCCCGAGAGTTTTTCTTGTTTAATGAGTGCTTGAGCCTCCGGGTGTCCTTCTGCGGCGAGTTCCGATTGAATTGCAAGTGCGGCGCAATGCAGTCTAACAGGGTCAGCTGACGCTCCTACCTGCGGTGATAGTTTTTTGTCATCGAGCAGTTTCTTGATTTGTTGCTGAGATAAAATTATCGAGCCGGCGAATGCCGCTCCAGTTAGATAGGGATACTCCCTGACGTTGAATTGGAGTTGATAGTGCTGACGGTCAAGGTCAGATTCAGTGTTCGGATCCGACTCCTTCGCTTTTACGGATACATCCTCAAACCAGCCCACCCGGCTCAGCGCACGAACGTCTGCCGCGATTTGGACTGCGTCGAATTCTTCGCCGGGATGAACAGAGAGCCGGGACTTTGCCGCTTCCGCTGCGATGCGATGAAGTCCCACGAATTTGATTTCGCCGATGACGGCATGGGGTGGGAGGCCATACGACGCGGTGGCTCCGTTTGCGCCGCTGGAATCGCTTTCCTGAGGGATTGCGATGGCCGGTGCGACAACTAGCAGCCCCAGAAGCGACAGGGTTATGGGAGCACTATTACGCATCTTTCCCTGCACCTGGAAAATAACTGAACTGATGGATGAAACAGTCCGGCTGATGGTTGCCTGATGCTGCTACCAACCAAACAGATCTCACCGGCAGGTGTTCGGTCCAATTTCGCCCTCCGAATCGTACTGGCCTTACTCGCTTCCCCGGATAGCCAGGCACATACAATGAGATTCATGTTTCGGTGGTGCTTCGCTTAAGCACTACTTCGGGCCGCGTCCCTACGCTACAATTTGGCCGCAACAATTTCGTCGGCGTGGGAGGCGGGGATGCTTCGTTGGGCGATGGGAATTTTGGCAGTGGGAGTTGCGTCGGTGTGCTGCGCGCAGGGGCAGACGAAACTGCCGGCGAAATGGGAAGAGCTGACGGCGGAAGAGTTTCGCCAGGCGATTGGCAAAGCGCAAGGGACTTGCCTTCTGCCATTCGGGATATTGGAGAAGCACGGGCCGCACTTGCCGCTGGGAACTGATTTGCTGAACGTGCGCTATGTGACGGAGCATGCCGTGCAGCAAGAGTATGCGGTGATTTTTCCGGAATATTATTTCGGGCAGATCGCGGAAGCGCGGCATGAACCGGGCACGGTGGCTTACAACGCGGAGATGCAGATGAAATTGCTGCAGGCGACGACGGACGAGATGGGTCGGAATGGCTGCAAGAAGGTGATCATCGTGAATGGCCACGGCGGCAATGAGAACTTGCTTCCGTATTTCGCTCAGTCACAGCTGGACAGCCCGCACGACTACGTCGTGTACGTGCAATGGGGACACGAGCCGACGAAGAAAGTGGGCGCGGAGAAAGAAGGGCCCGACTGGCACGCGGGGGGGACGGAAACGTCGAACATGCTGGTGACGCATCCGAGCCTGACGCACATGGACAGGGCGAAAAACGAATCGGGAGCGGACCAGAAACGCGTGCGGCTGCCGGAAAACGTGTACACCGGAATCTGGTGGTACGCGCGGTTTCCGAATCATTATTCGGGTGACGGATCCACGGCGACGAAGGAACAAGGTGAAGCCGATGTGCAGGGCTGGATCAATACGGTGGTGCGGGCGATCAAGGCCGTGAAGGCGGATGAGGAGAGCTTGAAGTTGCAGAATGAGTTTTATGAGAAGAGCCGGCATCCGCTGGAGACGGCCCACTAGAAATGAGGCGGCCAATCTAAAGCTCGGCCAGTTCAACAGCTTCAGCGGGCTTTGCGGAGTGCGTCGATCCAGGCGATCAGCATTTCGTTGAAGGCAGGCTCGAGGTCGAAGAACTCGATGCCCATGCCGAGACGGGGCTTGACGATGCGGACGGAGACGAGAGCTTCGAGGACCTGGCCTTTTCGGACGAGTTTCATACGCGCGCGGGCATTCATGGGCAGCGGCTTGCTGGTGCAGACGAAGCATCCGCCGAGTGAGATGTCGGAGGTGACGCCGTCCACCTGTTTGCCGGATTCCAGGTCGATCAATTCGACGTCGGCGGCAAAGGGAAACCGGATGGCATAGCGGCGGTCACGAACTCCCGTGACGCTGGAATTTGATCCATTGCGGTCGGTCATGGTGATGACTTTGTTCACTTAAGACACCTTGAGCTGGAGCGGAAGAAGCCTGACGGCGAATCAGGCATCAACATGATTTCAGTTTGCCCGAAGCGCGAGGGTTTGGAAATGGGGGGCTGCCGAAGGGCGGCGAAAGGGTAAACCAGAGCGGGAGCGCGCGCGGCGAGGTTATTAGTGGGTACGACAATGCCGGCCGACGGGCTGGGCTGCGGCAATTTTCGGCATGCTAGCCTGAAGTGTAAGCAAATTCCCCATTGAATCGAACTATGCGAACCGAAGGAATGCGTCAGAGCGACCGGGTCACGCTGCGCCTGGAGGTAGAAGCCTCCTGGTTCGGGAGCGACGGCGTAGCCGTGACGAAACCCGCGGAATCGCTGCTGGTGAGTCGCAACGGCGGTGTGATACGGCTGCAGGAAAAGCTATTCACCGGGCAGGAATTGACGCTGCGGCGGACGCTGGAAGGGGACGAAGTGAAATCGGTCCGGGCCCGGATCGTGGCGGAGATTGACCGGGAGACGGAGGGATTTCTCTACGCGGTTGCGATCCTGGAGCCGCGCGCGGATTTCTGGGAGATTGATTTCCCAACGCTGCAGCAGGGCGAAGAGTCCCTGGCACGGCTGCTGATGGAATGCAGCTTCTGCCAGAGGCGCGAGGTGGCGTACCTGAACGAGATGGAGTTGAAATCGTTCGAGGTGCGCCGGTGTGCGGCACGAGTTTGCAAGCATTGCGACGCGCCGTCCATCTGGGTGGAGGCGCAATCGGATCCGAATGGGGCGGAAATGTTGCCGTCACGAGCGGCGGTGGAGGAGAGGGTGGTGCCGCGGCGGAACCGGTTGCGAGTAAAGGCGCGGGTTTTGGCGTGCATCCGGCAGCGCGGGTTTCAGGAAGAAGTGGCGGTGTGCGAGGATTTGTCGAAGGGCGGGATCAGCTTCCGGAGCCGGAACGAATACGCGCAGGGCACGCGACTGGAAGTGGCTGTGCCGTACACGCCGGGAGCAGGAGCGATATTCGTGCCGATACGGATTGTGTTTTCACAGCCGATCGCGTCGGCGGGATTGTTCCGGCATGGGGCCGCGTATTTGCGGCAGCCGGAGTAGCGGTCACATTTTCTCCCAATAAACAATTTGTTTAGGGGTTGAGTTGAGGTCCTTCGCGCATCTCCTGTGAACACCACCGGAGTTCCAACACCGGACCTTGTCGGACGCGCTCAGGATGACACTTTTCTGTAAGTTCCATTTTCTAATTTCAATCAGCCAATACTTACTTTGCGGGGGCGGCGAGGATGGATTGCCAGTTTAGGATGGCGTTCCAGAGCATGCGCTGGTCGCCGCGATTGAGGTCGCGGTGGATCGGGTTGAAATTGAAAGTGATGATGTGGCCGCCGCCGACGGGTGAATCGAGAATCGCCGGTCGGCCAATCAAGTTGCCTTCTCCCCAAATCTGACCGCTGACGAGAATGGGCGCACCAGTGGTGTCGCCCCATTCGAGGACGACAGTGCTGGTATCAATTGGGCCGTCGAGACAAGTGGTGCAATAGGCCATGCGCAGCCAGCGTCGCGGCGGGGCGTACAAAGGAAAATTCTGACGAAACACGTACGTGTGCGGCGAGTAGCCGTAGGCGATGGGATGGTCCGGGCGATCGAAGGTGACGCGCAGATGAGAGCCCGGCGTGCGCGTGACCGATCGCTGAGCGGCAGCAGCGGCATCGCTTCCGCCGCCTTGCGTGCTGCGCGGGACGCCGCCGGCATCGCGGCGGACTCCGCGAACGAGTCCGGCTTCGAGCGGAAGCATGGAGCCGCTGCCGAGTGTGATCAGCAATCCGCCGCGTTCGACGAAATCCTGAATTTGCGCGAGGCCCTGATAGCCGATGCCGCCAGTGATGTCGTCGGATTCGGCGGGGGTGCCAAAATTCGGAGTTTGCGGCGTTTTTTTGAAGGCCATCGGGCTCCAACGCTTGGGGATGCCCTGAATTTGTTCGGCGAGTTCGAGATCTACGTGACCGTAGAGAAGGACGTCGATTTTGTCGTTGAGCTTGCCGGCGCGAATGTCTTCGTCGCGAAGATACGTGTAAGGAACTTTACGTTGGTCGAGCGAGTAGCGGACCCAGCCGATGGAATCGGTGTCCGCCCAGGGAACCCAGACGCCAAGGCGGGGCGCTTTGGCGGTGTGATGAGCGACATCAGGAGCGGAAGCGGCGGCGGTGAAGTCGAGACCAAGTTGATCCGAAATTTGGTGAAGCGCGTCGGGTAGGCCAGGTTGCGACGGAAGAATCCACGAGCCAGCGGAATATTCGGTGCCGCCGGAGGTGAAGACGCGTTCGGCAATTTCAATATTGAAATTCGATAAGCGGTATCGGGCGGCGAGAAGGCTTTCCTGTCCGCAGTCTTTCAGCAGAAAGACAGAGCCAGCCCCGGAAACTCTGCCGTGACGCTGAGGCGGTTCGGTGAGAAGCGCCAGTGGAGCGGAACGCACGGAAGCGTCTTCCGTGGGCAGGGCCTGCAGATGATAGTGCGCGGGAAGTTCCCAGGAAACGTCGTCGTAGGGTTCGACGGCGTCTTTCGGATAGAGCTGCGGAGCGAGGAGATCCACCGCGTAATTGCGATAGGGCTGATCGAGGCGCACGACATACGTGCCGGCGGGAAAGGCGCCCTCCTTGATGTGGAGAGGTTCTTTCGCGCGGCTGACTTCGATGTGCTGACTCATCAAGCGGGCGACAAGTTGCGCGACGCGAGCGGGATCGCCCTGGTCATCAGGAATGAGGAAGGCGGCGGGCGATTCATCGAGCCCTTTGCGATAGGAGTGCAGGCTTTTTTCGTAAAAATTTTGGAGGAAAGCGCGCGAATTTGCAGCGGTGTAGTCGAGGGCGGCGAGGGCGCCGGTTTCGTTGTAATTGAGGTTGTCGCGAGCGGACCAGGTGACTTTTCCGATGGATGGAGGAAGCGGGCGATACCATTCTCGGGAAGTTTCTTCCCCAGAGAGCAACCAGGTGAGCGTTTCGGCGGTGCCATTGCCGAAGGTCTCGTAGCCGCGGCCAATGGAGTTGTGGTTCATCGCGACGGAATCGAGGAAAAGTTCGGCGAAGCCTTCTCCAAAATTCCAGGTGGAAACGCCGGGCATGCCGAGGCCGGTCAGAGTTTGCACTTCATGAAAGCTGAGGGCGAGGAATTCGGTGAAGGTGATGGGGTCGACGTTGGGATTGTAGGGGCCGGTGCCATTCCAGGACATCAGGAAGGGCTCGCCTTCGTGGAGGTCATGGATGACGGTCGGATGCCAATCGAAGAACATGCGGGCGACGGCTTTGGTGGTTTCCTGAGTGAGCTGGTGAGCGTCGCGATTGATGTCCACGAAAACGTATTTGCCCCAGTAAGGAGGAGCCTGGCGCGGGAGCGAGGCGCGATCGGTTTTGCCTTTGAGGTATCGATAGAACCACTGAACCTGATTGTCACGGCCATCGGGATTTGAAACGGGATTGATTAGGACGACGAGATTTTCGCGAATGCGGCGAATCATGGGCTGATCGGAAACGGCGAGGCGGTAGGCGAGTTCGAGGACGGATTCGGTGGAGCCGGTTTCGTCGGAATGGAGCGCGGCGTTGAAATAGTAAATGGGGCGCGAAGTGGCGATGAGTTTTTCGGCGGTGGCGGCGTTGGTTTTGCGTGGATCGGCGAGGGCAGCGGTGGCGGATTTGAGCTGGTCGAGGCTGGCAATTCCCTTTTCGTCTGCGATGGCGACGAGGAGGATGTCGCGGCCTTCCTCGGATTTGCCGATGGTGAAAACGCGGACGCGGGGAGAAGCGGCGGCAAGAGCGCGACAGTAGGCGTAGGCCTTCGACGAGTCAACGAGTTCGCCGGGGGCGCCCATGATGCGGCCGAAGAATGCGCGTGGGGAGGGGACCGTGGAGGACGCGGGAAGATAGGAAACCCAGGGGGAGAGAAAGCGGGTTTCGGTGGTGGCTTTGGAGATTTCGTCGGCGGAGCCGGGTTCGGGAGTGTCGGAGGATTGTGCGGGGAGGAGAGAGGGAGAAAGAACAAGAAAGAGAATGGATGAAAGAAAACGGATTGACATGCGCCTCCGCCTTGTTCGTTGGAGATTCGGGAACTAGGGCGAGAGGAGTGTACTACAGGTGAATTCGGTGGGAGAGGTGAGTCAAAGGCCAAGAAATCCCAAGAGCACAGGCTGAACCCTTTGCTACGTGGATGGGCTTGCCAGGCTAAAGCCCGGCGCCTACACGTGTGCGTGTTAGTCGAGTGTTGAGACCGCGGTGCGCTCGGCGCGGCGGCGGTGGAGATAGTGCATGGCGATGTTGAGATAGATTTCGCCGCAGGGGGTTTCGATGCAGAGGACCATGGCTTCGGTGTCGGTGCTGCCGCCAAGGCCTTCCTCGCTCATGTGAATCTCCGGGGGGAAAACCTTGAAGCGGAAGCCTTGATCGTTGAGAAGCGTCACGCTGTTGCCGATGACCATGTTGGCGAGTTCGCAGACAGTTTCGCGGATGACCTGCTCGCTTTCGGGCAGAGCGGCACCGGCGAGCTGGCTGGCGACGCGCATGGCGACGTCTGGAGCAAGATCGAGGATGACGCGGCCTTCGATATCGCCCTTGATGGCGATGAGGGCAGCGACGCCCTTGCGGCGATAGGTGTCCTCGTCCATCGAGAGATCGGCGATTTTCGTGGGAGCCTGCAAGGCTTCAGCGAAGACCGCGTCGGCAGCGTTAATAAAAGGCTGGATGAGTTCCATTCTCATATTTGATGCTCCCCCGCGAGGGCAACGGGCGCGCCCGCGGCATTTGGATCGTCACCGAGAACGTATCGAAGAATTTCGTAGAGGACTTCCGGCTTAACGGGCTTCTGGACGAAATGCTTGGCGCCCTTTTGCAGCGCGGCGAGAATGTTTTCCTGGTAGCCGACGGAGGAGACCATGATGATGCGGGCGTCGGCGTGCTGGCGCACGATGCGCTCGACTGCTTCGATGCCTTCCATCTGCGGCATGGTGATGTCCATGAGGACGATGTCGGGCTTGATGCGGTTGAACTCGGCAATGGCAGTGAGCCCGTCACCGGCCTCGCCGGCAACTTCGCCGCCGAAGACTTCAATCATCTTCATGATGTTTTTGCGGGCAAAGACGGAATCGTCCACCACGAGATAGCGGACCGGTTGGTGGTCCTTGCGAAGTAGAGGCGCGAACTGTGGCATAAACATCTCCTTTTGCTCCGGAGCCCCGTCAGGCCCGCGGAGTTGAAACTGGAACCTTTTCACCCTTATCGGATTTTTCCGAAGTGTCCTGCTTGTCCGAGCCGCCGCGATCCGAGCCGTACTGGCTGATCAGGTGCGCGCCCAAAGTATCGAGGGGCAGGACCTTCTGAACGAAACCCTTCATCATGGCGGCGCGCGGCATTCCGCCAACGACGCATGTTTCTTCGCTCTGGGCGATGGTCATGCCGCCGGCGGCTTTGATTGCGCCGATGCCCTCCGCGCCGTCTTCGCCCATTCCCGTCATGATGATGCCGACGGAAGTGAGGCCGAATTCCTGGGCGACAGAATGGAAGAGCACGTCCGCTGATGGACGATGGCCGTTGATGGGGGGCGTGTCCGACAGGACAACCATTTCACCACGAGGCATGCGGCGCACCATCATGTGTCGATTGCCCGGGCAGATAAGGACGCGGCCGGCGATGAGCAGGTCGCCGGATCTGGCTTCGTGTACATCGAGCGCGCAGCATTCATCGAGGCGCCGGGCAAACATATCCGTGAAACCTTCGGGCATATGTTGAACGACGACAAAAGTCGCGGGAAAATCCGCGGGAAACTGGGTGAGCAGATATTGCAGCGCGTTGGGGCCGCCGGTGGAAATGCCGATGGCAATCACGCGGTTCGGCGGAATGGCCGGGCGCGAACGCTTGTTGGAAGACGGGGGAGCTTCGAGGACCGGCTTGGGAATGGACTTGCGGCCGCCGGCACGCTTGGCGACTTTAATTTTTTCGGCCAACTGGAGAGCGACCGGTTCGAGATTGCCGGCGGCGGCGTTTCTGGGCTTCGCGACGAAATCGATGGCGCCGAGGGCGAGTGCCTTGAACGTGGAATAGGCGCCTTCCTTGGAATGGGTGCTGAAGACAATTACGGGTAGCGGCGCGCCACGCATGATCATGCGCAGGGTTTCGAGGCCGTCCATGCGTGGCATTTCGAGATCGAGGGTGACGATGTCGGGCTGAAGCTCTGCGATTTTGCGCAAGGCGAAAGCGCCATCCATGGCGGTGCCGACGACCTCGATGTCCGGATCGCGCTCGAGGATCATGGGGATGAGTTTCCGCATGAGGGCGGAATCGTCGACGACCAGGACTCGGACGCGTTCTTTCATGCGATGGCTCCGAGAGGCAGGGATCGAGAAAGCCGGGAAAGAATTGCAGGAACGTTGAGAATCAGGACGACGGTGCCGTCACCAAGAATGGAGGCACCGCTGACGAGATCGCTGGAAATGATTTCGCCGGGGAGGGCTTTGATCACAAGCTCTTCCTCGCCGACCATGCTGTCGACGACAAGGCCAAAGCGTTTTTCGGCGAGGCCGATGACCACGACGAAATTCCGCTTCTTCTTCTTCGAGGCATTCGGCGCTTCAACCGGATGAATGCGATTGAGCTGGTCGAGGCGGACGAGGGTGAGAATCTGCTCGCGCAAGCGAAGCACCTCGCGCTGGTCCACTTTGTGGATTTCCTGATCCTGAATGCGCGTGATTTCGACGACGGCGGAAAGCGGAACGGCAAACAGGCGGCCACCCACACGGAAGAGGAGCGTTTGGATGCTGGCCAGCGTGAGCGGAACACGAAGTTGAATCGTGGTGCCTTTGCTTTTGCTGGAGGTGACGTGGACCGTGCCTTTGAGGCGATCGAGAACGGTGCGGACCACATCCATGCCAACGCCGCGGCCGGAAACTTCTGTGACTTCGCTGGCGGTGCTGAAACCCGGCTCGAAGATCAGGTTCACGACGTCCTGATCGGAAAGGCGGGCGGAGTCTTCCAACTTGATGAGGCCGACGCGAATGGCGTGTTCGCGGATGTTATCGAGATCGATGCCGCGCCCGTCGTCGCGGATTTCAATGATGACTTGCGTGCCTTGATGGTGGGCGTTGAGCGAAATGGTGCCGCGTGCGGGCTTGCCGGCGTTGAGGCGCTCGTCGGCCGGCTCGATGCCGTGGTCGACGGCGTTGCGCACAAGGTGAGTGAGCGGCTCAGAGAGCGCGTCGAGGATGCCTTTGTCGAGGTCGGTGTGTTCGCCGGAGACTTCCAGGGCGATGTCTTTGCCGCAGAGTTTGGCAATGTCGCGAACGACGCGCGGGAAGCGGCGGAAAAGCTGCTCGACGGGTACCATGCGGATTTTGAGAACGCACTTGTGAAGTTCGTCGAGGACGCGGGACTGGAACGAGAGGGCCTCGGCGAGCTTCGCGCGAACCGGATCGCGGGCGTGGTGAACGTCGAATTCGGTGAGGGTTCGGTGGAGCATGGACTTGCCAATGATGAGTTCACCAACAAGATTCATGACCGCATCGATGCGCGCGGCGTCGACGCGGAGGGAGCTTTCAGAAACGGCGGCGACCGCGGAAGAGCTGGCACCCTGATTGGCGGGCGCGGGGCCAGGGGCTTCGGCGGCGCGAGACGAAATCTGGGCGGCCTGCGCCTCGAGGAGATCACCTAGGAGTTCGTGTTCGGAAGACTCCGCGTGTTCAGCGGCTACGATGCGGACATCGGAGACTACCGCGGGGATCTTGCAGCGATGGGAAATGTGTTCGATAGGATGCTTGCTGGAAATGGAGGCTTCGACGATTTCGACGGACGCGGCGGCAAGATTGTCTTCCGGGCGGAGGGCAATTACCGTGCCGCAGGTGTGAAGAACATTGCGGATCAATTGGAAGGCAGCGGCGCGCATGGAGCTGTTGGGATCGACGCGCAGGGCGATGTTGAAAACGTTGTCGCCGCGGAGGAGCGCTTCGGAAATCATCAGGCGCTCGTACTCGCTCCAGTCGAAGCGTGCGGGAACGGAGCCAGCGGGAGATTTCATTGAGGGCTGGGCGCCCTGGGAAGAGTGCAAGAGTTGCTGAATGAGTGTGCGCAGGGGCGCGGGAGTCGGAGGCTCGGCGTGCTTTTGATAGGCGCTGAGCATACTTTCGAAGGTGTCGACGGCGGAGAGAACGACTTCGGCGAGCTGCTGGCCGTGGGACGTTCCAATTTGGGGGGAGAGGATGTCTTCGAGTTCGTGCGCGATTTCGCTGAGCTTCGAAAAGCCGCAGGCGGCGGAATCTCCTTTGAGCGTGTGAATGGCGCGGCGGACGCTGCGAATAAGTTCCTCGTCCGCGGGACGCTTCTCGAGCTGCAGACCGGCATCATTGATGGTCTGGAGAAGATCGCCGGCGCTCTCAAAGAAGAGAGCGCGAAGCTCCGCACCCCGTTCGTCGGGAAGGAAGCTCAAGAATTCACCTCGAGGCGCTTGTAGGCGGTTCCGTTGTTCTCGTGGAACATTCGGAATTTCTGGGTGAGGCCGAAAAGACTTTCCGCGTGGCCGACGAAGAGGAAGCCGCCGGGATTCAGGCAGTGCCAGAACTTTTCGATGAGGCGCTTCTGCTCGGCTTCATCGAAATAGATCATGACGTTGCGGCAGAGAATGATGTCGTTGCGGCGAGGGAGGAATTCAGTTTTGAGATTGTGAAAGTCGAACTGGACAAGTTCCTTGAGCTGGGGCTTGACGGAGTATTTGTCGCTGGACTTTTCGAAATAGCGGAGGCGGGTGGTGTAATCCACGGGCTCCATCTGGAGTTCGTTGTAGATGCCCTCCTGGGCGGAGCGGAGGCTGGCGTAGCTGATGTCCGAGGCGACGATTTCGAGTTTCCACGGAGGAGGGATCAAGGGCTTCGGCGAAGGCATTTCAAACGGCAACGGATTGCGCAAGTAGTAGTAGGCGAGGGCGTCGCAAATGAGGATGGCCACGGAATAGGCTTCCTGGCCGGCGGAACAACCGGCGCTCCAGACGCGGAGATTCCAGTCGCGGCGCTCCTGCTTGTGGCGGAGAATTTCCTCGAGAACGGATTTCTGCAGCAGATCGAGTTGCGGCCGGTTGCGGAAGAAACTGGTCTCGTTGACGGTGAGATTTTCGAGGAGCAACGCCAGCTCGGCGCGGCCTTCGCGGCTGGTGAGCAGGCGGTAGTACGCGTAGAAAGAATCGAGCTGGCAAGCCTTCAGGCGGCGTTGCAGGCGGTCTTTCAGGAAGTGCGAGCGGCGTTCATCGAAAAACATGCCGCATTCCTGGTAGACGAGCGTCTGGAGCAGCTTGAGTTCGGCTTCGGTGAGCTGAATTTGCGCTGTGATCGTGCCCATGTTGCGTGATGCGGAAATCCGAAGCGGCGGCGACGCGAGAAGGCGTTACCTGGAAATCGCGACGGGTTCCACGGCCTCCTCGAGCTTCCGGTATTCGGGCTGGCGCAAAAGCCGGGCAATGTCCAGGAGGATGATGAGGCGCCCCTTGAGCTTGCCGACTCCCGTCACATAGTTGGATTCGCTGTCTGCAAAAACGGAGCCCGGGGCTTCGATTTCAGACGGCGGAATTTTCAGCACTTCCGAGGCGGAGCTGACGATCAAGCCGATGAGCTTGTTCTCAAGCTCGACGACGAGAATGCGATTTTTTTTGTCGGGCTGCGTCGGAGCACTGCCGAAGCGTTTGCGCAGATCCATCACGGGGATGATTTTCCCGCGAAGATTTATCACGCCCTCGATGAGGTCCGGGGCGCTGGGCACGGCGGTGATTTCCGGCACGCGAACAATTTCCCGGACGGACGCGATGCGGACGCCGTAGGTCTCAGTGCCGATTCGAAAGCCGACGATTTGGAGCTCTTTCTCCATGAAGGTTTCTCCGCCTCAGGACCGTGTCAGTTCGGCGTATTCGAGTTCGCCGGATTCATGGGATGCCGCAGAGCGCCGCTTTGGCGGCGTGTCGCGGCGATGGCGCGGCTGGGTGGCGCGATCGATGACGAAACGATCCATCGTGTCAAGCAGGTTGCGGGAAAGCTTAAGCATCTGTTCGGCCGCGGCGGAAAGCTCGGTGGAGCTCGAAGCCGACTGCTGAACGAGTTCGCGCATCTTGTCCATGGCACGAACGACGGCTTGCGCGCCGGAGGCCTGTTCCTCGACTGCCGAGCTGATTTCCTGGGTGATTTCGGTGAGGCGGTTGGTCGCCTTGGCGATCTGCGAGGAGCCAACGGACTGCTCGTTGGTGGCGGCGCCGATCTCCTGGGAGAATTTGTAGACTTCGGTGACGACGTCGGAAATCTTGTGGAGGGCGCTGCCCAGATCGTTGCCGAGACTGAGACCCTCTTCAACGATACGGGTGCTCTGCTCCATGTTTTCGACGGCCTGGCGGGCTTCGCGCTGGATGCTCTGGATGAGGTCGGCGATTTCCTTGGTGGATTGCGTTGACTTTTCGGCAAGCTTGCGGACTTCATCGGCGACGACGGCAAAGCCGAGGCCGTGCTCGCCGGCGCGGGCAGCTTCGATGGCGGCGTTCAACGCGAGCAGGTTGGTCTGTTCGGCGAGGTCATCAATGACTTCGATGATCTTGCCGATGTCGTCGGCGCGATGGCCGAGAATATTGATGATCTCCGCGGAGGACTGGATAGAGCGGTTGGTGCGGTTGAGACCGTCGGTGGTCTTCTCCATCGTTTGGATACCAGTGATGACTTCTTCGCGCGACCGGTTGGCGATGTCGAGAAGCACCTTGGCCGTGTCGGCAACGCGCTGGATCGAGGTGACCATCTGATCGATCGAAGCGGAAGTTTCCGCGACGCTGGAGGCCTGCACTTGGGTGTTCTTGACGACGTTTTGCACGTTGATGCTCATCTCGTGCATGGTGCTGGTGACTTCTTCGATTGCGGAAGAGGCCTGGACGCTGACCTTGGCGGATTCATCGGCCGCGCCCGCAACCTGATTCGAGCCGGCGGAAACCTGGGAAGCGCTGTCGCGAGTGGAGCGCACAATTTCCTGCAAACCGTGAGACATGCGCACGAAGGCGTTGCCGAGCGTGTCGCGCTTGGAACGCGGCGTGACTTCGATGGCGAGATCTCCCTCGGCGACGGCCATGGAGACGGCGGCCATTTCCTTCAGATACGCGACCATGTTGTTGAAGGTGGTAGCGAGCGCACCGATTTCATCGTTGCGGTGAATATCAATGTTCTGGTCGAGGTCACCGGAGTTGCCGATTTCCTGAGCAACGGTGATGAGGTGCTGCAGCGGTTCGGTGATTGATTTGGAAGTGCGAACGGCCTGCAACAGTCCGAAGATGATGGCAAAAATCGTGCCAAATACCACGATACAGAAACTAATCTTGCTGGCTGTGGATGCAGCGGATTCGGACTGTTTCAGTGCTTTGCCGGTGTCAGTATTTGCCTCGTCCAGGACTGTGGAAGACTTGGTTAGCCAGGAAGCGGGATCTTTCTGCAAATAAAAGATCTGGAGGTCGGAGACGGTGGCGTCGCCGGAATCGACCTGGTGCCGCTTGGCCAGGAGAGGCTTGGCGAAATTGTCGGCCCAACTGGATTCGGTGCTTTCCACCTGGATCAGGGCGGTGTGTAGGAATTCATTGTTGGTCTTCGATTCGCCCTGCTTCACGAGGTCGGCAAGGTCACTGAAGCCATGATTGACCTTGTCTTCGTCGCGGGGATCGCCGCTGAGCAGGAAATTATTGAGATTCAGGCGATTCTGCATGATCTGGATGCGGACATCCCCAATGGTGCGCACGCTTTCCAGAGCACTGGAGGCTTCGTTGCTGGCGGAGCTGGCTTTCCAGATCGAGCCGATATCCACAAAAAGGAGAATGAGGAGGATCAGTAGGATCGCCCCAAAGCTCCGATAGAGTTGCTGCTTGATCGTCATTGCGTCACTTCCTCCACACCCCAAATCAAAACCAGATTGCGAATAACTGAGCGAAAAGAGCGGCCGACAGGGACCGCGTTACTGCCTGAAATCGAATTCAACCATCTGCGTTGTCTCTTCCGGCGCGGAATCGAATTTCCATTCCTTGACTGCGTCCAGACAAGACTGGACAAGAACCGGGTGACCGCCAACGGCCCGCGATGACTTCACGCGGCCATCAGGGGCGATGACGACTTCAATTTTGACCTTGCCGGTGATGTTCATCCGGCGAGCGAGCTCCGGAATCGCCGGCGTAACTTTTGTTTTAACCTTGCGCTTGCCTTCTTCAACGGTTGTTTGTTGTGCGAACGCCAGCGAGACGGCGAACAGAGCCGTAGCGGCGGCGGCGAGCAGTTTCTTGCTCCAAGTGAATGCCATTTGAGCCACACCCTCCTCAGGTGGGAAAGTACCCCACGAGGGAGAAGGCAAGTCCAATGCCATGATGGTTGCGGAAATAGCGAAGCGAGAAAGTTTGCAGGTAAGGGCGTTAACTGCTTTTGATTTAAAAGATTAGAGGAAAGGAAGAATTTCAAGCGCAGGTGCGGGGATGGCGAAAATGTCTCATTGGGCCTGAAGAATCGAGCGTTGGGTCTCACGCTGAGACGTGAGGAAGAGAACGCTGGCTTGGCGAGGTAACGAATGCGTGTCAGCGGCAGGAAGTTCCATTGACTCAGAATGAGATGGCTGAGTAGCGTGGAAGCGCGTGGTTTCTTAAATTGAGACGCGCAAAGCCCCTGAGCCCCTATGCGTGAACGAAAGAGTGTCTCTGCGCGCCGCCCTGCGGCAGCTTCTGGCCGGAAAACCCCCGGACNGCCGAAGCACGACTATTCCAAAGAATTGATGGAACTGGTGGTGGAAGCCGCGAATTCGCGGGTGCTGCCGGAATTTCTGCGAGGTTTTGCCGAGCGCACTGCGGAGATGCTTGATGCGGAGTGGGCCGGGGTGGGCGAGATTGTGGGAAGCCGCGTGGAGATTTACACGCGGCGGCCGGAGTATCCAGCAAACGAAAAAGAACGCGAGTGGCTGGCGCAGGGCCTGCGACAAAGAAGGCCGGGACTTGAAGTGTTGCCACTGAAGCGTACAGGCCAGCATATTGCGTTTTATCCGATCTATGCGAGCGACGGGGAGCTAATGGGGACGCTCTGCATGGTGCGGAAAGCGGCGGGTTTTTCCCGCGCAGAGGAAAAACTGCTTGCGGCGCTGGCGAGCCACGCGGCACTTTCGATGGAGAAGGTGCGGCGTTTTTCGCAATTGGAGCGGTCGAAGAAGCAGTGGGTCGAGGACATTGACGCCATCAGCGATTACATTGCAGTGCACGACCAGGCGTGGAAGATTGTGCGCACGAACCGGTCGCTGGCAACGGAGCTTGGAATTCCGCCGGCGGCGCTGGTGGGAGAGCCGATCAGCAGCCTGCGGCATATCGCTGAAACCGGCAGCGCGCTTCCCTGCCCCTTCTGCCGCGATACGCGGGAAGCGCGGGAAGAATACATTGCGACGAGCGCTGGGCGGACGTTTCTGGTCTCGACGTCGCGAACCCGGGGCGCGAACGAGGAAGAATCGCGAACGATTCACGTCCTGAAAGACATTACGGACCGGAGGGAAGCGGAAAGAAGGTATCGCGAGCTGTTTGACAGTATTCAGGAAGGATTGTTTTTTGCGACGCCCGAAGGGCAGTTCCTGGATGTAAATGATGCGCTGGTGCGGATGCTGGGCTATGAGTCAGCGGAGGAGTTGCTGAGAGCGGACGTGAGCGCGCATCTTTATCCCACGCCGGCGGCGAAGGCGCGGCTGGTGAACGCGATTGCCGAGCGCGGGGCGCTGCGCAATTACGAGGAGACGCTGCGGAAGAAGGACGGCGGGCTGCTGCATACAATGCAGAACATCAGCGCAGTTCGCGATGCGCTGGGGCACGTGGTGCAGATCCGCGGGTTGATGCTGGATGTGACCGAACAGAAAATGTTCCAGTCGCAACTGCAGCGGGAGCGCGATTTCAACCAGAAAATCCTGAACACCACGCAAAGCATGATCCTGGTGTTGGATACCGCGGGGCTGATCAGCTATGCGAACCGGCGGTGCTACGAAGCCGGTTATCGCAGGGATGAGTTGATCGGGCACCGGTTGGTGGAATGGGTGGAAAGCTCGCACCAGAAGGATTTTGAGAGCGCCCTGCAAACCACAGCGCATGGACAGCAGGTGGACAACCTGGAGTTGCGAGCGCGCCGCGCCGACGGGTCATTGGGCCATTTTTCGATCAGCTTNAGCCCGATGCGCGACGAAGCGAANCANGTGAANAACGTGGTGGTGGTGATGACGGACATCACGGACGCGGCNNTNTTGCAGGCGAANCTNGCNCACGCGGAAAAGATGGCGACGATTGGNNGACTGGTNTCGGGAGTGGCGCACGAGGTGAACAATCCGCTGGCGGCGATTCTGGGATTCACGGACCTGCTGCTGGAAAATCCGGANATCCCCTCGGCGGCCCGCGAGGANCTGCAGATCATTTTGCAAGAGACGCAGNGGACGAAAGAGATCGTACAGGATTTGCTGAGCTTTGCGCGGCAGCGGCCGACGCAGAAGGAGCCGGTCAACGTCAACGCGGTGTTGCGGCAGACGATCAAGCTGCGGAGCTACGATTTTTCGAGCCATGGTGTGGAGGTCAGCGAGGAGTTCGAAGCGAATCTGAGCCCAACGCTGGGGGATGCGCAACAACTGCAGCAGGTTTTCCTGAACATTCTGAATAATGCCTATGACGCGATTCAGGAATCCGGGAATCATGGGCGCATCCGGATTCGCACGCGGCGCGCGGAAGATGACATTGAAGTGGCGTTCATGGACAACGGGACGGGAGTCGTGGACCCGGAACGCATTTTCGATCCGTTCTTTACGACGAAGCAGGCGGGAAAAGGCACGGGGCTTGGGCTGAGCATTTGCTACGGAATCGTGCGCGCGCACGGCGGAGAAGTTCTTTGCTGGAACAACGAGGGCGAGAGCGGGAGTACGTTCGTGGTGCGGCTGCCGGCGGCGACAGAGACTTCGCTGGCGGCGGCTGTGAAAGAGGCGGGGCGATGACGGCGACCGCCATGCCGCGCCCGGCCGCTGCGATCCTGGTGATCGAGGACGAGCCGTCGGTGAGCGCTTTCGTGCGAGCGGCGCTGGAGCGCCGGGGATATAGGGTTGTACAGGCGTCGTCGGGAGCGGCCGGCTTGCAGCAACTGGAAGCGGGCTCTTTTGCGGGAGTGATTTCCGATATTCGGATGCCCGGAAATATCAACGGAGCCGACGTGCATGAATGGATCCGCAAAAACCGGCCGCAGATGGCGAACCGGATTATTTTGATCAGCGGAGACACGGCGAACAGTGAGACGCAGCATCTGCTGGCGTCCAGCCAGACTCCCTGCCTGGAGAAACCGTTTCGGGTTCAAAAACTGATTTCGATGGTGGAGAAAACCTTCGGGAAACCATGAGCGACGAACTGAAAATTAAATTACTGGTGGTTGACGACGAGCAGAGCATCCGGCGCCTGTGCATGACAATCGGTGGTTCGCTGGGATTTTTGTGCCAGGAAGCGGAAAGCGCGGAGGCAGCGGCGACGCGTTTGGAAACGGATCCTCCGGATCTGGTATTGACGGACCTGAAGCTGCCGAATCTTACCGGCGTGGAGCTTTTGAAGCAGATCAAGGCGGTGCTGCCTCGTGCCGAAGTGTCGATCATGACGGGGCACGGCTCGATTGAATCCGCGGTGGATGCGATGAAGCTGGGGGCATACGACTATATTGAGAAGCCGTTTCGCGTGGAAAAGATGCGNCTGCTGCTGCTGCGCATGGCGGATAAGGTCCGGCTGGTGAATGAGAATGCGTTCCTGCGCGAGCGGGTGAACACGGAAGAAAACCTGGACGGGATCATCGGGAGTTCCGCGGGCATGCAGGATGTGTTGCGGATGATTTCGCGGCTGAAGGACACGCGTACGCCGGTGCTGATTTCCGGGGAGAGCGGCACGGGGAAAGAGCTGGTGGCAAGGGCGATTCATTTTCGCGGAGTATTGGCGCAGATGCCGTTCGTGGCCGTGGATTGCGGCGCGCTGGTGCCGACGCTGATGGAAAGCGAAATGTTCGGGTACGAGAAAGGCGCGTTTACCGGTGCGACAAGGACGAAGGCCGGGCTGTTTCAGGCGGCCAACGGCGGAACGATTTTCCTGGATGAAATCGGCGAATTGCCGCTGGAGATGCAGGCCAAGTTGCTGCGCGTGCTGCAGGAAAAGGAAGTGCGGCCGGTCGGCAGCAACGACCGGATCAATGTGGATGTGCGGGTGATGGCCGCAACCAACCGCGACCTGGAATCGGCTTACCGCGCGGGAACTTTCCGGAAGGACCTTTACTTCCGGCTGAACGTGGTGACCGTGCATATTCCGCCGCTGCGCGAGAGGCGCTCGGACATTCCGATGCTGGTGCACCACTTCCTGAACCGCTACGCACCGGACGGGCACTTGCAGGTTACCGCAGCGGCGATGAAGAGCCTGCTGCAGTACGACTGGCCGGGAAACGTGCGCGAACTGGAAAACTGCATCGCGCGGGCGGTGACGCTGGGCGACCATGAGGTGATGGACGTGAAGGATTTGCCTCCAGCGATTCGGACGGAGCAGTCGGCGAGCGGCAACGCCGCGGAAAATTCAGATGCCGCTTCCCTATCCACCACGGCGCTGGCGGAAATGGAGCGGATGACGATCCTGCGTGTTTTCGAACAAGCGCACGGAGACAAAGCGCTGGCGGGAAAAATGCTTGGCATCAGCCGGGCGACGCTCTATCGGAAGCTGAAACGCTACAACATCGGACTGCGCGGAGACGAAAAAGAGGAAGAGATGGGAGCCGCTGCGGGCGAGATGTAGGGGTAGGGAGTCTCAAAGCGAGAGTTGGGTCGATACGAAAAGCTGAGACGAAACGTTTCAGCGTGAGACATCCGGTTGAAATCGGGAGATTGGGAAAATTTTAAGCCTTCTCCTTTCTTGAAGTTGCAAATCAGAAAAGCCTGAATGTTTTTGGCGCTCGGCGTGCAATTCCCTGCTTGGGACATTGTGTCCGGTTTCGCCTTACGTGTGTATCTGCGCGCGAGGGGAACACCGCAGGGGGATGAGAAAACGGTCAAAGTAACGGGGCTGAACCAAGCGATGGCGCTGACTACGGACGAACAGAGTTGTGCGGAGCAATTGGCACGATTTTTTCCGAACCTTCCCGGCTTGCGAATCCCGGTGCGGGTTGCGCCACTGAGGGCGGGAAGTTCGCCGGCGCGGTTGCAGGAAACCGCGGTGGTGGAATACGGCTCGGAGGAGTACGCAATTTTTTTGAGCACGTTGCCGCTGGAATTCGCGGATCGGGTGCGTATCTCGGGTAATGGAAGGGGGCGTTCAGCAGAGGCCACCGTGATTGCGCTGCAGTATCACGACGGGCGCAAAGCGGTCGCGGTGCGGTTTGTGGAAGGCCGCTGCGAATGGATGAGGCAATCGTGAATAAAACGATAACGACATTGAATTTGCCGGCTCCGTCCAAGGCAGACGGGGCAAAGCAGGCGCAGTGGGAGGAATTGCGCTCGGTCTTCCCGATTTACGTGGCGCTTGCCAAGCAACTGCAACTAGAAATTCCGATTCCGCAGAACAAGCGGATATTGCCGGAGAAGGTTGATCCGGATCTCTTCAACCAAATACAGAAGTGGCTGGAAGTGATGGATCAGCAGGTGCTGGTGCACCAGTTGCGCCACCTGCTGCAAATGACGACGCTGAACGCGAGCGAAAGCGGGCTGCGAGCCCTGATCATGCGGCACCTGCGGAAGCCGTCGAAGACCACGACGGACCGCGACAAAGCCGATTTTCTGCTGGTGCAATACTTCGCGCTGACGGCGCCGCCGAAGATTTATCACAAACAGATCGAGCTTGTGGATGTGGCGAATGTGCTGCGGCCGGTGTTTGGCGAAGTGGATTCGACGCCATTGCCGTGGTGCGAGCCGCTGGAGAACATGATTCACACGCTGCGGGGATTCAAGAGCCTGCGGGACATGTTGAAGACGAATTTCATCGAGCAGGGGCGGCGAGTAAAAGAAACCGCGGGCGGGATGTTTTACGATCCCTCGGCAATGCTGGCGTTCATCCGCTTCAATTTCCTGATGCGCCGGACGCTGATCGAGCTGATGCACGCGGACCTGATTTTCATCCGCTCCGGCCTGATTAATTTGCAGAATACGGGAGCGAGGGCGATTGAATGCCATAGCGTCGGCCTGGGAAAAACGGAGCCCATCGAGAAGCTGCAACAGATGACGGAGGAATGGAAGCAGCCATTCCAGAAAGAGTACACGGAACGCACTGTAAATCAGGCGTTCGAAACATTGCTGGGATTGCGCGCAGATGTGGAGCGCGCGGTCGACAAAGTTATCGGGAAATCGCAGTCCGCGCCGGTAGTTGCCGAGACGGAGTCGCCCAGCAAAAAAACAGCGCCGAGCGGAATAACCGCCGGATCTACTCCCAAAGCCAAGGAAAAACCGGAGACTACAGCGACAAAACACGCCGAGGCGGCCGGACCCGCATTGGATTTTGAAACCTGCATGGAGAAAATCTGGGAGCAACTGATATCGGCGCCGCCTTCGCGAGGGCGTTCGATGACCACGGTGATTGTGGGCGGGGCGCGGCTGCTGATGTCTTCCTGGGAAGTGGCGGCGTTTGTGAGCGAGGATGGTCCAGCGGCGGAAGATCTGCGGCGCGCTGTTGTGGCGCGGGCGCTGCTGACGTCCAACCTGGAGCACGCCAAAGAAACGGGAAACGCGACGGGGCTCGACCGGGCGTTGACGATCGCGCGCGTGGAAGCATCGCGCCTGCAAGAGCGGGTGGAAGCGGCGAAGCAGGCGAAGGACACCGAAGCGGCGGTGAATCTGGGGATCAGCACCAAGCGACTGCTTTCAGCTCTTGACGAAGGGGAAAAGCTTTAGTCCACGGTTGCGGGCCGGCAGTTCGGAAAACGGGTCAGGGAGCAGGGTTCTTGCGAAATACAAACGTATTGATTCTGACGGACGACGCCGAATTCGCCAGGTTGTTGACGGCCTGCTGGCAGGTGGAGCGGCAACTTCCGGGAATTTGCGTGGTGACAAGCGAATTCTGGAAGGAAGCGGATACGTCTTCGCCTGACTTGATTGTGTTGGGCCCGCTGAAAGATGGAAAGCTGGGGGATGTCCTGCGGTCGATGGAACCGAATACCGCGCTAATTTTGTGCGCACCCTCGGAAGCGAGAGAGCTGGGACTGCTGCGCAAGAAATATCCCAAACTGCTGCATGTGCCTCTGCGGGAGGATTGGACGCAGGTGGTGCTGCTGCTGGCGGGAGAATCTCTGCGGCGGACCGAGGCGCTGAAGTTGGCGCGGCAGGCAGAGCGGCACGCGGCGCAATACGCCAATCAGGCGACACTGGGCCGCTACATGTACGACATGAAGCACAACGTGAGCAACGCGCTGACTTCGTTGCTTGGGAATGCCGAACTGCTCCTGCTGGAACCGGGAGGACTCTCTGCCCAGTCGCTGGCGCAGATCAAGACGATTCACACCATGGCGCTGCGTATCAACGAGGTGATGCAGCGATTCTCATCGCTCGCCAGCGAGCTGCGAGAGGGTGAGACGCCATCGCAAGTTGAGACGGAAGAAGTGAATTCGACGCCCATTCACCGCCGGTAAAGATCCTGTCAAAGTCACTAACACCCTGCTTTTCAATCAGATAGAAAATTCTAGAACGGCACCCAAGAAGACTGACAAGGTGGCCGCCGACGTGCAATTTTCCGACGTGGAGAACTGTGCGGAGTGAATCCTTGTGCAGAAAAAAGTGCTGATTGTCGATGACTCGCCGGCCCAGGTGAAGCTGATTCAAGCGCTGCTGGAGCCCGAGGGCTACTGGCCGGTGGGGCTGAACGACCCGAAGCGGGTGGAAGAGGCCATTGCTATGGAGCGCCCGAGCGTGATTCTGCTCGACGTGGTGATGCCGGAACGAAATGGATTTCAGATTTGCCGGGAGTTGAAAAGCAACACGGAGTTCAATTCCATCCCGGTGATTCTGGTGACGTCGAAGGATACGGCGAGCGATCGTTACTGGGGTGAGCAGCAAGGCGCGGACGGCTATGTGACCAAGCCGTTCACCCGGGAAGAACTCTTGCGAGCGGTTCGCCGCTTCGCGTGAGGGAGACGAGAAAGCCAGAGGCATGAGCGAAGAATTCCATTTGACGCCAATACCCGCGGATGCGGAGCTTGGCGAACTGCTGGAGGCGATGGACCCGGGCGTGGAGCGGACACCGGAGTCGCAGTACTGCGTGTTTCGCAGCGGGCGCGAGCGCTTTTGCCTGCCGGTGCTGGATGTGGAAGAGGTGCTGGAGTGGCCGCTGGTGACCAAGCTGCCGCTGGCCCCGGCGTACGTGTTGGGAATTTTCAATTTGCGCGGCGCGATTGTGCCGTTGATTGATATTGCTTTGACCGAGGGGCGCCGAACGGGATTGCTGCCCAAACATGTGGTGGTGGCGTCGCTGCGGGGAGACGGGAATCACGAGGATATTCGCCTGGGTATTGCGGCGGATGAAGTCGTGGGGACTTATTCGGTGAAGGAAGCCGAGGATCTGCTGGACCAGGCGCCGGAGAATGTGCCGCATTGCGTGGGAATGCTGCGGCATGACGACCGGCTGGCGCTGGTGATCGATTTACGGCGGTTGCTCGAAGTGTATCCGGGGCCAGGTATTTGAGGATTACAGGAAAGAGTTTGGGAGGCAGTAATGAAATCGCGACTGAGTAGCACCATCTGGACACTGATCACCTTGAACGGTATCGCCCTGGCTGCGGCGATATGGTTTGCGTTCAACGCCGGACGCCAGTCGGCGAACGGCGGGTCACCGCTCGAAAGCAGCGGCACGATTGTCGCCATCGTCATCGCGATTGGCATCAGCATTGTGCTGGCGTGGCGGCTTGGCGCGGGAATTCTCACTCCCGTTAGCGAACTGGCCGCGTTTTCTGAACGGCTGGCCGCGGGCGACGGCAAGGCGCGAGCGGACGTCGGCACGAACGATGAGTTCGGCTACATCGCTGAAAATTTGAACCGCGCGGTGGCGAAGGTTTCCAAGGCTTCGAGCAACCAGGAAGCAAATGATTCACTGCAGAGGAGCATCACGGACCTGCTGGCGGTGATCAACCAGGTGGCGCGCGGCGATCTGGCGTTGCGCGGCAAGGTGACCAACGACGCGCTGGGCAACGTGTCCGACTCCATCAACTACATGCTCGACAACTTCACGAAGGTGTTGGAACGCGTGCGCAAGGCGGCCATGGAAGTGGCTGTCTGCTCGAACAACATTTTGCTGGCCGCAGACGAGATGCAGGCAGGCGCAACCCAGCAGGACCAGGAAATTACCAACACGTCGAGCGCCGTGGAAGAACTTACGGTTTCGATGAAGCAGGTGTCCAACAACGCGGAAGCCAGCGCCGAAGCGGCGCGGCGCGCGCTGGACGCCGCGGAACAAGGCAACCGGGCGGTGCGCGACACGCTGGAAGGCATGCAACGCATCCGCGCTTCGGTGCAGGCGACCGCCAAGAAGATCAAGTCGCTGGGCGACCGCTCGCTGGAAATTTCGGAAATCATCAACGTGATTAACGACATCACCGAGCAGACCAACCTGCTGGCGCTGAACGCAGCCATTGAGGCGGCCCGCGCGGGTGAAGCCGGCCGAGGGTTCGCGGTCGTCGCCGATGAGGTCCGCAAGCTGGCGGAACACTCCCGTAGCGCGACGAAAGACATCGCGGCGCTCATCAAGGCCATTCAGGCGGAGACGAACGAAGCCGTGGTGGTGATGGAAGACGGCACGAAAGAAGTGGAAGGCGGCGCGCAACTGGCAGATCAAGCTGGACGTGCACTGGATGCCATTTCGAGCGTGGTGCGGCA
>JGI12635J15846_10001036_pt1 | contig 24356 bp, 24 predicted proteins | sample BlaSpr_A8_OM2_M2_FD_15846 | JGI IMG/M metagenome (IMG submission 15846) | reverse complement strand
TTGAGGTTTAGGACATTAAATTCGGGTTCAGACGGGGACCGGCCGCCACTCGAATTGGCATTGCTTTGGTGAGGGCCACTTTCGCTCGATGCCGAGTAAAGGCGAACTCACCCGGAAAGCGCCGGCGTTCTGCTGTTCGCCGACCTCCCAGGTGAGCCCATTGAAGCCGCGAAAGCGGAACGTCGGCGGCCTCCGGATCGCCTTGCCGCTCAGTAGGTGTTGCAGTAAGGCAAGGTGTAGGTCGCGTAATACGGGCAATCGAGGCCGTAGTCGTAGCCGCCTCCGACGAAGTGTCGTCTTCCAGCCCCGAAGTGATCACGGCCGACACCGGCGATGTGGGCTCCGCCGAGACCACCGATGCGAGCTCCGCCAAAACCTCCCATGTGGGCTCCGCCGAGACCACCGATGTGGCCGCCGCCAAAGCCGCCCATGTGGCCGCCGCCAAAGCCGCCCATATGGCCGCCACCAAAGCCACCACCACCGTGGCCGCCGCCACCGCCGCCGCCGCGAGCCTGTGCACCGGTGGCAACAAGGCTGCCGGCAAGCAACGCGCTTGCCAAAATGATCATCAATCGTCCTCGCATGAGATTTCTCCATTGGATGGGCGGATGTTCCGCCACAGGACTTTCATCAGATGTCGGTGCGTCTCAGCGAGAGAGACGCCGACGTCGCGATGCTCTGGAGATGGGAACTCTTGTCTGCCGTCTCTATTAAATTCTCTTTGAACAACAGGCGCATCCCAATCTTCGCACGCTGATGCTGGTGTTTTGGCCCCGCGTTTTCGGAATGCTAAATTCGTTTTTAGTTGAGAAAGCCGCATCGTTTCGCGACGTGTAATCACATGATGGAATCGGCTCGGATCGTTGATCGCCAGATTTGGCGGGACATTGGTCGTTCTTCCGGCGGTCGCTCGATCCCGGAAGAGACCGCGGTGGCGCTTACCTATAACGGCGGGACCTATGCGGTCATGATGGCGACGCCGCAGGATCTTGAGGATTTTGCGGTCGGGTTCAGCCTGAGCGAAGGTGTCATCAGCTCTCCCGCTGAGATAGATTCGTTGGACCTCGTGCATCTCGATGACGGCATCGAAGTGAGGATGTGGCTCAGCAAACGCAAAGCCGATCGCCTGCAGGAGCGACGGCGGTATATTGCGGGACCGACGGGATGCGGATTGTGCGGCATTGACTCAATCTCGGAAGTCATGCGTCCAGCCGCCGTTGTCGGATCCGGCCGGCAATTCTCGTCGGAGCAGATCATGGCCGCCATGCGGAGCGTATCGTCGCGCCAAAAACTCAACATCGAGACGCGCGCCGTTCACGCAGCGGCGTTTTGGGAGGCCGTGGGCGGTATCGTTGCCCTGCGCGAGGACGTTGGCCGTCACAACGCGCTCGATAAGCTCTCGGGCACGCTGGCGCGCGGGTCCGTTGCGGCCGCCGAGGGGATCATACTTCTCACCAGCCGGGTGTCAGTGGAGATGGTGCAGAAAAGCGCCGTCATCGGTGCAGCTGTCATGGTATCCGTTTCAGCGCCGACGGCGCTGGCCGTTCGCATGGCGGAAGCGGCAGGTATCACACTCGTCGCCATCGCCCGCGCTGACGGATTTGAAGTGTTCACGCACCCTGGGAGAATTCGGTTTGGGGCGGTTTCCGGCGCCGCCCACCAGTAAGGCTTTGCCGACGGATATCATCCGGGGGAAAGGGATAGACCATCATGAAGATCGGCATAGTTGGTGCAGGAAGAGTCGGCAGTGCATGCGCACTCGCGGCCGTGGTTCGCGGTAGTGCTCGCAACATCGTCATTGTGGACCGAACCCGCAAACGCGCCAAGGCGGTTGCGACTGACCTCAGCTACGGATCGCCGCTTTGCCCCAAGACGTCGGTGGTGGACGGGGATTTTGCCGATTTGGCGGACGCCGCCCTGGTGATGGTTACCGCCGGCATCAATGAAAAGGCCGGCGGGGCCACGGATCGCAACGACCCGCGGGGTCGGCTGCGGCTTCTGGACACCAATGCCGAAATCTATCGCGACATCGTTCCCCGGATAGTCCGCGCTGCACCGCGTGCCGTTATATTGGTTGTAACCGATCCGCCGGATCCGCTGGCCGATATTGCCCGCATCAGCGCAGGGCATGATCGCGTCCTGAGCACGGGGACCTTCCTGGATAGCTTGCGATTTCGCGTTCACCTGGCGGAGCACTTTGATGTCGATGCCAAACAGGTCGAGGCGCAGGTCGTTGGGGAGCACGGGGTCTCGCAGGTATTTCTGTGGTCGGCCGCCCGCATTGCCGGTGTGCCGATCGGCGTCCTTGCCGGCGAGCGCGGCGAAACGCTGGATAGCCTACGCGGGCAAATCGAGCAGAGCGTGCGGTTTGCCAATATCACCATCATCGAAGGCAATGACGCGAGCCAGTTCGGCATCGGCATCGTCGCGGCACGGATCGCTGAGATCGTGCTTCGGGATGAGCGGGCGGTGATACCGATAGGGAGCTACCATCAAAGGTTCGGCGTTACGCTGTCTCTCCCAAGCGTCGTCGGTCAAGGTGGGGTCGTCCGGATTCTCGAACCGGAAATGTCGCCCGAAGAGAAGCAGGCGCTGCTAAGGAGCGCCGCCGGTCTAAGGCAATCGGAAGACAGGATTTGAGCGCACCGAAACTGCTTGGCGATCATCGCGTTCGGACGAAGCGTGCAAGAAAGCCCCAAATTGGCTTCGCGTGCCTGGCAACAATGACAAAATTGGTACCAGCAATGACGCGATAGTGACCCGTTGTGGTCGGCAAGGTCACCCTCCGACATTATTTTCTTGGGCAGACACGCAGCGTTTTTGGCGAGGTGCAATGGCTCGCGCCGGATCGTGTCTGATCAACGGAATCTACAAGGAGACTACCATGCGAAGGACGATTCTAACCATTCTCGGCGTGTTGCTGATTGTCGGATCGACAGTTCAGATCGCAGCGGCAGCCGGACGCCACGCGCACAAATCGGTTCGCGAGCGCGAGCAGGCGACCCAGCAGCTCCGCAACGCCAACGACTCCTTGATCTCGCCGTCCGTCGAACAACAGGACTTGTCCGACTACAGCGAAGGTCATGTGATCTCGGCACCAGCCGGTCGGTGATGCCTTCCGATCAGGCAAAAAGCCCGGCCGATGCCGGGCTTTTTGTTTTTGGCAGCGGGATGACTTTTCCTCGAATCGTCATCCCGCTCCAACTTTTTGATGGAGCATGATCTTTTCGGATAACCGGCGTCCACGTTTCCGGATCATGCTCTAGGTGGCAGGCCTTGGTGAAGCGCTGGAGGGTGCCGACGACACGCGCCAGACGGTGTTCCCGACATCGTCGGCGATCAGCAACGCGCCGGCCCGATCGACTGCCAGGCCAACCGGCCTTCCACGCGCGTGGTTATTGGCATCGAGGAAGCCCGTCACGACGTCCTGCGCCGGGCCGCTGGGCTTTCCGCCGCTGAACGGCACGAACACCACTTTGTAGCCGTTAAGCGGCGTTCGATCCCAGCTTCCGTGTTCGCCCACAAATGCTCCGCCGCGATAGTTTGCGGGAAGAGCGGTGCCGGTGTACATCGCCAATCCCAACGGCGCCACGTGGGAACTCAGCGCATAGTCCGGCGCGATCGCCGAGGCCACCAGATCGGGTCGCTGCGGGACGATACGGGGGTCGAGGTGCTGGCCATAATAGCTGTACGGCCAGCCATAGAAGCCTCCATCCCGCACCGAAGTCAGGTAATCCGGAACCAGGTCGGGCCCGATCTCGTCGCGTTCATTGGCGATGGCCCAGAGCTTGCCGGTCTCGGGTTCCCATTGAAGCCCGGTGGGATTGCGCACGCCGCTCGCGTAGATGCGATGCGCGCCTGTCGCCCGGTCGACCTCCCAGATCGCGGCTCGTTCATATTCGGCTCCAATTCCGTTTTCGCCGATGTTGCTGTTCGATCCGACGCCGACATAGAGCTTGGAGCCGTCCGGACTGGCCAACAGAGTCTTCGTCCAGTGATGATCAATGGGCCCGCCGGGAAGATCGGTGAGCTTGGTGCCCGGCGCGGTAATGCTGGTCTGTCCGTCCTCGTATGGATAGCGCACAATGGCATCCGTGTTCGCGACGTAGAGGTCGTGGCCGACCACGGCGACGCCGAACGGCGAGCTGAGGTGGTCCAGAAAGACGGTCCGCAGCTCGGGAACACCGTCGCCATTGGTATCGCGCAACAGCGTGATGCGGTTTTCGTCCTTTGCCTTGGCGCCGGCGAACCATTGTACCCAGCCGGTGATGATATCCTTGGGTCGGTAAATCGGCGCTTTCGGACCATTGCTCTCAACGACAAGGACGTCGCCATTGGGGAGGACGTAGAGTGACCGCGGATGCACAAAGCCGGTCGCCAAGGCATGGACCTGCAATCCCTGCGGCACCGTGGGAGTTTCGTCCTTTCCCCACCCGACGGCCTTCGCGATTCGTATCGGCGGCATCAGATACTGCTGCAGCTTGGGCAGCTCGGGATTGGCGCCGATCTGCGTTCTCGGGTCGCCGCCATTATCGTCGCAGCCGGCCAGCGCCAGGCTGGCGGCAGCGACGGAGAGAACGGCGAGGCGACGCGTCAGCTTCGCTGACTTCAGCTTCTTAAGGGCCTGCATGATATCTATCCTCCAACGCGATGACGATTCGACAGGGCCGAGCCAATCCCGGCGGTCACGATGAGAACGGCGACGACAAGCACGGAGAGCGTCAGGCCCGTGGGCACCACCGCGGTGTAACCGTCGCGGCTGTGAACGAAGGCATTGAACAGCGAGAGCACGACGGCGACTGCGTAGCCAACCACGCGGGGCCAAGCCGGCCTGTCGATCTGCCTGCCGCTGGCAAGGTCGATCACATAAGCGATAACGGTAAGGCCGGACACCAACAGGCCAGCTACGATCAGCCAGATCGAGAACCTCTCCCACATCACGTCAGGCATCTGCCAATAGACAAGATCGGTGACGAGCGCGCCCACGAAATAGGCGGCGGAAAACGACGCCAGCATTCGGTGGATCGGTCGCCCCCGCGGCTTCGTGGTTGACCTCGAACTGGCGTCGCTTATGAACGTGGCTTCCGTGATAGTCGCATGCTTCATGCTTCGATCCTCCAAAGATCGCGCGCGTCCGCGCGCTTCCGAAATAGAGCGCGGTCCATTCTCCGAGCTCCCAAACGGGAAGTGAAAGCTTCGCGCTCATAATCCAACACTGTCTCGGTCATGGGTTCTCTAAATTCGAGTTTATTTTTATGGACCAGTCCGACCGGTTGTTGCGTGAACACCGATCGAAAAAGCCAACCGAAACTTCTATCGCTGCATCTGCATGAGCTGATCCATCGGCATCATGTTGTGGTTGAGGTTCGCCATGATCCAGAGCGATCCGCACATCACAAGAAGCACGATCAGGACACCGAATGCGAGCGCCAGCACATTGTTGGTGTTGTCGGGTCCCGTCGTGATGTGCAGGAAGAACACCAGGTGCACGCCCATCTGCGCAATCGCCAGCACCACAAGCGCCACGGGAATGCTGGGCTGCCACACCAGATCGGTGCCGGCGACAAAAAAGGAGGTTGCCGTCAGCAGGATGGCAAGCCCGAGGCCGGTGAGATAGCCGAGGATCCTCAGGCCGACGCCGCCTTCGACGTGCTCGTCGCCGGGGGCCAGATCCACGCCGGTGTCCACGTTGTCGTGTCCGTTGCTCATGCCGCACTTCCCAACAAATAGACGACGGTGAATACAGCGATCCAGATGATGTCGAGCGCGTGCCAGAACAGCGCAAAGCACAGAATGCGGCGCAAAATATCCGGTCTGAATCCCTTGGCGACGACCTGCGCCATCATCGTCAATAGCCACAGGACGCCACCCGAGACGTGCAGCCCGTGACAGCCCACCAGCGTGAAGAACGCCGACAGGAACGCGCTGCGCGACGGCCCGGCTCCGCGCGCAACAAGGCTTGCGAATTCCTTGCCTTCTATTGCGAGAAATCCCAGGCCGAAGGCGCAGGTGACGGCCATGGCAAGCTGGAACCAGATCGCGCTGCGGTTATCGGCGGCGATGGAGGCGAGGCCGCAGGTGAAACTCGACGCCAGAAGCAATAGGGTTTCGATCGCTACGCTGCGCAGATCGAACAGATCGTGCCCGCTGGGTCCTCCGGCTGTCTGCCCAAGCAGTACGGCGTAGGTCGCGAAGAACGCCGAGAACATCACCATATCGCTGAGGATGAAGATCCAAAATCCGTAGCCGGTGACGATGCGCTTGGATGCCGGCCCGCTCCATTCGCGGGCGGAGACAGTCCCGGGATAATGCGCGTCCGTGAGTGCGATTGTGCTCATTCGGCGGCCTCTCTGCTCAGTACCGCGTGGCGCAGCGCCCAGGTGTTGCGGTCGATGCGCGCCACTTCCGCTGCAGGAATCGTATCCTCGTCATGGTCGCGCCAGGCGAACACGACGAAGGTTGCGAAGGCGCCAAGCGCGCCTACGGCAACCATCCACCAGATGTGCCAGATCAACGCGAAGCCCATGACGGTGGCGAAGAAGGCGCAGACGAAGCCGGTCGGCGAATTGCGCGGAATCTCGATATTCCGATACTCCGGAGTTGTGTCGGACCAGCCCTGTTCCCTTGCGCGTTTTTTGAACATCCAATAGGCGTCCTCGCTCGACACCTCGGGCAGGAAGGCAAAATTGAAGGCCGGTGGCGGCGAGGCGGTCGACCATTCGAGCGAGCGGCCATCCCAGGGGTCGCCGGTTTCATCGCGCAATTGCTCCCGCCGGCGGACGCTGACGACGAGCTGGGCGATTTGAAGCGCGATGCCGCACATGATGAGCGCCGCGCCGAAGGCGGCAACGATCAGCCAGGGATGCCATTGCGGCACATCGTAGTGCTGCATGCGCCGGGTCATGCCGAGCAGGCCGACGACATAGAGCGGCATGAAGGCGACATAGAAGCCGACCAGCCAGCACCAGAATGCCGCTTTCCCGAGGCCTTCGTGAAGCCTGAAGCCGAAAGCCTTGGGAAACCAGTAGGTATAGCCCGCGAACGCCCCGAACAGAAAGCCTCCGATGAGGACATTGTGGAAGTGCGCAACCAGGAACAGGCTATTGTGCAGAACGAAGGCGGCGGGCGGCACCGACATCAACACACCGGTCATGCCGCCGATGATGAACGTCACCATGAACCCGATCGACCACAGCATCGGCGTCTGAAACCGCACCCGGCCGCCATACATCGTGAACAGCCAATTGAACACCTTCACGCCCGTCGGCACCGCGATGACCGCGGTCGCAATGCCGAAGATCGCGTTGACGTCGGCGCCGGCACCCATGGTGAAGAAATGATGCAGCCAGACCATGAACGAGAGGATGCAGATCGCCATGGTTGCGAGCACCATCGAGCGGTAGCCGAACAGCGGTTTGCCGGAAAAGGTCGAAATCACCTCCGAGAAGATGCCGAACGCCGGAAGCACGAGAATGTAGACTTCCGGGTGACCCCAGGCCCAGATCAGGTTCATGAACATCATCATGTTGCCGCCGCCCTCGTTGCTGAAAAAGTGGAAGCCGAGATAGCGGTCGAGCAGCAGCATCGCCAGGGTCGCGGTCAGGATCGGAAACGCCGCGACGATCAGGAGATTCGTTGCAAGCGTGGTCCAGCAGAATATCGGCATGCGGAGATAGTTCATGCCCTTGGTGCGGATCTTCAGCACGGTGGTGACGAGATTGATGCCCGCGACCAGCGTGCCGACGCCTGAAATCTCGATCGACCACAAATAATAGTCGACCCCCACGCCAGGCGAATAAGCGAGCTCAGACAGCGGCGGATAGGGAAGCCAGCCGGTGCGCGCGAATTCGCCGATCACCAGCGAAATGTTAACCAGCAACGCTCCGGTGGCGGTCAGCCAGAAGCCGACCGAGTTGAGCGTCGGGAAGGCGACGTCGCGAACGCCGAGTTGCAATGGCACGACAAAGTTCATCAGCCCGATCACGAACGGCATGGCAACGAAGAAGATCATGATGGTGCCGTGCGCCGAGAAGATCTGATCGTAATGTTCAGGCGGCAGGAAACCCTGACCGTGGAACGCGAGTGATTGCTGCCCCCGCATCATGAGGGCGTCGGCAAACCCCCGCAGCAGCATTACCATTGCGAGCAGCGTATACATTACGCCGATGCGCTTGTGGTCGACGCTGGTGATCCACTCCCGCCACAAATACGGCAGATGCCCCCTGATTACGACCCAGCCGAGGACGGCAAGGATGGCGAGGGCGACCACGCCGGATGCGACCATCGGGATCGGCTGATCGAGGGGAATGGCGGCCCAGCTAAGCTTACCGAGCATCGGCTACTCCTGACGGCAAATCGGCTCCTATCACGCCCGACGGCGCGCCTGGCGACGGCGGGATTTTCTGCGTCACGATCGACTGGAAGAGGTTCGGATCGGCCAGGCGGTAAATCGCCGGCGGGTTGTTCATTGATGGCTTGGCAATCTCACCATAGACGCGCTCGTCAAGCGCCTGCTTGGCGTTCGACGCGTCCTGCGCCCATTTCGAAAATTGCTCTGACGGCACGACGTGAACATCGAAGTGCATGCCGGAAAATCCGTCGCCGCTGAAGTGCGACGAGAGGCCTTGAAACGTCCCCGGCCGATCCGCCTGCAGATTGAGCCGGGTAGTCATGCCGTACATCGTGTAGATCATGCTGCCGAATTGCGGGATGAAGAACGCGTTCATCACGCTTGCCGAGGTCAGCTGGAATTGCAGCGGCGTACCGGCAGGAACGGTGAGCGTGTTGATGGTCGCAATTTTCTGGTCGGGATAGATGAACAGCCATTTCCAGTCGAGCGACACCGCCTGGATCGCGAGGGGCTTTTCCGGTCCCTCGATCGGCTTGGCGGGGTCGAGCTGATGCGCACCGATCCAGGTGACGCCGGCCAACAGGATCACGGTGAGTGCGGGGACCGACCAGACCACAAGTTCGATACGGCCCGAATACTCCCAGTCCGGCCAGTGAAATGCCTTGGTGTTGGACGCGCGAAACCAGTACGCAAAGGCAAAGATCGCGACGATCGTCGGCAATACGATCGCCAGCATGATCGCGAGCGAATCGATCAGGATGGTCTTGTCGGCGACCCCGATCGGGCCCTGTGGATCAAGGATATTCATCGCCGAACCCGATCGCTGAACCCGTGATAACCGAGCCGCCGCCCGAACGTTCCGTTGCGGGACGAGAGCGTTTTGCGTGACCAGGCCGAGTTAAATCCATTCAGCCGGCGACGCCATTAAATTGAATTTTAGAAATGATCAAACAAAACGCCTGGCGCACGTTTCCATTTTCCTCGCACTCATTGACCATGCGTGATGGCCGCATCGATTTGCTTTCATGATCCGGATGCTGATTGCGTATTGCGAGCCATCGACGTGAAAGCAATTTAACTTTCCTGAAGCCCAATTCGGCAAGATGGGACAGGCGTGGCAAGCCTGGGCAAGCGCGATCCGGCTCGGTGAACTACGATCGAGACGTCTTGGGTGTGGGAACAGGGCAAAGCCTCATTGGGTAATTCGAGGCGAACCGATTTCGACCGGAGTACGTCCGATGACTGAGCCAACCGACACCGGCAAGGATATCGGTAACGATATTGGCGCGACATCGCGACGGCGGTTCCTGCGTCGAGGTGGTGTGTTGGTGGGCGGCGCCGTGATCGCGGGCGGGTTCGCTGCAAGCGAAACGGTGGTGGCGAGCGAAAGCGGCGACAACCTGCCGCCCAATGTCCCGGAATGGATGAAGACGCCCGGCGATCCCATGGGAAGCCAGCCTTACGGAACGCCTTCGCCGTTCGAGAAAGGTGTCGTCAAGAATATCGAAAAGGATCTGCCGCAATACCTGTCGGCGTCGGGGCGGACGCCGTTGCAGGATCTCGACGGCATCATTACGCCGAATGGATTGTTCTACGAACGTCATCACGCCGGTGTTCCCGCCATCGATCCGGCGCAGCACAGGCTGATGCTCCATGGCCTCGTCGACAGGCCCCTGATCTTCACCATGGATGACCTCCGGCGCTTCCCATCAGAATCGCACATCTATTTTCTCGAATGCTCGGGCAACCCGGCCTACAAGAAACCCTACGGCAAGACGGCGTCCGACCTCGTTGGTCTCGTAAGCTGCGCCGAATGGACCGGGGTCAGCCTGAAGCTCGTGCTGCAGGAAGCGGGACTGCAGGCCGGCGCGAAATGGGTCGTCGCTGAAGGCGCCGATGCGGCGGCATTGACCCGCAGCGTACCGATCGAAAAATGTCTTGACGATGCGATGCTCGTGTACAGCCAGAACGGCGAACGTCTTCGCCCGCAGCAGGGTTATCCGCTGCGGCTCCTGCTGCCCGGATTTGAAGGCAATATGAGCGTAAAATGGCTGCGCCGCCTGCGCGTTGCCACCGAGCCGACCTACTCGCGGGAGGAGACCTCGAAATACACCGATCTGATGCCGGACGGCACGGCGCGCGAGTTCACATTTTACATGGAAGCGAAATCCATTATCACGCGCCCCTCGGGTGGGCAGCGGCTGAGCGCGCCCGGGTTTCATGAGATCAGCGGCATTGCCTGGAGCGGGCACGGCAAGGTCAGCCGCGTCGAGGTCTCCGTCGATGACGGCAAGAACTGGCAGGAAGCGCAGCTGCAGGAGCCTGTGCTGACACGGGCGCTGACCCGGTTCAGGCTTCCGTGGCATTGGGACGGCCAGCCGGCGGTCATTCAAAGCCGCGCCATCGATGAAACCGGTTATGTGCAGCCGACGCTGGCCGAACTTCTCGCAGTTCGCGGCGAAAATTATTATTACCACAACAACGCAATATGGCCCTGGCGCATCGCAGCCGACGGCGAGGTGACCAATGAGAATGCGTAGGTCTTGCATCCTGATACTTGCGGTCGTCATGCTGGCATGTGTAACGACGGCGCAGGCGCAAGGTCGGTATGGCATCGGCCGCCCCGCGACCTCGGCGGAGATCGCGGGCTGGAACATCGACATCGATCGCTACGGTCACAATCTGCCGCCGGGAAGCGGCAGCGTCAGTCACGGCCGCGAGGTGTTTGATCAGCAATGCGCGGCCTGTCATGGCGCCAGGGGCGAGGGCGGCATCGGCGAGCAACTGGTCGGCGGCCAGGGCACGCTTGCAATGCCAAAGCCCGTGCAGACCGTCGGCAGCTACTGGCCCTATGCCCCGACCCTGTTCGATTACATCCGCCGTGCCATGCCGCAGAACGCGCCGGAGTCGCTGAGCAACGACGACGTCTATGCGGTCTCGGCCTACATCCTCAGTCTGAATGGGCTACTTTCCGCTGACGCGATCCTCGACGCCAGGACCCTTAGTGAGGTCAAGATGCCGAATCGTAAAATGTTCGTCGATGATCCGCGTCCCGACGTCAAAAACCCGGCATGCATGGCGCACTGCTGAATTCGAACTGGCATTCACTTGTGCCGCAAGTTGCGGTTCACCCGGCCGATGGCGCCGCGCCTGGATGACCGGAATTGGAGGTGCCGAAGCGTTCCTTGATGGATGTCAATTTTTCGCGCGGAACCGCGGTATCGCGCGATTGTCATAGCAATGTCCGAGGAGTAACATGACGATGCAACGGGATGATCCAGGCCGGGCTGTGGCGGCTTCGTGGTCATGGCTTGATTTAGGAGGAGTGCGGCTTTCATGAGGGAGCGCCTCAAGTCGTTGATCCCCCGACGCGATTTGTTTCGAGCCGCGATCGCCGGAGTTGCAGCCGCGGCCACGGGCGCTCTGATGCCGGAGCCGGCGGCCGCCGAGCCTGTTGACCTCAAAGAAAAGCGCAGAGCACGCTACCAGGCGAATTCCCCTGAGGTTCGAGACTTTTACCGCGTCAATAGCTATCCGGCCCGATAGGGAGGCGTCCGTGCTGATCAAAAAGTCGGAACGTCATCGAAATCGCGGAAGCGTCGCTGGCTCACGCTCAACCAAACCAGGCGGCGATCTGGATCGGCGAGCCTTCCTGAAGCGTTCCGGTATCGGTGCCGGCGCGCTCGCGGCGGTCGGCAATCTCCCGCTCGGCAGCATCCGAAAGGCCGAGGCCGGCCCGCCAGCTCCCGCGGGTGCGGCTGTTACGACCCGGAAGAACATCTGCACGCATTGCTCGGTCGGCTGCTCGGTCATCGCCAAAGTCGCCAATGGGGTGTGGATTGGCCAGGAGCCTGATTACGACAGCCCGATCAACCGCGGCTCGCATTGCTGCAAGGGCGCGGCCGTCCGCGACGACGTGCTGAGCGAGCGCCGCCTGCGCTACCCGGTAAAACTCGTCGACGGCAAATGGACACGCATCTCCTGGGAAACGGCGGTCGAGGAGATCGGTGACAAGCTTTTGGAAATTCGCCAGAAGTCCGGACCGGATTCGGTGTACTGGCTGGGCTCGGCCAAATTTACCAATGAGGCCGCCTACCTCAATCGCAAGCTCGCCGCCTTCTGGGGCACCAATAATTCCGATCATCAGGCGCGGATCTGCCATTCCACCACGGTCACTGGCGTCGCCAATACCTGGGGCTATGGCGCGATGACCAACAGCTACAACGACATTCGCAATGCCAAGACCATTCTCCTCATGGGCGGCAATCCGGCCGAGGCGCATCCGGTGTCGCTGCAGCATATTCTCGAAGGCAAGGAACTCAACCGCGCCAACATGATCGTGGTCGATCCGCGAATGACACGGACCGCCGCGCACGCCACCGAATATGTTCGCGTGCGCCCCGGCACCCATATCGCCACGATTTATGGAATGCTCTGGCACATTTTTGAAAATGGCTGGGAGGACAAGGAATTCCTGAACCAGCGGGTCTATGGCGTCGATGAAATCCGCAAGCAGGTGGCGAAGTGGACACCCCACGAGGTCGAGCGCGTCACAGGTCTGCCCGAGGCTCAGGTCAAGCACGTTGCCGAACTCTTCGCCAAGCAGAAGCCCGCGACCCTGATCTGGGCGATGGGCCAGACCCAGTTCGCGACCGGCACAGCGAATGTCCGTGCCAGCTGCATCCTGATTCTCGCCACCGGCAACGTCGGACACGCCGGTGGCGGCGCCAATATCTTTCGCGGCCACACCAATGTGCAGGGCGCCACCGATCTCGGCCTCGATGTGACGACGCTGCCGCTTTATTACGGTCTGGCCGAAGATGCCTGGCGGCATTGGTGCCGGGTGTGGGAAGTGGATTACGAGTGGATGAGTTCCCGTTTCCCGAACAAGAAGCTGATGGAAACGCCGGGCATTCCGAGCACGCGCTGGTTCGATGCGACCTTGCTGCCGAAGGACCAGGTCAGCCAGCCCGATAATGTGCAGGCGATGTTCATTATGGGACATGGCGTCAACACCATTACGAGGATGCCGGAAGCCAAGCGCGGCATCGAGAAACTCGAACTGCTCGTTGTCTGCGATCCCTATCCGACCGCGTGGTCGGTACTCTCGGAGCGCAAGGACGGAATTTATCTTTTGCCGGCCTGCACCAGTTTCGAGATGGACGGCTCGCGTACCGCCTCGAATCGCTCGCTGCAGTGGGGCGAGAAGATCGTGGAGCCGGTGTTCGAATCCAAGAACGACTACGACACGATGTACCTGTTCGCCCGCAAGTTCGGTTTTGCCGACCGGATGTTCAAGAATATCAAGGTCGAAAACAACGCAGTATCGGCGGAGGATATTCTGCGCGAGATCAATCGCGGCGGCTGGTCGACCGGCTATTGCGGGCAATCGCCCGAGCGGCTCAAGGCGCACATGAAGAACCAGGCCAAGTTCGATCTGGTCACCATGCGGGCGCCCAAGGATGACCCGGAAGTCGGCGGCGACTATTACGGCCTGCCGTGGCCATGCTGGGGAACCCCGGAGTTCAGGCATCCGGGCTCGGCGATCCTTTACAACACCAATCTTCCGGTGAAAGAGGGCGGCGGCACCTTCCGCGCCCGGTTCGGCGTGGAACGCATCGTCAAGCGCAAGGTGATGGAAAACGGCCAGGAAGTCGAAAAGGAGGAACACGACAACCTGCTCGCCGAGGGTTCTTATTCCGCCGGCTCCGAAATCAAGGATGGTTATCCGGAGTTCACCCTGGCGGTGCTCAAGAAGCTCGGCTGGGACAAGGACCTCACAGCGCAGGAAATGGCGGTCATCCAGACGGTGAATCCCGCCAATCCCGATGCCGTGTCCTGGTCGCTCGACCTTTCCGGGGGAATCCAGCGTGTGGCGATCGAGCACGGCTGTTCGCCCTATGGCAACGGCAAGGCGCGCATGATCGCCTGGAATCTTCCCGACCCAATTCCCGTTCACCGCGAGCCGATCTTTACGCCACGCACGGACCTCGTCGCCGACTATCCGACCTTGCCGGACGCCAGGCAGTTCCGCGTCCCCAATATCGGCTTTTCCGTGCAGAAGGCCGCGGTCGACAACGGCATCGCCGGGCAGTTCCCTCTCATTCTGAGTTCCGGCAGGCTCGTGGAATATGAAGGCGGTGGCGAGGAAACGCGCTCCAACAAGTGGCTCGCCGAGCTGAAGCAGCATATGTACGTCGAGATCAATCCGGCGGATGCGGCCGCGCGGGGCATCAAGGACGGCGGGTGGGTCTGGGTGACGGGGCCGGAGAGCGCTTCCAGGGCCCGCATGAAGGCGCTCGTGACCGAACGGGTAGGGAAGGGCTTGGCCTGGATGCCCTATCATTTCGCCGGCTGGTTTGAGGGCGCCGATCTGCGGGCCAAATATCCGAAAGGCTTCGACCCCATCGTGCTCGGCGAGAGCGTGAACACGCTAACGACCTACGGCTACGACCCTGCGACCGGCATGCAGGAGCCGAAGGCAACCCTTTGCCAGATCAGAGCAGCGTGAGAGGGCGGAAGCGATGGCGCGCATGAAATTCCTTTGCGACGCGGACCGCTGCATCGACTGCAACGCCTGCGTCACCGCATGCAAGAACGAGAACGAGGTGCCCTGGGGTATCAATCGTCGCCGCGTCGTCACCATCAATGACGGCAAGCCTGGCGAACGCTCAGTATCGATGGCCTGCATGCATTGCACCGACCCGCCCTGCGCGGCGGTTTGCCCGGTCAGCTGCATCTATCCGACCGAAGACGGGATCGTGTTGCATGATAAAGATATCTGCATCGGCTGCGGCTATTGCTTCTATGCCTGTCCGTTCGGAGCGCCGCAATATCCGCAGGTCGGCAATTTCGGCTCGCGCGGCAAGATGGACAAGTGCACCTACTGCGCCGGCGGGGGCGGAGATGAGACTGCCGGCAGCGCCGCGGAGTTTGCGAAATACGGCTCGAACCGGTTCGGCGAAGGCAAGCTGCCGCTATGCGCCGAGATGTGCTCCACCAAGTCCCTGCTCGCGGGCGATGGCGATATCATCGCCCAGATCTACAAGGAACGCGTCTTGAAGCGCGGCTATGGTTCCGGCGCGTGGGGCTGGCTGACGGCGTATCATGAGGGCATCGAGGTCTGAGCGGGCAGGTGCTGGAGTCAGATCGCACGGAAGAGGCTTGAACGTCATGAACCCCTTTGCGCGCACTCGCCTTCTGTTCGTCGCCGTTGCCTTGCTGACGATGGCTGCGGCGGTGCCCGTACAGGCCCAAAAACTTGGTCCCGACGGCGCCCCCAACCCGACCGCAAGCGTCGTCGATGAACGGACGCTGCTGAAGCAGTTTCCCCGTGTCGAGGGGCGCATCGACATCCCCGATAGCAAGGCGGCTGTCCTGATACAGCCGGCGGGACGGACGTGGGATTATTTCCACGAGGTACTGCTGCATTGGGGCGGGGCAATCGTGATCCTCGGCACCATCGCGCTGCTCGGATTGGCCTATGTGATCGTGGGACGGATTCGAATCGCAGCGGGGCGCTCGGGACGGAGAATCCTTCGCTTCGAGGCCTTTGAGAGATATTCGCATTGGCTGACGGCGGCGTCGTTCGTCGTTCTCGGTCTGACCGGCCTCAATATTACCTTCGGCAAGATTGTGCTGTTGCCGCTGATCGGCCCGGATGCATTCTCGAGTCTCTCGCAAGCCGCAAAGTACGTGCACAATTTTACCAGCTTCGCATTTATGGTCGGACTCGTGCTGATTGCGGTGATCTTTTTCAGGGACAATCTCCTGGAACGGGTCGATATCGACTGGCTCAGGCAGGGCGGAGGTTTCATCAAAGGCAAACATGCGTCCGCCGGACGCTTTAACCTGGGTGAGAAGCTCGTTTATTGGCTCTCTCTTGCGGCTGGCATCGCGGTCTCGGTTTCGGGGCTTCTGCTGCTGTTTCCCTTCTACGGAACCGATATCGCTGACATGCAGCTATCCCAGGTCGTACACGCCGTTGTGGCGATTTTATTCGTCGCCCTGATCCTGGCCCACATCTATATCGGAACGCTCGGCATGGAGGGTGCGTTCGAGGCCATGGGCACTGGCGAAGTCGATCTCAATTGGGCGAAAGAGCATCACGATCTCTGGCTTGCCCGGCAGCTCCCAAACCAGGACAGGCACGAACAGTCTTCGGCGACACCGGCAGAATGACCGTCTCGATCCGCCGTTTCCGGAGACGAAACTAGTCCGCCGTCAACAGGCAATGGTCGATGCCGGCCGGAGGAACGGCGCGTACTGCAACCAGACTCTAACGCATCCCCGCAGTCTTGCGGAGCTTTGTGACGTGCTGATGCTTGAGGAGTGAAAATCATGGACGATATCACGCGGCGTTCGATATTGGCGGCGACAGCTGCCGGCGGCTTTTTCGCGGCGGCGGCAACGGCGGGTGCGCAGAGCAATGATTCGATCCCGCAGCCGATGCGGCCCGGACACGGCGGCACCGATCCTGGTCCGCGCAACCTCCTGCGCGACCGGCAAAATCCAGATATCCTGGTTCCGCCCCCGACCGATCACGGCACGCTGCCTAATCTGCGCTTCTCGTTCTCCGATTCGCATATACGGCAGGAGAGCGGCGGCTGGACCCGTCAGGTCACCCAGCGGGAGCTGGGTGTTTCCAAGGACATCGCCGGCGTGAACATGCGCCTGAACGCCGGCGGCGTTCGCGAACTGCATTGGCACAAGGCCGCCGAATGGGCCTATATGCTGTACGGCACCGCCCGCATCACCGCCATCGACCCCCAGGGACACAGCTTCGTCGACGACGTCGGCGTCGGCGATCTCTGGTATTTCGCATCGGGCGTTCCGCATTCGATTCAGGGTCTCAATCCCGACGGTTGCGAATTCCTGCTGGTTTTCGACGACGGCGATTTCGACGAAGACGACACCTTCCTGCTCAGCGACTGGTTCAAGCACACACCCGCGGAGGTGCTGTCGAAGAATTTCGGTGTCCCCGCCGCGTCCTTCGCTCAGGTTCCGGATCCAGGCCAGCTCTATATTTTCGCGGCTGCGGTGCCGGGTCCGCTGGGCTCCGACAAGATCGCCGGAGCCACCCCGGTGTCGCCGAGCCTGAGCCACAAGATGATGGCGCAGCAGCCGATCAAGACCAAGAGCGGCACCGTGCGGATCACCGATACCAGTGTATTCCCGGCGTCGAAGACGATCTCGGCCGCGCTGGTGGAGGTCGAGCCCGGCGGCATGCGCGAGTTGCACTGGCATCCGAACACCAATGAGTGGCAGTATTACATCGAAGGCCAGGCGCGCATGGGCGTATTCGCGGCGTCAGGCCAGGCGCGCACCTTCGACTTCCTGGCCGGCGACGTCGGCTTCGTGCCTTTCGCCACCGGCCATTACATCGAAAACACCGGCACGGCGCCGCTTCGCTTCCTGGAGGTGTTCAAGAGCAGCTATTACGCGGACGTTTCGCTTAATCAGTGGTTGGCGCTGACGCCGCCGGAACTGGTAAAGGCGCATCTCAAGCTGGATCCGCAGGCACTTGCAGCGCTCCACAAGGAGAAGTTTCCGGTCGTGCCGGCCTGATCCGGTTGGGACGATGTCGTTTCGCGGGTGTAGCGAGAAGGCCCGGCGGGTCAGCTCTTCTCGCGGCCGTTGTGCTTTGGCGCCTCCCGCTCACGCAGATAATCATCGGTGGTGCGGGCCGGCTGCCTTTGTACGGCGTAAGGATCGAAGCTCTCCTCGGCGGCGACGGCTGCGCGGCAGTCGTCGCACATCTTGATCAAATCGAGGCGTCGGGACGAGCTCGCATACATCCAGTGTTTGCCTTCGAGCTTCGCCACCACACGTTCAATCGCGCTCTTCACGCCGAACGGCTTGCTGCAGCGGACGCAGCAGAACGGCTCCTCTTCCTTGAGAACGCGGGCAGGAGCCCTGGCGGCGCCAAAATCGATCTGAGGCTTCAGCGTGATGACGTGTTCGGGACACGTCGCCTGGCAAAGCCCGCACTGCACGCAGGCATCTTCGACAAAACGCAGCATCGGCCGTTCGGGATCGTCGCGCAATGCGCCGGTCGGGCATGCCGACACGCAGGACAGACAAAGCGTGCAACCGCCGACGTCGATCTCCACTGCTCCGAATGGCGCTCCTTCGGGCAGCGCGATGATATCGACGGGCGCGGGCGCGGCGCGGTAAAGCTCGCCCAACGCGAAGCGCAGCACGTCCCGCTTTCGCCCCGTCGGCCGGAAGTTTTTCGGACGTGGGGCCGGCAGCATGAACGGTATCGCGCGCAGCGCAGCGATAAGGGATTCCGGATCATCGGTCTCGATGGTCGCAATGCGGCCGGCGCCGAAGCCGAGTCCTGTCAGGATCGGATCCGCCAGCGCGATCGTCCGCATCAAGCCGGTAATGTCGTGGCGCGGCCGCGCCCGGAGCAGGAAGCGGATCGCCACGGCGCCATAAGCGAAGGCGGCAGCGACGGCCTCAAGTCCGACTTGCGTGATTTCGTTGATCGCGAACGGCAATACATGCGCCGGCAAGCCATCGCCGAACCGTGCCAGCGCATCGATCAGCGGCGCGCCATGGGAATCGTCGTGGAGCAGCACGATCGCCTGTTCGCCGCCGGCTTCGCGATAGGCGAGCAGCATCGCGCGCAACTTCCGCATCAGCGCGTCTTCCGGCGGCAGCGCGTAGGACGCCGCGCCGGTGGGACAGGCTGCGGCGCACTGCCCGCAACCCGCACAAATATCGGCATCGATCGCCACATGATCGCCGGCAGGCGTGATCGCACCGGTCGGACAAAGGTTCAGGCAGCGCGTGCAACCCGTGACCTGCGAGCGCGAATGGGCGCAGAGTGTGGCGTCGAACGTAACATAGCGCGGTTTCTCGAACGTGCCGACCAGGTCACGCGCCCTGAGGACCGCCTGCAGCACCGCGGCGGGATTGCCGGGATCGGCGCGCAGATAGCCGTCGCGCAAGTCGGCTGCAGGGAAAAACGGCGTGCCGCCGGTCAAATCCAGGATGACGTCGCAGCTCGACCGCGTATTATTGCGGGACGGCCCGAACAGCAATGTGCCGCGTGAGGACGGGGCTGGCTGCGCGAAATCGTCGACCGTGACCTCGAACGCGCCGAGATGGCCACGGGCATTTCTGACCTTTCCCTTCGCCACCGGAAATTCGGCTATTCGTGGCGGCGCGATCGCGGCAGGCGGTTCAATCAAAACGGTGACGTCGAGATGGTCTTTGAGCAGGTTGCCGGCTTCGACGGCGGCGTCGTCGCGACCGCAGATGAGGATAACGCCGCCGCTCTCAAGTTCCGCGAACGGCACCGGCGGCATGGGCTCGGCCGCCGCGGCAAGCAAAGCCGCCATCTTGGGCCCCGTTTGGGCCGCTGCGCTGGACCATCCGGCGGACTCCCTGATGTTGGCAAATTGGATCGGACTTGCTCGCCCGGTTTCCGCCGCCGCCTCCGAGAACAGAGCCGTCTCCTGGGTGCATCCGACGGTGAGTGGCGTGTCCTTTGCCGCGATGGTCCGGAAGCGATCGAGTTCGGCGCGGCATAGCTGGGTCGCGCTGATCGGCTCGCCACGGCAACCGCGGCGGACTGCGCCGACGTCGAGGGGCATCGTGTCGTCGCACGAGCAGATCAGAAGATGTCTGGTGGAATCAGCCATCGTTCTCACAACTTCTTGTAGGCCTCGGCAGGTTCCCCGCCCCCAACCCGCGATTGGCCGAAATGCCTGGGAAGTATATACTGATTGGATTGGAAAAACGCGATGCCGGAGTGTCCGAGGGACATCGGACCCCCCGGTATGGGTGTTTTGCGAGCTGGAAATGCCGTTGTCGTCAGGTGCCCAAGGCGCCTGATCCGATCACGGGAGGACCGAAGCGGTGAAGCTGTTGCGCACCATCCGGCTCGATGCGTCGGATTCGTATGTATTCGAAAGGCCGGCAGAGCCTGGTGAGTGGGCTGTGTCGGGCGCTTTCGCGTTTGCCCATTGTGACCCGGGAAGCTTGCGGGGCAGGGCGCGCACCGCATTTCGTGCCGGCTTTCTGGGACTGAGTTCGCTCGGCCGCTCGACCCTGGTGCAGATCGTCGAAGCAAGCCAGCAGGATCGGAGCACGGTCGTCGACATGCTTGCGATGCAACTGGCCGCGCATTTCGGTGCGCCCAGCGTTGACGCTGCTCGCCTGGCCGCGGAAGAGGAAGTCAGTTTTGTGGCTTCGCTCTGCAACCATCCGACGGGTGTGCTGGTCGCCGTAACTCGAAGCCAGGATAACGGGACGATCCGCGAAGCATTCCGCACATTGCGCCCACGCGAGGGGGCGGGGCATGCGCGCGCCTTCGAGTTCCTGGAGGTGGTGGGCGACGATGCGCCGGGCGAGCATCTCGATCTCGCCGGGCTGGAGAAAGGACCGCACAATTGAGTGCCCCGCGCGACTTCTGGCTCTCCTGCGGGCACCATTTGCTTGATCGCGACGCCAGCGGCAAATTGCTGGTTACCGAGGAGTTCCTGAAAGCCTATCTGGCACGCCCGGAGCTTGTGCCGCCGCCGGAAGCATGCGCCGCGGAACGACAGCTGCACCGCTCATTGCTGAGCGATCCGCGGCAGTTCGTCGCGACCTCCCGGATTGCCGCCATCGCCGACGCTGACGCGCGCGAAAATTGGCAGATGATGATTTCGTGGCGCGATCATCTCGTAAGACACCGCAACCTGGAAGCCGCGTATCTCGAGATCGTCAGGCGCAATATCAAATTTCCGCATGTCTTCATGGATCAATTGGTGCACGCGATTCTGCGAAATGCACTGAATGATTGCGACGATGCTTTTACTCTCCGCGCCGCCGAGATGTTCTTCCGCCCGCAGAAACTGGTGATTGGTGAAGGATCGCTCGTCGCGGTCGACGAAGAAACGCGGGCGTCGCTCGAGCGACGGCCTCAATCGCCGTTGGTCGAATTGCTTGGATTGCCGGTGACGGCAGACGTCGACCTCCTCAATGATGCAACCGCGGCAAGCTACTGGGAACGCAGCGACCGCTTTGACATGGCGCTCGACTTTGCCGCCGGTCAGCGCGGCATGGCCGCCCTTGGCGTCGCCATCACCCACTGGCTGTCGCATCTGCTGGCCATCGATGTCGCGATTGAACCGTTGAGCGAACTGCGTGACGCGCGGCTTTCATGGTATGTAGGCCTGAGTTCCGATGCGACGCGCCTCGGGGATGCGATCTGGAATGATCGCGAGCTCGGCGATGCGGAGTGGGCCCAGCTGGTCGGCCTGTTCCGGCTGACTTTCCGCGACCCGGCGGATATGATCGAAAAAGTGAGGGGCGAACCGATCTACCTGCTGATGGCAATGGCGCCCGACGGGGTGTTGCGGCTGAAGCCGCAAAATCTCGCAACCGGCTTGCCACTTCGGGACAAGGAGGCAGTCAATTGAGATCGACAGCTCTCGCACGCATTCCGGTTGGCGTCCTGGTTGAACGGCGCAAGGCGAAGAGCGCGTGGGTTGAGTTTCTGTGGCGGCCGGTCTCGGTGTTTGTTGGAAATGCATCGGCAGCCCCGTGGACGCCGTTCGATACGGCGCCGGAAACCAGCTTGTTCTATGCCGGTCAGGCCGTGATCGAATTGCACCGCACCGAGACGGTCAATTATCGCAATAATCTCGCGTCNGGCGCTCCTGCGTTATGGGTTGCCTTGCGACCTGCCACCTCTGGGCGGCCGTATGAGCTTATTGCCGTGACGGCTGATCCGGCCGAAGGGGAGGCGTTCACCGATGCGGGCAGCAATCTGGTGGAGACCGTACCGATGCCGGCAGATGTCGTGGCAGCCGTCGCCATGTTCATTGCCGAACATCACGTCGAACGGCCGTTCCTCAAGAGGCGCCGCCAGCCTTCGGAGCCGGCGCTTGCCTCCGGCAGAGGCAGACGGGAGAAGATGGAATGACCGCGCGCGAAAATTTTGTCTCACGCTGGGCACGGTTGAAGCGTACNTCCGGGCTCCGGCGCANGANAGAGGAGCGGACCGATTCGCCAATCCCCTCGACGCCGGAGGTAGCGGACGGTGCGGAATCGCAGCCTCGNGGGGATGCTGACACGGCCGATGCGCTCACTGATCCGGCCGGCTTGCCGTCGATCGAAGCCATTACCCTCAACACGGACATCCGCGGGTTTTTGCAAAGCGGCGTACGCGCCGAGTTGTCGCGCGCTGCGCTCCGCCGGGCCTGGGCGAGCGATCCGGCTATTCGCGATTTTATCGGCATCGCCGAGAACCAATGGGATTTCAACGACCCGAACGCGATCCCCGGGTTTGGTCCATTGCAGGAGCAGGACAGCGCGCCGGCGCTTCTGACGCAGGTGCTGGGCAGGCATGACAATATTGCCGAGGTGATTGCCGAGATGCCGTTGGCGGCGGAACCGACTCTGGCGTCCGCAACCCATCCAGAATCCAATGAACTCGGTCAGAGCGCGCAGTCAACATTCGACGTTTCGCCGCCGATCGATATTCGCGGTTCGCGAGAGAACAGCATCGGAGAGGGCGCGGCCGCCGGAAACGATACCGCTGCCGAGGGACATGAATCCGGACGAAATCGCCGTTCTCACGGCAGCGCCTTGCCGCGGTAAGGTCCTGGTGCGGCAGCGGTCCGCGGTCGCATATCGCAGGTTGAGAGTGCAACAGATGCAGGAGTCCAGAACTCGGATTGCTTCTACGCGGGTGGTTGACGAGATCGATCGCGCCCGCGCGCAAGAGTATGCGCTGCTCGCCACCCTGCTTTCGCGCAGTCCGGATGCCCAGATGATTCAGCGCCTGGCCATGCTGCGCGGCGACGCAAGCCCCATCGGGGTCGCTCATGCGGCGCTCGGACAAGCCGCGGCCCGAGCGGATGAAACGAGCGCAGCACGGGAATATTTCGATCTGTTTGCCGGTCTCGGACAGGAAGCGCTCTTGCCGTATGCGTCTCACTATTTGACCGGCTCGCTTTACGGACGCCCCCTGGCGCGGCTGCGTGAAACGTTTCAGAATCTGGGCATTGAAAAGGCGGCAGGGCATTCGGAGCCCGAGGATCACGTCGTGTTTCTCTGCGAGATCATGGCAGGTCTTGTCGGAGGAGATATTGCGGGACCACCCGGCGCCGATCGCGAGTTTTTCGAAAGCCATCTCGCCCCCTGGATTAGGCGCTTTTTTGTCGATCTGGAACGCGCCAGGTCGGCTGATTTCTACGCTTGCGTAGGCGCGCTGGGGCGGATTTTCATCGACCTTGAAACGGAGGCCCTCTCGGCCTGAAGGTGTGCTTTCCGGAAGCTTCGCGTTCGCCAGACTGGATTTGTTGAATGAAGGCCGGGTAATTATGAAGGAAACAGGAGAGACAATATGAAGGCGTTCATTGCCGCGTGCTTTGTAGCCATCGTGGTCGCAGTCGGAGCCGCTGCCATTCTGGACAATTTCGTACAGGAATCTTCCGCGGCCGCGTTCGCCGAACCCAGCGCAAGAATCTAGCGGCGCAGATTTCGGGAACGGGAAGCGACCGTTGCTTGATTGGCCATGGGATTGGGCACGGCCTAAGCGGCCGCGAACACCGTGCTCAGACATGTACCGCGGTGCGAACGCGGCCGGCGTTGCCGAAAACGCGCAGGTAGCGGTCGACCTCGGACGACATGCCCGTGGCCTTTTCCGGATTGTCCGAGAGCTTTACCGCCGGCCGGCCGTCGACGGAGGTCACCTTGCAAACGATCGAGATCGGATCGAGGTCGACCGAACCGTCCGGCGAGCAGCCGACGAAATCATTGGTCAGGTTGGTGCCCCAGCCAAAACTGATCCGGACCCGGCCGGCAAAGTGACGGTAGGTCTCTTCGATCGATCCGACATCCATGGCGTCGGAAAACACCAGGAGCTTTTCCCTGGGATCGCGGTCCTTCTGTTTCCACCATTTGATGATTTCTTCGCCGGCCGCGATCGGCGGCGCGCTGTCCGGCCGAAAGCCGGTCCATTCGGCCACCCATTCCGGCGCGTCGCGCAGGAACGACTTGG
>JGI12635J15846_10001032_pt1 | contig 24372 bp, 21 predicted proteins | sample BlaSpr_A8_OM2_M2_FD_15846 | JGI IMG/M metagenome (IMG submission 15846) | reverse complement strand
AATGGGGAAGGCAGAGACTGCATCCCGCAACAAAAACGTTTCTGGCGCTGCGGATAGCGGTGAATCGAGAGATGGAGGAACTCGGGCAGTTTCTTTTTCGGACCCCTGCCACATTAAATTCGGGCGGCCGATGGGTGATGTTGACGTACCACTCGCGGGAAGACCGCCCGGTGAAGCGCGCGTTCCAGGAAGGCGAAAAAGCCGGAACGCTGAGAGTGCTCACCAAACATGTGATTGTGCCCCGCCCAGAAGAGCAGGCAGCGAACCAGAGATCGCGAAGCGCGAAGCTCCGGTGCGCGGAGAAGGTGTGAGATGGCGACAGCATTTCAATGGCAGGAAGTACCGGGCGGCGACGAGTTCCTTCGGGAGCCAAGAGTCATTCGCGGACAAGGGAACGTTCCACAACGCCTGAAGGCTGAGGTTGGCCGGATGGCGCCAAGACTCCACAGGGGTTTCTCCGCGCGCAAGCCGGCGATGGTGGAATTTCACACCGTGAAGCGCATCGACAATTCACGGCTGGTGCGCCACGTGGAGCCGGTGAAGCTAAAGAATTACTACAAGACGGCGGCGCTCGGCGGAATTGTGGCCATGTTTTGCATGTTGTACATCTACCAGCATTTCCGTTGCATTGACTTGAGCTTCCAACTGGAAGACCTGAAGGCCAAGCAAACGCAAGCGATGGCGCTGAACGGACAGCTGAAACTGAAGATCGAGACCTGGCGGAATCCGCGCCGGATTGATGCGATTGCGCACCAGTTGGGCTTGCAGCGGCCGGATCCTTCGCAGTTGCTCGAATATTCGAATTTCGATGGCTCCCAGGTCGAGTCCGCGCGCCTGGTGCGGCCGAACCGCGCTCCCTAGCCCGCCGCAGTGATGGCGAGCGCCGATTTCCAACGAGTTTCGAAATAGTTTTCCATCCGTCCGGAGCGCGAGCCGAGTCCCAGGAACCATGGAGCAAGAAAAAGTCCACGTCCGATTGCTGATATTGGCTGGCGTGGCGTTTCTTTGGATGACCGCGGTTTTCGGCCGGCTGACCTACCTGCAACTGATCCGTCATTCCGAATATATGTCGCGTGCCATGAGGCAGCAGCGACGCACGATTGAGATCGATCCGAAGCGCGGAACGATTTACGACCGGAACATGCGGCCACTGGCGATGAGCGTGCCGGTGCAATCGGCGTTCGCGATTCCATCGGAAATAAAAGATACCGGTATGGCTGCGCGGCTGCTTTCGGGGGTGCTGCGGGTTCCGCCGGATAGCTTGCGTGAAAAACTGGAATCGGGCAGCACGTTTGTCTGGATCAAGCGGAAGATGGCGCAGGAAGAAGAGGAAGCCGTCCGTTCGCTGAACCTGAAGGGAATCTATTTTCAGGAAGAGAACAAGCGGTATTACCCGAAGCTGGATATGGCGGCGCACGTCCTGGGATTTGTGGATGTGGACGAGCACGGCCTGGGCGGAATCGAGTACGAGTACGATAACTTGATTCGCAGCAAGGGTGAAAAAATTGTTGTGATGGCCGACGCGCGCCAGCAGAAGTTTGATGGCGGCGAAGCGCAGCAGGACCGCGGGGCAAGCGTGGTTTTGACACTGGATGAAAAGATCCAATACATCGCGGAGCGCGAACTTGCGACGGTCATTCAGAAGGTTCACGCGCCCGCGGGAAGCGTGATTGTGCAGGACCCCAACACGGGAGCGATCCTGGCGCTGGCGAACTGGCCGAAGTTCAACCCGAATTCGGCCACGGCGGTGCCGACGGAAGCGCGCATGGACCGGGCGGTCAGCGCGATTTACGAGCCGGGTTCGACCTTTAAGCTGGTGACGCTGGCGGCGGCGTTTGACCAGAACCTGATTCGCCCTGAAGAAGTGTTCAATTGCGAGAACGGATCGATTGTTGTTGCCGGACACCGGATTCACGATCACAAGAAGTATGGCGAGCTCACCGTCGCGGAGATTCTGGCGAAGTCGAGCGACGTGGGCGCGATCAAGATTGCGTTGAAGCTGGGTCCGCCCAGGTTCAACGATTACATCCACTCATTTGGATTTGGCTCTCCGACGGGAGTGGACCTGCCGGGAGAGAGCCGAGGGCTGGTGCAGCGGCTGGAGCACTGGGGTTCATTTTCGATCGGATCGATCTCGATGGGGCAGGAAGTGGGCGTGACTCCGCTGCAAATGATCAACGCTGTTTCGGCTGTTGCAAATGGCGGGCTGCTATACAAGCCGCGCGTGGTGGTAGAGATGCGCCGCGGGGAGCAGGTCTTGCCGCTCGAGGGACCTTCGGCGCCAGCAGAGCCTCGGCGCATAATTCGCCCCGAGACGGCCGCGACGATGCGGCGGCTGATGGAGGGCGTAATTTTAAATGGTACCGGAAAATCGGCGCGGCTGGATGGCTGGACCGCGGGCGGAAAAACCGGAACGGCGCAGAAAATTGATCCGGCGACCGGACGCTATTCACGGACGAAAGTGATCGCGTCCTTCACCGGATTTGCACCTATTAACAATCCGGCGGTCACGATTTTGGTTTCGGTTGATTCGCCGGAAGGCTGGCCGCACGATGGAGCTTCGGTGTCGGCGCCGGTGTTCAAGCGCATTGCGGAACAAGTTTTGGCGTATCTGGATGTGCCAAGGGACGTGCCGTTGAATCCGCGGCTGGTGCAAACGGCTTATCGCCAGAATCGCGAAAGTGAAGCGACCGCGATGGAGGACGACACACCCATGGATTTTTCAGCGCCTGCGGAATTGACGGAGCAAGCCTCGAAGGCTCCAGATGCAGTTCCGGTTCAGCAGCAGCCGCAAGCCACCAACGTGACGGTGACGATGGATGAGGGCGGGGATATTGCCGTGCCGGATTTTAAGGGCAAGACGATGCGGGAAGTGGCGGACACATGCATGCGACTGGGCTTGAACCCGGTGCTGGTTGGCAGCAGCCTTGCACTTCAACAAATGCCTGCGGCGGGGAGCAAGGTACGCCGGGGAGCGAAGATTCGAGTGGAATTCGGCATGCCACCCGTACACGCGGGTAAGACGCACTGAGAAAAAGGTTTACTGGGAGCCCATGAGCAAAGGATTGGGGATTACGGCGGAAGAAGAACGGATCGCCGGCGGACGCAGAGAGGACGCGGAAAGACAAACTGTGGCTGAACAGAGACACTCCAGGGGCGTGAGCCTGAAGTCCTTGTTGGAGGGAGTGGAGCTGCGTTCGAAGGCGGCGCTGGCGGAGATTCCCATCAGGCAGGTGACGCACGATTCCAGAAAAGTGCAACCGGGCGCGCTGTTCGTGGCGATTAGTGGTGTGGCCACAGATGGAACACTGTTTGCGCGAGATGCGGTTTCGCGCGGTGCAATTGCTGTGGTGAGTGAAACGCCTGCACCGATGGAATGGCCCGCGGAAGTGCCGTGGGTGGAAGTGGCAGAGGCGAGAAAAGCGCTGGCAATTACAGCCGCGAATTTTTTTGGACGACCTGCGACAGCGCTGAAGCTGACCGGCGTGACGGGAACGAACGGAAAGACCACCACAACTTCGCTGATCGATTCGATCTTGCGCGCCTCCGGCGCAAAGACCGGATTGTTCGGCACCATCAGCTACCACACGCCGAGCGGCGAGTATCCTGCGCCGAATACCACGCCGGAATCCGTGGACCTGCAGAATTTCTTCGCCGAAATCCGCGACGCCGGCGGGACCTACGCAACGATGGAAGCAAGCTCCCACGCGCTGGCGATGGACCGGCTATGGGGCTGCCATTTTGCTACGGCGGTGTTCACCAACCTGACGCGCGATCACATCGATTTTCACAAGAATTTCGAAAACTATTTCGCGGCCAAGCGACGCCTGTTCGAAGGAACTGGTGCGGGCGAGCCCGATTTCTCGATCATCAATACCGATGATGAGTGGGGCAAGAAGCTCGTCGGCATGGGGAAAAAGGCACTCACCTATGGTCTGCAAAATGGGTCAGACCTGAAAGCCAAGAAATTTCAACTGAGCTTCAGCGGTCTGAATTTCACCGCGCAAACGCCGAAGGGACCGATTCAGGTGGAATCGGCGCTCGTGGGCCGCATCAATGTCTACAACATTCTGGCGGCGATTGGCGCGGGGATCGGTCTGGGCGTCCCGAATGAAATAATTGAAACCGGGATCCGCAACCTGCATGCGGTGGCGGGGAGGTTTCAGCGCATCGATCAGGGGCAGCCTTTCCTGGTGGTGGTGGATTACGCGCACACGGACGATGCCTTGCAAAATCTGATTCGCACGGCGCGCGAGCTGATCACCAAGGGACGCATCATCACGCTGTTTGGCTGCGGCGGCTCGCGGGATCGCACCAAGCGGCCGATCATGGGCGAGACCTCCGGCAAATTGAGCGACCTGACGATTCTGACGAGCGACAATCCCCGCCAGGAAGACCCGCTGAAAATCATCAGCGACGTCGTGGTGGGAATGCAGAAGTCCGGGGGAAAATATTTGATCGAGCCGGACCGCGCGAAGGCCATTTCTCTAGCCATCGAGGAAGCGCGGCCGGGCGACATCGTGTTGCTGGCCGGCAAGGGGCACGAGGACTACCAGATTTTTGCGGACCGCACGATTCATTTTGACGATCGCGAAGTGGCGCGAAAAGCGCTGGGCGATCGGGGGTACAAAGAAGAAATTGGAAAATAGAAAATGGAAAATAGTGAAGAGCTGGCGGGGATCGGTGAGTGCTCGTTGGTTGAGAGATTTTTGAGGCGGGATTAGCGGCCCGCTTCAGAAAGCGGGCCCTACGGGAGGGTCACTCTGAAAACGCGCCGAGAAGTGCAGTCTGGGAGAAGTGAACACTTCGTCCGGACCCTGGAGAAAGCCAACCTATTGAGGCAACTATGCGGTGGACGCTTAAACAAGTGGCTGACGCGGTGGCAGGCAAGCCGGGGCATGGAGTGGATGCCATGGCCCGGGTGGCCGGTGTCTCGATTGATTCTCGCACGATACGTCGGGGAGAATTGTTCATCGCGATACATGGTCCGCGCAACGACGGACACGACTACGTTGCTGACGTCGTGGAAAGCGGAGCGCTGGCGGCAGTGGTGGCGGGGCCGGTGGTCTCGCGCTACCCAGGCTGGATACAGGACCGCTGCATCACCGTGCCCGACACGCTCACCGCACTCCACGACCTGGCACGAGCGGTGCGCAAGGACTGGGGCAAGAAAATTTGTGGGATCACCGGGTCGGTCGGAAAGACCACCACGAAAGAGATCCTGGCGGCACTGCTGGGCGCGAAGCTCCGGGTCCTGAAGACAGAAGGAAATTTTAACAACGAATACGGGCTGCCACTTACGATTTTCCGTCTGGAGGTCGAAGACGACGCGGCCGTACTCGAGATGGGGATGTCGTTTCCCGGAGAGTTGAAACGGCTGGCGGCGATTGCCAGTCCGGATGTGGCGATACTTACACGCGTGGCACCGGCGCATCTGATGAATTTTTCTTCGGTGGAGGAGATCGCCCTGGCGAAACGCGAACTGGTGGAGGGGTTGAACGGGCGGGATTCCCTGGCGGTGCTGAATGCGGATGACCCACGCGTGGCGGCGATGGCGAGCGTTGCGCCGGGTAGAGTGATTTATTACGGGGTGGAAAAACCGGCGGAATTTCGGGCGCAAGAGATTGAGGACCGGGGAGCGCTAGGTTCGGCGTTCACCCTGATTCACAAGAGTAAACGGATGCGGCTGGAGACGTCGCTGCCGGGGCGGCACGTCGTGTGGAACGCATTGGCGGCGATTGCGGCGGCAAACGAATGGAATGTCGGGGTAGAAGAGGCGCGGAGAGTGTTGCCGAATCTACGGACGCCCTCGATGCGCGGCGAACTGATCCGGTTTACGAATGGATTTGCGTTGATTAACGACGCCTACAACTCGAGCCCCGCGGCGCTGCAGGCGATGTGCAGCCTGCTGGCAGCTACGCCGGGATTTCAGCGGCGGATACTGGCGGCGGGAGAAATGCGCGAGCTCGGGCCGGCCTCCGGGCAGTTACATCGCGAGGGCGGCGAATTTGCGGCACGCACGGGGAAGATCGATTTTGTGATTGGAGTGCAGGGAGACGCTTTGCAACTAGTGGAAGGCGCAATTGCCGAGGGTGTACCGCGCGAGCGCACGAAATTTTTCGCCACGCCGGAAAATGCCGCGGAATTTCTGGCGGTCTTTGTGAAGCCAGGAGACTTGTTGCTGGTGAAGGGTTCGCGCAGCGTGAAGATGGAACGTATTGTGGAGGCAATGCTGGGGCGGTTTGCACCGGTGGATGCCGGCCGGAAGCCGGAGGCAAGCCACTAGGATGCTTTACTACCTCCTCTATCACGTGCTGCAGAAATATTTCAGCCCGCTGAACGTGTTCCGGTACATCACGGTCCGCACGGCGTACGCAAGCCTGACGGCGATGTTTCTGGCGCTGGTATTCGGGCCGTGGCTGATCCGCAAGCTGCGCGAATTGCAGATCGGGCAATACATTCGTGAGGAAGGGCCGCAGGAGCACAAGAAAAAAGCGGGAACGCCGACGATGGGCGGCGTGCTGATCGTGCTTTCGACAGCGGTGCCGGTTCTGCTTTGGGCCGATTTGTCGAACCCTTTTATTTTGCTGGCTCTGTTCGCGTTGGTTGCGTTCGCGGCGATCGGATTTGTCGACGACTACGCAAAAGTGGCGAAGCGCCGGAACCTTGGATTGACGGGAAAGAAAAAGCTGACACTACAGTTTGGCGTGAGCCTTGCCGTGGGCATCACGCTGCTCGTGCTTTCCACGCACAGCGCGTACTCGACGCAATTGATTGTGCCGTTCCTGAAACGCTTCCGGCCGGACCTGGTGATTCATGGATTGCTGCATTCGGGAACTTTTTGGCCGCTGGCATTTCTGCCGTTTCTCGCATTCATCGCGCTCGTGATCACGGGCAGTTCGAACGCGGTGAATCTGACCGACGGCCTGGATGGCTTGGCGATCGGCTGCACGGTGATTGCCGCGGGCGCGATGACGATTTTGACGTACGTCAGCAGCAACTACCGTTGGGCGACGTATTTGGAAATTCAGTACATTCCGCGTGTCGGCGAGTTGACGGTATTTTGCGGCGCGCTTGTCGGCGCATCGCTCGGATTCCTGTGGTACAACGCGCATCCCGCGGAAGTGTTCATGGGCGATGTGGGATCGCTGGCGCTGGGCGGAACGCTAGGCACAATTGCAGTGATCATCAAGCAGGAAGTGCTGCTGATGTTTGTCGGCGGCGTGTTCGTGCTCGAAGCGCTCTCGGTGATTTTGCAGGTGGGGTCGTTCAAGCTGCGGGGAAAACGCATTTTTCGCATGGCGCCGATTCATCACCATTTCGAACTGCTGGGGTGGAGCGAGAGCAAAGTAATTGTGCGGTTCTGGATCGCGGCGCTGGTGTTTGCGCTGTTCGCGCTGACGACTTTGAAATTGCGCTGAGGAAGCGCGGAAGAGACTGGGTGTTTACGAGATGCCAGGTTCGATGGAGTTGCGGAAGAAACGGGTGCTGGTCGTGGGGCTGGCGCGAACGGGTGTGGCCACGGCACTGTTTTGCGCGGGGCATAACGCGATCGTGACTGCCACGGAAACGCGCGCCGAAAGTGAATTGGGAGATGCGCCGGCGAAGCTGCGGGCAGCCGGAGTCGCCTTGGAACTTGGCGGGCACACGGAAAAAACGTTTCTGGCGCAGGACCTGATCATTCCGAGCCCTGGTGTTCCGGCCGACGATGCATTTCTGCTGTTGGCGCGGTCGAAGGGCATCACGATCTGGAGCGAGATCGAACTGGCATACCGGTTCCTGGAAGGGAAACTGATCGGCATCACGGGTTCGAACGGCAAAACTACGACGACCACGCTGGTTCATCACATCCTGAAAGCTGCCGCGATGCAGGCTTATCTTGCCGGCAACGTAGGAACGCCGCTGATTTCAGAAGTGGAAAAGATGGATGCGGGGTCGGTAGCAGTAGCGGAATTGAGCAGCTTTCAGCTGGAATTGATCGAAAAGTTTCGGCCGAATATCGGCGCGCTGCTGAATTTGACGCCGGATCATCTCGACCGGCACAAAACGATGGAAGCCTATGCGGCGGCGAAAGCGAGGATCTTTGAAAATCAGACCGAGCTGGATGCGGCGATCCTGAATGCGGACGATGCTGCTTCGGCGAAATACGCGCCGAAGAAGCCGCAGATGTTCTGGTTCAGCCGGAAAAAACAAGTGGCCCACGGCGCGTGCCTGCGCGGCGAAGAAATTGTGGTGGTGCACGACGGGAAGGAAGAATCGGTGATGAAGGCGGCGGAGATTCCGCTGGCAGGCGCGCACAACCTGGAAAACGTGCTTGCGGCGGTGATCATCGCGCGGCTGGCGGGAGTGGACACGGGAACGATTGCGAAGGCGGTGAAGAGTTTTGCGGGTGTGGAGCACCGGCTGGAATTCGTGGCGGATGTACGCGGTGTGCGCTACTACAACGATTCGAAAGCGACGAATGTGGACGCGACGCTGAAGGCGCTGGACGCGTTTCCGGGAAGAATCCTGGTGATTCTCGGCGGCAAGGATAAGGGAAGCGACTACACCGTACTGCAGAAGCCGTTGCGGGAAAGAGCAATTCTTGCGCTTTTGATTGGCGCCGCGGCGGACAAGATCGAAAAGCAGATTGCCGGCAGCGTGGCCATCGAGCGCGCGGGGACGCTGGAGCGGGCTGTGGAGGCCGCATCGTTGGCGGCGCGATCGGGTGACGTGGTGCTGTTGGCGCCGGCGTGCGCGAGTTTCGATCAGTTTGAGAATTACGAGCATCGCGGGCGGGTGTTCAAGCAACTGGTGCGGTCCATCGAAAAAAGTGCGGCCGGAATTTCCGCGAAGAAGGGGTGACCTGGTGGCGAGACGCTCAGAGATGGACCGTTGGTTATTTGTAGTGACGCTGGCGCTCTGCCTGCTCGGCGCGGTGATGATTTTTAGCGCGTCCGCGGTGACTGCGCAGCAAATGTACGGGCACTCCTACGTGTTCGTGCTGCGGCAGGTGGTGTGGCTGCTTGCGGGGCTTGCGGGAATGTTCGGGCTGATGAAGCTGGACTATCACCGCTTGCGTGAGCCCGCGGTCGTGTACACAGCGCTGTGCGTGGTGGCAGTACTGCTAGTTGGAACATTTTTTCTGGATAAGTCGCACGCGACGCATCGCTGGATCAAGATCGGGCCCATCAATCTGCAACCTTCGGAAATGACCAAACTCGTGGTGATTCTCTACCTGGCGTGGTTTTTGGACATGAAGCGCCGAGCGGTGACGCGGATGGAATTCAACAAGCAGGATTTGCTGCAGACGATTCTGCCGGCCGTGGCGCCGATTCTGGTGTGCGTGGGATTAATTGTGCTACAGCCGGATTTGGGCACGTCGGTGGACATTTTGCTGATTATGACGGCGATCCTGTTTGTCGCGGGGCTTTCCTGGAAATGGCTGGCCGTGGGAATGGCCGCGGCGTTGCCGGCATTGATCGCGTTGATCGCGTTCGTTTCCTACCGCCAGGCACGCATCACCGCATTTCTCCATCCGGATTCCGATCCGCAGGGCGCGGGGTTTCAACTGGTGCAATCGTTGATTGCTGTCGGTTCCGGAGGATTCAACGGCGTCGGGCTAATGGAAGGCAAGCAAAAACTCTTTTACTTGCCGGAAGCGCACACGGATTTTATTTATGCGGTGATTTGCGAGGAACTGGGATTCCTCGGCGCGGTATTCGTGATCACGCTGTTTGCCGTGTATGGATGGCGCGGAATGCGCGCGGCGTTCAATGCGCCGGACAGGTTTGGCAGCATGCTGGCGCTTGGCGTGACGGCGATGGTGATTTTTCAATCGCTGATTAATTTTGCTGTGGTGCTGGGGATGATGCCGACGAAAGGGATTCCGCTGCCATTCGTGAGCTACGGAGGCTCGAGTTTGCTGGTGATGCTGCTGGCCACTGGCGTGCTCCTGAATATTTCGCAACAGGCCGGAACTCCGTCGAGCTTGCGGGCCTGAGGACGGATGGCGTGAAACTCCTGATTGCGGGCGGCGGCACCGGCGGACACGTCTTCCCGGCGATTGCGATTGCGCGGGAATGGTTGTCGAGAGGAGCGGACAGGGAAGTGGTGCTGGTGGGAACACAACGCGGGATCGAAATGAAGCTGGTGCCGCAGGCCGGGCTGCCACTGGAGACGATTCGCGTGGCGGGATTGAAAGGAAAGGGCGGGACGACGCTCTTGAAGAATCTGGCGATGCTTGGATCAGGATTGGCGGATTCGTTTGGTGTTCTGAAACGGCACAAGCCGGATGTCGCGTTCGGCGTCGGAGGCTACGCCGCGGGACCGATGCTGCTGGCAAGTTGGTTGCGCGGAATTCCCAACGTGATTTTTGAGCCCAACGCGGAACCAGGCTTCACCAACAGGGTGGTCGCTCGCTTTGCGAAGCGCATCGCCACCGGCTACGAAGTTACCGCGAAGGCGTGGGGCGAAAAGGCAAAGTTGACGGGCTGCCCCGTGCGGCCGGAATTCTTTACGATTGAGCCACGCAGGCCGGAGAAGCCTCTGCACCTGCTGATTACCGGCGGAAGCCAGGGCGCGCTGCCGGTGAATCGCGCGTTTGTGGATGCAATGGATTTGCTGGCCGCGCGAAAAAATGAAATGCAGATTGTGCATCAGACCGGCGAACGCGATTATAATGCGGTAAGGACCGCGTATGCGCGGCGCGAAATTCTCGCGGAGGTGGTTCCTTTCCTGACGAACATGGCGGAACGCTTCGCCTGGGCCGACCTGCTGGTTTGCCGGGCCGGAGCGATCACTGCCGCGGAGGTAGCCGCGGCGGGCCGCGCGGCGATCTTCATTCCGTTCGGGCGCGCCACGGACAGCCACCAGTTGCGCAACGCGCAGGCCATGAGCAGCGTGCACGCCGGGCGGCTGATCACGGAAACGGAACTTACCGGAGAACGTTTGGCGCGCGAGATTTTCTCCTTCCTCGACCAGCCCCGGGAGATTGAAACGCTTTCCACGAACGCGCGGAGCCTTGCCTATCCGCATGCGGCGAGCGACATTGTGAATTTGATTGAAGAAGCGGCGCGGCGAGGGGATGTTTCATGAGTACCCAGATCAAAGGGAGAACCAGCTCCTCAGGGGCTAAAGCCCATGACTCTCGGTTCCTTAATGTCGGAGCTAAAGCTCCGACCCCCAACAACACACTTGGGAGAGGATTTCGAGTCGAAAGGGATGGATCGAGGCCATGATGGTATCGTTTCGCAATTTTCAACGCATCCACCTGGTGGGCATCGGCGGCATCGGAATGAGCGGCATCGCCGAGGTGCTTTTGACACTGGGGTATTCGGTTTCGGGTTCCGACGTGAAGCCAACCACCATCACCGAACGCCTGCAGAATCTGGGCGCCATGATTTTTGAAGGGCATCAAGCGGCGAATGTGGAAGGCGCGCACGTTGTGGTGATCTCTTCCGCCGTGAAAGCGGACAATCCGGAAGTGGCGGAAGCGCACAAGCGGAAAATTCCGGTGATTCCGCGCGCGGAGATGCTGGCGGAGTTGATGCGCTTGAAGTATGGCATCGCAGTCGCAGGGGCGCATGGGAAAACGACCACGACCTCCATGGTCGCATCGATCCTGGCGGCGGCGCATCTCGATCCGACATTTGTGGTCGGCGGCAAAGTGAATCAGGCGGGAACCACGGCGCGCGTGGGTCGCGGCGAATATTTTGTGGTGGAGGCGGATGAGAGCGACCGCAGCTTCCTGATGTTCGCCCCGGTTGTGGCGGTGGTGACGACGATCGACCGCGAACATCTCGACCAGTATTCCTCGCTCGAAGACATTCAGGGCGCGTTCATCCAGTTTGTGAATCGAGTGCCGTTTTATGGCGCCGCCGTTTTGTGCTTGGACGAGCCGAATGTGCAGGCAATCATTCCCATCGTGAAGCGGCCGATCATCACTTATGGCACTTCGCCGCAAGCCGACCTACTGATCAGCGACGTGGAGATGCGCGGATTGGGCAGTGAGTTCCGGCTCACCTACAAAGGCGAGGACCTGGGAATGTTCCAGTTGCCGCATCCGCCGGGAATTCACAATGTGCGAAACGCGGCCGCAGCCGCGGCCGTGGCGCTCTATCTGAACGTCGCGAGCGATCTGATTCGCGAAGGACTGGCGAAATTTGCGGGCGTTGGCCGGCGGTTTGATATCAAGGGAGTGGTGAACAACATCACCGTGGTGGACGATTACGGGCATCACCCGGCGGAGATTCGCGCGACGCTTGAGGCCGCGCGGGGCTGCAAGTTCAACCGGTTGCTGGCGCTCTTCCAGCCGCACCGTTATTCACGCACGCAGCATTTGTGGGATGAATTTGCGCGCGCCTTTAACGAGGCGGACATACTCGCGCTGGTGGATGTGTACGCGGCAGGAGAACCGCCATCCCCCGGCATCACGAGCGAGGCCCTGGCCACCAGTATTCGCAAGGCGGGGCACAAGAATGTTCAGTATTTCCACTCCATGCAGAATGCGATTGAGTTCTTGTTGCGTGAAGCCAGACCGGGAGACGCTCTCATGACGATCGGCGCAGGAAACGTCAGCCGCGCAAGCAACGAACTGATGGTGCTGCTCGGAACGGAACTTCGCGTGGAGGATCGGATTCGGAATGCGGATTGAAGAACCCAAAGTCCTGGCGAGGCTCACGGAGTTGAGTGTTGAACTCCGGCGCGAAGTCTCGCTGGCCGAATTGACCTATCTGGGAATCGGCGGCACTACGGATCTGCTGCTCATCCGGCGGCACGAAGCCATCCCGGACCTGCTGAAACTGCTCGACGAACGTGGGGTGCCGCACAAGTTCTTGGGTGGAGGCTCGAATTTGCTGGTGGTCGACGGCGAGTTGCCGTTCGTGGTCCTCCAACTGGTCAAGGGCGAGCCGGAAATTTCACTCGAGGGAAACATCGCCAGCGTGGACGCCGCTGCCGATCTCGGGCGCACGGTGACATTCTGCGCGAAAAATAATTTGGGTGGAATGGAAGGATTGATTGGTGTGCCTGGAACGGTTGGCGGGGCGCTGCGCATGAACGCCGGCGCTTACGGCATCCAGATCGGAACCTACGTGCGGGAAGTGAAAGTCTACCGGGCGGCGGAACGCAAAATAGAGATTCTTCGCGGCGAACAAATTTCGTTCGAATACCGGCACACTTCTTTTGCGCCCGATGATATGATGCTGGCAGTGAAGCTGGAACTACCCTCCAAACCGTACCCTGAAATTCTCCAAGGCATTCGCATCTGCAACGAAAAGCGGCGTTCGAGCCAGCCGCTCGGGCAGAAGAGCGCCGGCTGCATTTTCAAGAATCCGCCGGGCGGATCCGCCGGGCGCATGATCGACGAACTGGGATTGAAAGGTTTTTCACATGGCGACGCGCGGGTCAGCGAACGCCACGCGAATTTCTTCGTGAATGCGGGGCAAGCCTCGGCAGCCGATATGCTGGCGCTGATCGCGGATGTGCGCGAGCGCGTGCAGCGGGCCTACGGGGTAACCCTGGAAAATGAGGTGGTGGTTTGGAACGCGTGAAACCCATCCAACGCAACGCCTCCGCCGCGGCGGCAGAGCAGGAATCGTACCGGCCAGACCTGGTCACCGATGAAGAGCCGAAGTACCTGCGCCGGCAGAAGCCGGTGGACATCCGCCGGAGGAAACTCGGCGGGAAGACCTGGCCGTTTTATCGCCGGGTGTTCGTCTGGACGGTGACGGGCGCGGCGCTGATTACGGCGGGGTATTTTGGCGCGCGATACGCGCTCTATTCGCCGCAGATGATGCTGGTCAAGCCCGACCAGATTGACGTCAGCGGAAACCATATCGTGGCGCGCGAGGAGATTCAGAAACTCTTCGTGCACGACCGGGACCGCAGCGTGCTGCGCATTCCGCTGGAGACGCGGCGCGCCGAGATCCAGGAAATCCCTTGGGTGGAAGAGGCCAGCGTGCAACGCATCCTGCCGAACCGCGTACGCGTGGAACTCACGGAGCGGACGCCCGTAGCGTTTTTCCGCAACGGGAACGAACTCACATTAATCGATGCGCATGGCGTCCTGCTGGAGCGGCCGGAGGGCGAAGACTTTCATTTCCCGATCGTCACCGGCATGTCGGAAAACCTGGCGCTGGAAGAGCGCGAAAAGCGCATGCAGGTGTATCAGGAGTTCATGAAAAATATTGATCTGGTGAAGCCGGGTTCCTCGGAGCGCGTCAGTGAGGTCGACCTGGGCAATCCGCGCGATTTGTGCGCCGTGCTGACCGGATTCGGCAATGATGGAAACGCCCCGGCAATCACCGTGCATTTTGGTCAAGGCGATTTCACCGGCAAATACCGGACGCTGGTGGAAAATTTCACGCAGTGGCAGGCGAATGCCGGTCCAGTGCACGCGATTGATCTTCGGTATTCCAGGCAGGTGGTGGTGAACCCCGACACCAGCGCACCTGTGGCAAGAGCAAAATAAAAAGCAGGAGAGTGTCTTGGCAAAGAAAGACAAGTATCTCGTCGGGCTGGATATCGGCAGTACAAAAACGTGCGTGTTGCTGGCGGAAATTGAAAATGAGCAGGTGCGCTTCCTGGCGCTGGGAGCGGCGGAATCCAAAGGGCTGCGCAAGGGATTGATCGTCAATCTGGACTCCACGGTGAGCTCCATCCGCCGCGCGGTGGAAGAAGCCGAAGGCGTTGCCAACGTCCCCGTGGAATCGGCGGTGATTGGCGTGGCGGGCAACCATGTGCGCGGCGTCAACAGCCGCGGAGGCATTTCGCTGGGAAACCGGGCGCGAGACGTGGAGCGCGACGACGTTCGCCGGGCTATCGATGCGGCGCGAAACATCGCCATGCCGGAGGACCGCGAAGTTTTGCACGTGCTTCCGCATGAATTTCTGGTGGACGCGCAGGACGGCATTCGCGATCCCATTGGCATGATCGGGCAGCGGCTGGAAGCAAATGTTCACGTGGTCACTTCCTCGATGGCCGCGACGCAAAACCTCGTTACTGCCGCGAACAAGGCGGGGATTTTGATCAGCGACACAGTGCTGGAGCCGCTCGCCTCCGCGGAAGCCTGCCTGACGCCGGATGAAAAAGAGATGGGCTGCTGCATTTTGGACATTGGCGGAGGCACGACAGACCTGGCCGTCTTCGGCGGCGGCGTGGTGCGCCATACCGGAACGATCGCCATCGGCGGCGACCACTTTACGAATGATCTTGCTGTTGGCCTGCGCACACCCATTCCGGAGGCGGAAAAGATCAAGCATCGTCACGCATGCGCCTGGGGAGAGATTCTTCACAACGATGGAGCCATCGAAATTGCCAGCGTGGGAGACCGTCCGCCGCGCACCATTTTTGCCCGCAACCTGACGGAAATCATCGAGCCGCGGGCGCAAGAGTTGCTGGCCATGATTAGGGACGATCTACGCCGCGCGGGAATGGAACGGCAGATCCAAGCGGGATTCGTGCTCGCGGGCGGCGGCGCTCAATTGAATGGATTCGGCGAGCTTGCGGAGCATGTTTTCCAGTTGCCGGTGCGCCTTGGGGAGCCGCGCGGAATTATGGATATGCCGGAATCGGTGGCGAGACCCGATTATGCGACCGTCGTCGGGCTTGTATTGCACTCGGCAAAGACCCGGCGGACCGCCTCGCAAAAAGGGAACAATTTCGTTTCAAAGCTGAAATCAATGTTTGCCGGGGCGTAGGCTGGGCGGGCCGATTCGGGATTAGAGGGCGCTAAGGCCAAGAAGGTAAGCGAAGTGCAGGGGTAAAAAGGATCGACTGGCGGGCCTGTTTTCCACAGGCCCTGAAAAGTCGATGTGGAATCAGGGGAATACGAGTTCTATAAAGGATTTGAACCAGCCGGACAGGGGGAAAGCATGACAGCGAAAGACGCAGGAATCCGGATGAGCTTCAGCGAAGAGTTGCAGCCCGCGAAGATTAAGGTGATTGGTGTTGGCGGTGGCGGCTGCAATGCGGTCAATCGCATGATCCGTGCCAAGGTCGAAGGCGTGGAATTCATCACTGCCAACACGGACCTGCAGGCGTTGAAGATGTCGCAAGCGCCGGTGAAATTGCAGTTGGGCGCGAAGCTGACCAAGGGATTGGGCGCGGGCGCGAATCCGGAGATCGGCCGTAAGGCGGCGCTGGAAGACACCGACAAAATTATTGAAGCGCTGGAAGGCGCGGACATGATTTTCATTACCTCCGGCCTCGGCGGAGGAACGGGAAGCGGCGCAGCGCCAGTGGTGGCTTCACTCGCAAGCGAATTGGGCGCGTTGAGCGTCGCAGTGGTGACCAAGCCATTCGCGTTTGAAGGAAAGCGCCGCATGCTGCAGGCAGAGCAGGCCCTTCAGGACCTGATTGGCGTGGTGGATACCGTCATCGTGATTCCCAATGAGCGGCTGATGGAAACCGTGGAGCGCGGCACCAGCTTTTTCGATGCGTTCCGCATCGCCGACGATATTCTGCGCCAGGCGGTGCAGGGCATTTCGGACATCATCACCGTGCCCGGCATCATTAACCGCGACTTCGCCGACGTGAAGGCCATCATGCACGGACAGGGTTATGCCGTGATGGGCACGGCGGTGGCTACCGGCGCGACCCGCGCGGTGGACGCGGCGAACCGGGCGATTGCGAGTCCCTTGCTCGAAGACAATTCCATTCAGGGCGCGCAGGGCATCCTCATCAACATTTGCGGGAGTTCTTCGCTTTCACTGCATGAGGTGCATGAGGCTTCCAGCGTGATCCAGAAAGCGGCGCACGAAAACGCGAATATTATTTTCGGCGCGGTGATGGACGAAAACATGAAGGATGCGGTGAAGATCACCGTGATCGCGGCGGGGTTTAAGGATGCGGGGAAGAAGCAGGCGCAGTCGAAGCAGTCGGTCCTGCCAAGAACCTGGAAGGCCGGGCGGGAAAATCCTCAGCAGCAGGAATTGCCGCAGGCGCCCAGCGTGGTGCATCAGGTGGCGCAGAACGTGCGCGAAGTTTCGCCCGAAGTGCCGAAAGACGATTTGGACGTGCCGACATTTCTTCGCAGGCAGGCGCAGAAGGCCTGAACCTGAAAGCAATTTTGACGTTTCGCAGGGCACGCAATTGCGTGCCCTTTTTTTGTGGGTAGACACCTGTACCGCGGGCATCCTGCCGGCAGGCTTGCCGCCAGGATGGTGGCGCTACCGTACGAGACTCGCGAGGCAGCCTCGGACCGCGGATTCGAAGGCTGGAGTGTCGGCGCTTTTGTACGGAATCACCCCGCCAAGCCCTGTGTGCAACTCACGTGCGCCGGTGACGCGGGCCACTTCCGCGATATTGCCCGCGAAGAGACCGCCGGCGGGCAGGATCGTGATGCGATTTCCAGCTTGCTGGACCAGAGTCCGGAGAACGGGCGCGCCCTCCCTTGCATCAGCCGCTCCACCTGAGGTGAGGATGCGGTGGGCTCCAGTAAGAACGACGACTTCCAATGCCGCGGGGAGATCTGGTGATTCATCGAAGGCGCGGTGAAACGCTGCCTGCATCGGCGATGCGAGTGCGAACAGTTCTCCGGTACGTTGCTTATCTACATAACCATTCGGGAACAGCACGCCGGTGACGATGCCCTGCACGTTTTCGCCACCGATCGCTGCAATTTGTTCCTTCATCTGCGCAAATTCGTCCGAGGTGTAGACGAAATTTCCGGGGCGTGGCCGCACCAGCGCATGGATTGGTATCTGGACTGCTGCGCGCACCTGGCGAATCAACTTGACGCTGGGAGTCAGTCCGCCCGTTTCCAGATTTGCGCACAACTCCAGTCGATGAGCGCCTGCGCGTTCCGCCGCAAGTGCACGTTCGAACGAGGCGACTGCAATCTCCAGCAGAAATTTTCGTGGCATGCCGTGGATGGGAGGGCTCACTCGCGTTGCGGCAGAACCGCGTAACGCGCGATCACAAAGCCCATAGCCCCGCCGAAGAAAACGTCGGCCGGAAAGTGATTGCTGCGCGTAATACGCGAGAAAGAGATTGCGCCGGCAAGTCCGTAAGCGACGAAAGGCACCCAGCGGTGTGAGCGGTAGCGACGGGCGATTACCGTCGCCACCGCCATCGCACCCATGGAGTGAACGGAATAGAAGCCTCCGGAGTGGAACGGATTGTGGGTACCATTGGAGAAACTGTCGGAGTAGGGGCCATTGCCGGTATAAGCGATGGGTTCCCGCCGGCCGGTGATGGCTTTGAATGGAAGATCGATCAGGAAGCCGTCGGCGAAGGCTTCGCCAGCAAGAAGCGCGGTTTCCTGCGCATAAGAATCCTTACGCGCCCAGCCGATCGCGTACATTGCCGCGGGAACCGCAGCGATGAAAGCGCCTGTGTTGGTGCTGCTCAAGACACGATTGAATCCGCTGAAGCTGGTGGTGTTGCGAAATGGGGGAGCCGAGTACGGGTCCGAAGCGACAAATCCGGCAGTGATACCAACTATGGCGATGGTTGGCCAGATATGCTTTCCCTTGGCGAACTTCGTGGGGAACAGCCAGATGTCTTTCTGATCGGCCAGAAGATTTCCTGGCAACTGGCGAAGCGATACGCTGCGGCCAATGTCCGAGCAGCATGTGGAAGGCCCGGAGCGTGTGGTGGACGAAGTGGTTTCCGGTGTGTCGGGCTTATCCTGAGCGGCGAGCGGAAGGGAACTGATCAATAAAGCGGCGGCGACAAGCACAACGCCTTGAGGATTTCGCGCTGAAAATGCCATTCAGAAATATTAGCTTATATGGGACGCGAAGGTGTGTCTCATACAGTACAGTTACGCCAGAGCGTAGGAGGCGAAAAGCACGATCGCAGTGACGCCCAGGCCAGAACCCAAGACCGCGCCAGCCAGGACATCGCTGAGAAAATGCATGCCGAGCACTACGCGGGAGACCGCGATGCTGGCGGCCAGAAAATAGAGTGCCCCTTCCAGGCCCGGATAGAAGTAGCTGATCACCAAGGCAATCGAGAAAGCTGTCATGGTATGCCCCGAGGGGAAAGAAAACTGGTCCGGAGGCAGCACGCGCGACCAGCAGTGGGGTTCAAAATGGCATGGGCGCTGGCGATGGCTGATTTTTTTCAGCGCTTTGAAAACGAACACGCCGGCGATGGCTGCGGAACCTGCGGCGCAAACCGCGGCATATCGATTCGGACCGCCGACGATCAGAAGGATGATGCCCAGGCTATACCATAGCCACCCGTCCCCGATGCGCGTTGCCGCGATCATCCAATAGCGAATCCAGCGCGGAGCCTTCCAGCGATTGACACGCCGCATGACGCGATAATCCCGGTTTTGGATGTAACCCCAAACGGTCTTCGCCACGGTCATGGCCTCACCTCAACTCGCCCAGTTCGCCTCGAATCTCGAATCAACGTCCCACAGCATGCGGGGACTCTTTTCCTTGCCATCCAACTTCGCGGCCCACTGCTTGCAGAAGCGGATTTCGTTCAGCCAGTGAAACGCTGTAATCGCCGGGATGAAAACGGTCAGCGGCAGAAGGGCGGCGGCCGCGGGTTTTTCTCTCAAAACGCAGCCTGTAAAGGCGAAGATGTCTCTTGTGAGTTTCGCGTAGCCGCCGTCCTGCCCGTGGATGACGCCGCGGCCCGCCCGCAAGCCGGAGAAATATTCCTCGACAGTGCGCGCTCCCGGCACTTCCGTAAAAGTTCGCGCCACGCCCGAGAGCGTATGGGAATCGCTGCCCGCCACGCCGGCCTTGCCAAGCTTTGCCGCAAGCTGTTGCGCCTGCTGATTTGCTTCTTTCCACATCTGGCCGTTCCGCACTTCAAATGCCGGTATATAGGAGGCGAACCAGTCGAAATCCCGGATATCGCGGCGGCCTGTGAGGCTAGAAAAGACATGGTTCAGGCTGAAGAAAATCTTACGCTCGGTGAGGTACATCAGGAGCGCTATAAAATCGTTGCGGCGGCGCGAGATTTCCGCATGATCCTTCTCGGTGATTCCGTAAACTCCCAGGTGGATTTGCGTTCCCGTGGGCATACGTATGGTCACTTCCTCGCTCAGGAAGAAGTCGGGGTATTTGCGGAGGGCTTCCGCGGCATCGATAGAATCGTGGTCGGTGAGGGTGACGATGGACATGCCGAGGCGCTTGCAGCGATGGTAGACCTCGGAGGGGTGGTTATAGGACTCCTTGCAGATTCGGGTGAGGCCCGGGGTGTCGCACATCCCCGAAGCAATCGAATGGACGTGAAGGTCGCAGCGCATGTTACGAGAGTAGATGTGGGATATGAACAGCACATAAAACAGGCGCGAATTGAATATGAAAAACAGGGTGGAACTGATTGAACACAAAAGGCTTGAAACGTTTTCCACATGGCATGGAGCGTGCCTTGCGGACGTTTGCAGAGCATTCATATTTCTGTGGAACAATACCCCCGATGAAGAAAATACAGGTGTTGTTCCATGACGCGGGCGGTGGCCATCGGAACGCTGCACTTGCCCTCCAGACCGTTATTTCTCAACAAAATCATGGTTGGCAGGTGGAATTGGTGCAGTTCCAGGAACTGACGGATCACCTGGACGTACTGCGAAAGCTCACCGGAATTCGCATTCAGGAACAGTACAACACGCTGCTGCGCAATGGCTGGACGCTCGGCGCGACGCAGTTGCTGCGCGTGCTCCAGGCGACGATCCGGCTGTTCCATGGGCCCCTGGTGAAATTGCTGGCGGACTATTTCCGGAAGAGCGATGCCGACCTGCTGGTCTCCGTGATTCCCCATTTCAACCAGGAGATTGCCGAAGCTTGGGAATTGACGCACCCGGGAAAACCGTTCGTTACCTTGATCACCGATATTGCAGATTTTCCGCCTCATTTCTGGATCGAATCCGCTGAAAACCAGTATGTGATTTGCGGTTCGGAAAAGGCTGCCCAGCAAGCGCGGGCAATCGGAAAGGATGCCGCGCACATTTTCGAAACCTCGGGGATGATTTTGCGCCCGGATTTTTATTTGCCCGATGAAACGGACCCAGCAGCGGTCCGCACAGAGTTGGGACTCCGAACGGACCTGATCACCGGCATGCTGCTTTTCGGCGGATTCGGCTCGAAGGTGATGCTCGAAATCGTCGAGCAACTGGACCATGCGCAGTTGCCGCTGCAACTAATTGTGATTTGCGGGCGCAATGAGAAGCTGGCGGAAACATTTCGCGGGCGCAAATGGAATTTGCCGCTCCACGTGGTGGGATTCACGAAGGAAGTGCACCGTCTGATGCGCGCGGCGGATTTTCTGATTGGAAAGCCGGGGCCAGGAAGCGTTGCGGAAGCAATGATGCGGAAGCTGCCGGTGATCCTGGAGTGCAATTCCTGGACGCTGCCGCAAGAGCGCTATAACACCGAGTGGGTGAAGGAAAAGAGAGTCGGCATCGTGCTGCGGAATTTCCGGGAAATCGTTGGCGGCGTAAAGCAACTCCTGGAGCCGGCGGCTCTGGCCGAGTTTCACCGCAATGTCGCGGCCCTGGAGAATCGCGCGATTTTTGAAGTTCCGGAAATTTTTGTGAAGCTGCTCGGCGAAGCGGGCCTTCAGAACTAGTTGCTGGCGCGTTCGGCACGCGGCTTGCGTGGATAGTGAGGACCGGCACCCGGAGTTTCCGCGGGTGGCTGCACCCGCGGCTTGGTGCAACTTACGGCCCACCAGCGCGAAGCGTATTTCGGCAATTCACACATCTTGGTGCAGCCCGCGGCAGTTTTCGATTGCGCGCAACCGCAGTAGCAGCCTCCCACGCTCGTCTTGCCGAGTTGCCCACGATTGTCCGCGGAAGTAGAGAGGGCCAGGGCTCCGGCGAATAGGGCAAGATCAAGTGCAGTCCAGATGGCGAGGCGGCGTAGACGGAGCAGCAAAGGTGACGTCATATGGGGACAGTGTCAGGGAGAAACGAAAAAAAACCGATAGCGCGGCATTACTGAGAGTTTTGTTACCCGGGTCATGGTACGAGGTTTAGCGGACAGGGAATGGGTGGGAGGCACAAGAAACCGAAGCGGAGTCCCGATTTGACTCTTGAGGCCAATTTTGGTTCACGGGGTAGTTCTATCAGGGGCAGCTAACCGCAAATCTTTGAGCAGTTTATGAGAATGCTATAGTGCAAATGGCTTGGCGTTGCTCGTGCAATAGAGGGACGCGTGGGCGCGTTTCAGAAACGAGGCGCACAGAATGGCAAGTGAGGGGGAAGGGGCTTACTTGCTGCTTTGGCAAATCGTTACCACCTGCCTCTGAGAGGGAAGCTAGGATGGATGACCCCACGCGCCGGTGTGAAAACGACACTGGCATCTGAGATGCGCCTTCCGGGGCTCCCCGATCCCAAGCGGGGGCCCCACTTTTTTGTCTTCACGTTTCTGCCAGACCTTCCGCTCCCATACCAACTTCTCAACCGAGTCTTTCTACCCGCGAGAGTTTCTCACCAGTCGTGAGCCTTTGTTCGAGGTCGAGTCTCCGTCAACTATCTAGGCATTGCCGCCTTTTCGAGGGGGAGAGCATCTGCGCCCGTGTCTGACGCCAATCTTCCTTGGATGGGGATGCCGGCCTGCCCGAGAACATGGGCGATCTGTGTTTCGCGTAGGCGCGAGGCGTCGTACTCGAAGGTGAGGCGGTGCTGCTTTTCATCCACGCGGAAGCGGCGGAGCCCGTAAGTGTTGGCGAATTCGCCGAGGCGCTGAAGCTGTTCATAGCTTAGAGGCGAATGAAGTTCGTAAGTGATTTCGAGAAGTGTCATGCGGGAATTATACCAGTGCAGGGGATGAATGGAGTGCCTTCGCCCGAGTCTCGGCCAAATCCCGAAAAGTCGGGACAAACCGCACTTGACACGAAATAGCCCCAGGGGGTATAAATACCCCTGAGGGGTATAAAGCGATGGAAAAGCAGGGACGGAAGGCGGCGGGAGTGGACGCGGAATTGAAAGCCGCGAATCTGAACCGGCTGAAGCGAATCGAAGGGCAGGTCCGCGGGCTGCAGAAGATGGTGCAGGAAGACCGCTATTGCGCGGACATCCTGGTGCAGGTCGCCTCGGTGCAGGAAGCCCTGCGGGGCGTGGGGCGCAACCTGATGAAGAATCACCTGCAGCACTGCGCCACGAAGGCGATCAGCAGCGGCAAGCCCAAGGAAGCGGCTGCGATGTACGACGAACTGCTGGAACTGGTCTACAAGCACCTTCGCTGAGCGGGAAGCTGAGGAAAGATAGAAAGGAAAGTCTTATGGAACGCGATCCAGTCTGTGGGATGAGTGTCGATCCCGAGAAGGCCAAAGCCAAGGTAGTGCACGGCGGAAAGAGCTACTGCTTCTGCAGCGCGGGCTGCGCGAATCGATTCGAGCAAGCGCCCGAGAAATTTATTTCCGCGGCGGCGCCGGGCCCTGCCTTGCCGGGAATTCAATTTGCAGCGGCCGGAAAACCCGCCATGGCCTCGCTGCCAATTCTCGCTTCGACACCAAGAGTGCAGGATCCCGTTTGCGGAATGACGGTGGACCCGCAAAAGGCCGCGGGAAAGGTCGAGCACGGTGGGAAAACTTACTTTTTCTGCTCGCCGCGCTGCGCGGAGCGATTCGAAAAGGAGTCGGAAAAATATCTGGCGGCGCCGGGAACCGCCGGGATGGAGCATGCCCACGCGGCAGCGCCTCCGCCGGGCCCACAAAACATTCGATATACGTGCCCGATGCACCCGGAAATTGTGCAGATCGGTCCGGGGAGCTGCCCGATTTGCGGCATGGCTCTGGAGCCGATGGATATCGTGGCCGGAGACCAGGCCGACCCCGAGTACGACTCGATGCGCAAGCGGCTTTGGGTCGGTGCGGCGTTGTCGCTGCCGCTGCTGATGCTTTCGATGGCTGGTGACGCCATTGGTCTTCATTTTGCCCCCGGCCTGAAAAACGGGATTGAACTCCTGCTTGCTTCCCCCGTCGTGCTTTGGGGAGGCTGGCCCTTCTTCGAACGCTTCTGGGCATCGCTTGTGAATCGCAGCCCCAATATGTTCACGCTGATCGGGCTCGGCACGGGTGCCGCGTATCTTTACAGTCTGGCGGCGACCCTCTTCCCTCAATTTTTCCCGTATTCGTTTCGCGACATGCATGGAGAAGTTTCCGTTTATTTCGAGGCGGCGGCGGTCATCACAACGCTAGTGCTGGTGGGCCAAGTACTCGAGCTGCGCGCGCGGCATCGCACCAGCGGGGCGATTCGGGAATTGTTGCATCTGGCGCCGCAAACAGCTCACGTGGTTGCGAATGGCGGCGACAAGGACGTTCCGCTCGATCAGGTGAAACGCGGCGATTTGTTGCGCGTGCGCCCGGGCGAACGCGTGCCGGTGGACGGCACGGTGCGCGAAGGGGCAAGCGCGGTGGACGAGTCCATGGTTACAGGCGAGCCGCTGCCCGTGGAAAAGCAGCCGGGCGACAACGTCACCG
>JGI12635J15846_10001030_pt1 | contig 24391 bp, 25 predicted proteins | sample BlaSpr_A8_OM2_M2_FD_15846 | JGI IMG/M metagenome (IMG submission 15846) | reverse complement strand
TGCCCGCGTTTTTTGATCGCTCTTGCTTTGTTGGCGTTCTGCAGAGGTGGCGCGGTTTGGCCCCGCTGCTGTTCTCCTTCCATCTCGCCGAGCTTCCGCAGAATCTCCTTTTCATGTCGGGTCCGTTTTCTTGTCCCGTCCCGCCACCCGCGCCAACCGTCGTGTATCCACCAGCAGCACTTGCAGACCTTGCCCCTCCAACACCTCGTGCGGCGCAATCCAATAAATCCCCGTGCTCTCCATCCCGACCGACTCTACCTGTCGCGCTTTCAGCCACTCCGCTATCCGAACCAGTTCCCCAGTCATGGTCCCGAAGCTGGTTATTTCTCGACCCGCTCCCATCCGGGGTCGGAGCCCATACCCAGTGCCGTTCGCTTCCTAGGTCGATCCCCGCCACGTTCCGGCCAATGACCGGCAAACCCCCTGGAGCTGTCTTCTGCTGTTGCCAGAGCTCTCAACATCATCGCTTCCTGCCATCTTGTTTCGCCTTCTGACTTGTTTCGCCTTCTGAGCCCGCCCGCCCAGGCTGGCCATTTGTGGATTCTGGCCAGTGTGCATGATGCGGACGTTGGTGCGGGATAAAGCCAACCTGGTGGCGGAGTCTGGCGACTGGGTGCGGCGGATGCAAAAGAGCCTGGACCAGCCTCCGGTCGGAACGAACCCCGCAGCAGGCCGCAACTGTGCAGCCGCTGAATCCACTCGCAATCCCTTGCTTTTCTGCTTGACAAACCAATAACCGCATAGTTATGGTTTCGATATGCAAGCCGTAGCCGACAATCTTTTCAAGGCCCTTTCCGACCCGACCCGCCGATCAATTTTCGAGCGGCTGAGCCGAGAAGGGGAAATGACGGTGCGGCTGCTGACCGACAATTCCGGCGTCTCGCAGCCTGCGGTATCGAAACATCTGGGAGTGCTTAAGCACGCGGGCCTGGTGCGCGGTCGGCACAGAGGGCGCGAGACCCATTACAGCGCTCAACCACGAGCCCTCGCACCGCTGCTGGACTGGATGAGTTACTACAGCCGCTTCTGGCACGAACGGTTTGACTGCCTCGAAGACTTACTCAAAAGGATGGAGCCATGACCGATAAACCTATGACTGACAGACCCGTGACTGCTACGCGCTCAGTTGTTATCGAAAGAGAACTTCCTCATCCGCCGGAAAAAGTCTGGCGCGCTCTCACGGAAGGCATGCTGATTAAAGAATGGCTGATGGACAACGATTTCCAGCCTGTCGTGGGCCATCGATTTAATTTCCGCTCCAAACCCGTGCCCAATTGGAACGGCGTTATCGATTGCGAAGTCTTGGTCGTCGAAACCAACAAAAAGCTCTCCTATAGTTGGGGCACTTTGGGGTCGGAGACCGTCGTTGTTTGGACTTTGATCGCGACAAGCGGCGGAACGCTGGTGCGCGTGGAGCAGTCTGGCTTCCGTCCCGATCAAGAGGCCGCCTATAAGGGAGCGAACTACGGCTGGCAGAAGTTTATCGGTGGCCTGGAACGATTTGTCGCCGGGCTGCAATAACGTCGGCTCGAAAAGGAGGCCATTATGAGCCAAGGCATCACGCGTACGATTCTTCGCTCGATTCACATCGTGGTTAGCATTCCGATTTACGGTTATATTTACAGTCCGTTTGACAAACTTCCGCAGTACGCTCACCCTGCTCGGTTTGTCTTCTTTCCTATCATGGTCGTTTCGGGACTGTGGATGTGGAAAGGCCATGTCCTTCGACGACTTCTTTCGCAGCATAGGACGGGCTGGCGAAACCAAGGATCGGAAAGAATATGAAGCCGATTGAACCCGATGACCGTCACGGCGATGACCGTCACGATGACCGTCACGGCTTGCGGAAACGACTATGCCGTCGTACAGTGCCGGAATGCACCGGATCTGGTCGCTTTTGCTTTGTCTAATTGACCTGTCGTTCTGTGGGGTTGTCTATGCGGCCTATCTGTCCTGGCGAGGGATGGGGCCCGGGAAACGGATTGCGTGTGTTGCTTCCGGCACCACATTTTCTATTCATTGTATGCATCATCGTGTCATGGCTATGTGGTCAAGCCCTTCAAGGATCGCGCGGTTTCAATACCCAGTTTCTATGTGGGGTTCTAATCGTATTCATTCTCCCGCTTCCGGCTTTGGCAGGCACGCTGGTGGCGCTTGGAATATTCAAACGCGCTCGAATGGGTTGATAGGTCGGGTAGCCCGCCAGTAATAAAAAGGAAATCGATATGAAAGGCGTTAAAACAAAAAAGGAGTTGTCACCAGAACAACGCGAGGAACTACTCAGAGCGTTGCAAGCCCGCTTTGAGAAAAACATGAACCTCCATGAAGGTCTCGAATGGGCCAAAGTAAGAGCAAAGCTGGAAGCGAATACCGAAAAACTGTGGTCGCTCAGCGAAATGGAAAGAACCGGCGGTGAACCGGACGTTGTTGGTCATGACAAAAAGACGGGCGAATACATCTTTTTTGACTGTTCACCGGAAAGTCCTACAGGCCGCAGAAGTTTTTGCTACGACCGTGAAGCACTGGATTCCAGGAAAGAAAATAAACCGAAAAATAACGCGATGGATATGGCAGCGGCCATGTGCATTGAGCTTTTGACCGAAGAACAATATCGAGAGCTGCAGAAACTTGGAGAGTTCGATACCAAGACGTCGAGTTGGGTGAAAGCACCTGCGGATATGAGAAAGCTCGGCGGCGCCCTCTTTGGCGATCGCCGCTTCGGCCGTGTCTTCATGTATCACAACGGTGCGGAGTCTTACTATGCCGGCAGGGCGTTCCGTGGCTCGCTAAGGGTCTAAATTTGGCCCTGAACTTTTTCAGGGCTGGCGTGGTACCCACCGCAAGGGTGGGCCAAGTCCCTGGTTTGCGGTGTAATGGCAATAGAATATTTCAGTGTAAACACTGCGAGCAGCTCCGCCCATGGCTGCGAAGCGTGTGATCAAAGAGGTACACGTCGTCCCAATGGGAATGGCAAACGCCTACCTGATCGAGGGCGACGACGGGTTGACGCTGATCGACGCCGGTTACCCGGGTAAGGAGGCAGCCGTCACCCGGATCATATCGGCAGCGCCGCAGCGATCGTGCACGAAACTGGTGCGAGGACCTACATGCACCCCCTCGACATCCCGATGGCCGAGAGTGGAGGAACTTTTCGCCCTATGACGGCGGCTCCTGGTCGGTTGCGGCAAGTGCTGTGCAAGCTGTTCCGGTCGGGATGAGAGTCGAGAAGATGTAAACATCTCAGTTCGACGGCTGGAGAGAGCGTCCCTTCTGCTCGTTCGCGTTTTCGAGCCGTCCATCCGACTCGATCTCTACGCTCGCGGGTAGACGGTGACGCCCCACGCAAGCCAAAATCGGGCTCGAGTCGGCCATAGGGTAATTGAGTGCGCGAGAAAATCTGCAAGGCGATTCCTGCGACGCGCTTCAGTGACCGAAGGTGTATCCGACGGAGACGCCGACGCGAAACACGTTGGACGAACTGAACTCAATGTCTTTCTGGATGTGATAGTAGTGAACCTCGGGACGGACAAAGAGATGGGGGAAATGGTGCCAGACGTAATAGCGAACCCCGCCGCCAATATCTTCCATGAAATGGTTGCTGCTGGTGAAGAAGGTGCACCCGCCGGTGGGGATGCTGCATGAAGTGACATCGGGAAGGTTGAAGCGCGTGGTGGCAATGCCGATGCCGGCAAAGAGGTCGACATCAATCTTCTTTCGAATGTGAGGCGCGTAGAGCGCGTTGAAGTCGGTGAAGAACGGGCGGTAGGATTCGCCAGTATCCGGATAGGTCGCCCGCTTATCCCGCCAGGCGGTTTCCGCGCTAAAGCCGAGGCGGTGCTTGAAGCGGATGTAGTCGCCGCCGATGTTGATGTAGGTGCCGCCTCTTTCCGGGGTCGGGTGGAAGCTCACCGAATCGTTGTTCTGATACGGTGACATGAGGGTGCCGCCGCCGACCATGATGTCCCCTTGCTGGGCAGAGGCGATGCTGGTGAACAGAAGAGCCACACACGCGGATGCGAGCAGCGCGAATTTTCTCAATACATCCCCTTGTCAGTTCATTGCGGGCTTGTGGAAGCGCCCACTTGACCGGCGGCAGCGCGGTGAAAACGGTCGCCGAACTGCTGCGGCGAACAAAATCATCCGAGCTGTTGGAATTAACCAACCCGATGATATCAAAAGCCGGGAGCATGCTGGTGCAGCAGAGGCTTAGTCTGAACCCCCGCCGATGGTGTACCCGATCGAGGCGCCGACTCGGAACACGTTGTTGGTGTTGAACCCGAAATCGATCGCGGTATTGTTGTTTTGGATGTGGTAGTAGTGAATCTCGGGGCGGACAAACAGCTTATGCCACACGTAATAACGGACGCCGGCTCCGAGGTGCTCCATGAAGTGATCGCTGCTGACGTAGTTGGGCTCACCCGGGACAGAGGGTCCGGGGGTGTACAAGCGGGTATCGCCGGCGCCGATGCCGGCCATAAGGTCGAATCCTATCTTCTTGCCCAGACGCGGCTGCCAGAGCAAGTTGAAGTCGGTGAGGATGGGGCGGTAGTTTACTGCCTGGAAGATGTAGGTCCCTTGAGTGGCCCTCCAGGCGGTTTCAATGTTAATGCCGAGGCGATGTTTCAGAAAGACTGCGTCGCCGCCGAGGTTGAGGTAGGTGCCGCCCTTTTCCGAAGGCAGGAAAGTGCTGTTGGAGGAAGCGGAGGATGACAGAAGTGTGCCGCCGCCTATGAAGAGGTCAACCTGCTGGTCGGAGGCAAGCTGGGCGGTGGCGAAGTGGCAAGAGAACAAAAAGGCAATAACGGGTGCGAAGATCGCTAACTTTCTCAAGAGAACCTCCTAATCAGTTCGTTGCAAACCAGTAAGATGCGTCTGGGAAATCGATAGGATGCAATAAAGCCGGTCACGACTCATCATAATTTCAGACTAGTGGCAGATTCAACTGCAGTGAATCTTGTAAAGGAACGTCAAGGAGGCAATAAGCCTCTCGACACTACAATCTTATAACGTGCGAATAAACCCGGAAGTTTGCAATAAGTTGCGAGGGGCTTGGAGTTTTGTCCAGGCATGATTTGGGGACCCTCAGGGGGCTAAGAGATGGCGCATAAATAACGTGCACAGTTCAATAATCGGGACTATTCTTCTGACATGGGACAAGAGCTGGCCACCATGCGGGAGAAATACCAAGTACTCTGCGGCGTGCTGGATGAACGGGGACGCCGAGTGTGGGCTGCCGCGGAAGCAAACTCTCTGCCCCACGGTGGGGTATCTCTGGTGGCGAATGCTACCGGTCTATCTCGTAGTACGATTCACGCCGGCCTTCGCGAACTGGGAAAAGACCGAGGACACCCCTTAGCCGCGGGACGAAGCCGGAAAGCGGGAGGGGGTCGCAAGCCTCTCATCTTTCATAAGCCGGATTTACTCAAGGCATTGGAGAAACTAGTGGAACCGACGACCCGCGGCGACCCGGAATCACCCTTGCGCTGGACTTGCAAGAGCACACGTCATTTGGCCGAGGAGCTACAGCGGCAAGGCTTTGGCATCGGCGACCGCAAAGTGGCGGATCTTCTTCACCACCTGGGGTACAGTCTGCAAGCCAATGCGAAGACCCTGGAAGGCGGTCACCATCCCGATCGTAATGCTCAGTTTGAGTATGTGAATGCACAGAGCAAGAAGTTCTTAGAACAGGGGCTGCCGGTCATTTCCGTAGACACCAAGAAAAAGGAACTGGTGGGCAACTACAGCAACCACGGAAAAGAATGGCGCCCGCAAGGAGATCCGGAACAGACCTTGCTGCATGACTTCCCGGACAAGGAAGGGGGCAAGGTGATTCCCTATGGGGTCTATGATGTAGGGCGGAATCAGGGCTGGGTGAGCGTGGGGATCGATCATGATACTGCAGAGTTTGCCACGGACAGCATTCTGGGCTGGTGGAAATACATGGGATACAAGACCTACCCCCTGGCCACGGAGTTGCTGATCATGGCCGATGCTGGCGGCAGCAATGCCAGTCGATCGCGACTGTGGAAAGTCGGGGTGCAACGTTTGGCCGATCTCACCGGCTTACACATCCACGTATCCCATTTTCCGCCTGGAACCAGTAAGTGGAACAAGATCGAGCACCGCATGTTCTCCTTTATCAGCAAGAATTGGCGAGGCAGACCGTTAGTCAGCCATCAAACCATCGTCGATCTGATTGCTAACACCAGGACTACAACCGGACTCAAGATTAAAGCAAAACTGACGCGGAGAACGTATCCTACCGGAATGAAAATACCTGCCTCACAAATGGCTGAGCTCAACCTGAAACCAGCGGCTTTCCACGGTGACTGGAACTACTCTCTCTCCCCTCAATAACTGTTCATTTGTACTTCTTATTCATGCGCAGACCCAAGGCCCTCATCCCTTTGTGGGCGCTGGACGGCACGATTGAAGTCGTGCCCCTTCAAAGCCACGTCGTTCCTATTCAAAGCTACTTCGTGCCCTTCAAAAGCTGGGTCGCGCCACTTCAAAGCCATCCCCAGAGGGCGCCGACTACTTGAATTTTCCGCCGCCTCCGGAAGCGCGGACGTGGTCGAGGGCGATCGGTCCGCCTCCGAAGAAAACTAATCCGAATGCAAGAGCAGCGAGAGCGAGGGGGAATTCGTAGCCGTGTTCACCCATCAGCCCATTGTGGAAGTGTACTTTGGCGATCGCTACAGACATATTGATACAGACAGCGAAAGCAGCGGCGCGGGTGAACAAGCCGAGGAGAACAAGCAGGCCACCGAAGAATTCGGTGAAGGATGAGAGGTAGGCGGTCCAGGCAGGCAGTCCAAGGCTGGCCACGAAGTGAGCGTGCTGTTGAAGCCCACCGAAGACTTTGTGATATCCATGGTCAACCATGACGGCGCCAAGGGCGAGACGCATGACGAAGAGTGCGAGGGGTTGCAGTCGATCAAGGTAGCGCAAGTGGTTCCTCCGAGCAAAAGACAGGCTAGATTACAGCAGGTTATAGGGTTTTGCCGAGGTGGTTCATTGATACACATTGATACATAGAAAGATTGCGCGAGTGGCGAACTTCTGGTAACGTTTTTTCGCCCCAAGATTATGGTTCGCCGGTGATGTGCAGGCGCACCGTCATGTGCCTCTTGCGGGCTTTTTGCCAGCGGGACCCTTGATTAAATTTTCGAGTATGCGCGTGGAATCGCCGGGTTCCGTGTTTAGGGAAACATACGGAGTTAGCATCACCCTGCGGATTTGGGAAGGTCGTTGATTGGGACGAAATTCGCCGTTGACTGATGACCAGGAGGCAGTAATGAATCGCAATTTGACGGGTGAAAAGATTTTGCAGAAGTTGGTGGTGCTTCTGCTCATGAGCGTAGTTCCAGCGCTGGCTTGGGGCCAGAAGAAGACTAGCGCGCCCGCTCCCAAGGCGCCAGCGGCGAGGCCCAGCGCGCCTTCCCATGCGGCGGCGCCATCGCATGCCGCAACGCAATCGCATGCTTCGACGCCTTCGCACGGCACAACCACCAGCCATGCGGCGCCGACCAGCCATGCGGGCACGGCGAGCCACACGACAACGGCGGGACATACTGCGACGACTGGGCACGCGGCGCCGGCAGGCCATACGACGCCGGCAGGCCATACGACGGCGGCAGGCCATGGGACAACGAACAGTCGTCCGGGCGCAACGGCGGGCCACACGACGGCGGGCCGACCTGGAGCAGCAGGTGGTCACGCGGCGACGGCCAGCCGGGGCAACGTGGGAAGTCATACTCCCCCGGGCAGGAACGTTTCTCTCAAGGGTGGAGGCAGGGCGAGCGTTCGTCCCAACGGCTCGGTTCGTTCGATTGATCGCGGCGGAATGCATATTGAGCGTGGAGCTCACGGCGGGCGCACGGTAGTGAGTGAGCGCAACGGAGCGCGCATTGTGACTCGAGGTCACGGCGGCTACGTGCAACGTGCCTATTTGAACCGCGGTGGCCACGCTTATTACTCGCGGACTTTCTATGCCGGTGGACGCTACCACGTTGGGCTCTATCGTGGTTATGGTTGGGGCGGACACACTTACTTTGGCTATTACCCTGGAGTCTGGTACCACCCCGGATTTTATGGTTGGGGCTGGCATCCCTGGGGCGCGCCGGTTTTCTGGGGGGTGGGAGCCTGGGGTTGGGGCGGAGCGCCATGGTGGGGCTTCTATGGCGGATGGTGGAATCCATATCCCTCATATGCTGCGCCGTACTTCTGGCTAACGGATTACCTGCTCTCGGCGGACTTGCAGGCGGCGTATGCGGCGCGGCAAGAGGCTAATGCGGATGCGATGGCGGCGGATGCGCAAGCCAGCGCAGGCGACAGCGGCGGCGGTGGCGGCGGAGACGCTGCACCCGCAGCTTCAACCGGAGTGGCATTGACTCCCGAGGTGAAGCAGGCAATTGCGGAAGAAGTGAAGGCGCAACTGGCAGCGCAGGAGTCTCAGGCGGCGACGCAGGGTGGTGCGGCTAGTGCGGCGCCTGCGCCCAGCGGCGCCAGCGACCAAGCACCTCCACCGGCATTGGATCCGGCACAACGAACTTTTGTGGTGGATTCCGATGTAACGGTGGTGGCGAATGGCCAGGAGTGCGGGCTTACGTCGGGCGACGTGGTCACGCGGCTGACCGATACTCCGGATCCCAACGACAACACGGTGACTGCCAGCGTCTCGGCGACCAAGAAGGGGGATTGCGCGTCGGGACAAACTGTAGCCGTTAAGGTGGATGACCTCCAGGAAATGTACAACCACTTCCAGGAGCAAATCACCAACGGCATGGGCGACTTGGCGAAGAAGCAGGGAACGGGAGGTATGCCGAAGGCTCCGGACACGAGCACCGAAACGTCGGCAGTACCACCTCCGGCACCGGACACCAGCGTGGCGAAAACTCTGCAAGACCAGCAGGCGCAGGCCGATCAGACCGAGTCGCAGGTCAAGCAGGAAACGGCCTCTAGCGGGGGGGGTGGGCAGTAGCGCGGAAGGGTCGTCAGACGGTTGTATTCATCATCAATCACGAGGGAGCGTCGGGGACGACGCTCCCTTATCCCGTGAAGACCTAAGCGGTTTGATCTGATGCCAGTTTTCAGCGTGCCGGGGCGGGCGAACTGAGGAAAAGTAAAAATCGGAGGGCCTACGATGTCGCAGGAATTTCGCGGTCTAATTCCAGGGGTTGTTCTTCTGGCGGTCGCAATCTTAACGGCTTCGTTAGCTGGTGCGCAGGCGCCTACCTTGCAGGAGCAATTGGTTGCGCAATACAAGCTGGTTAAGATCGGATCGGACACCAGTGGGTATTCCGTGGTGGATGCGGGTACGCTGCTGGCCATTCAGAAGGGCGGAGTTCTGGGGGTGCCTTATAGCGATCAGAATGTCCCGGCCACGAAGTATGAAAACGGGACGATCAAAGGCCCCAACGGCCTGGCGCTGATGGGACGGAAGTCCATCATGGGGAAATTTGGCAAGGAACAGACGACACATTTGTTTGCCGTGGGCGACAAAGTTTACCCCATGAAGATCGATGTGAATGTGGCCAAAGATAGCGTGACGCTCGGCATTGTGGCGTGCGACAAATGCAACAAAACCGATCCGCCGACTTACAACAAGGCTCAGGTGGTCTTCGAGTTTCCCAAGGGTTCCTTGGCGAATGCGAGCGCCGGCCAAGTGGAAGACACGATCGGACAGGTGTTTTCGATCAGCAATGATGACGCCCAGCAGGGCGATGATAAAGGCGGACAGCAGCAAGGTGGAGATCAGGGCGGTCAGCAGCAGGTGGCAGGGCAGGATCAGGCGCAGCAGCCAGCGGCGGAACAGGCTGCGGCAGAGCCGGCGAGCATCGAGAAGGGAATGACCACAGATCAGGTCGAGGCGGCGATGGGAAAGCCGGAGAAGAAGGTCACGCTCGGAACCAAGGTGATTTACTACTACAAAGATATGAAGGTGATTTTTCTGAGTGGGAAAGTTTCTGACGTGCAGTAGTTCATGCCTCCTCATAATTGAGCGAACCAAAATTAGTTAGGAGAAGGCAGCGCTGAGGTGTATTCGTCTCGAACAGCTTCCTGGGCTGAGCGTAGTCGGCATGGATTGTTTGCTGCACGGATGTGGCGGAAGTTCTCATTCGGCAAACGCAACGGCAGCTAACGGGGCGAGGCTCAGCTCAATTGCGATAACTCCAGCGGCGGAGACGATTCCAATCGGCGCCGGACAGCGGTTCAAAGCTACCGACACCTACAGTGACAAGAACACCCAGGACCTGACGGCCTCCCCTATTTGGAACTCTTCGAGTACCGCGGTAGCGACGATTGCCGCGGGCGGCTTAGCCGTTCGCGTCGCGCCGGGAGCTTCGACGATAACGGCTACCTCTGGGGGGAATCTCCGGGAGCACAATGCTGAATGTTGCTATCGCGCCCGACTTGCGAACCATCACTGTAGTCCAACGGATCCATCGATGAATATCGCCGCGAGCCTGCAGTTTATGGCCGCTGGGGTATATTCGGACGGCAGCAGCAAAATTCTGACATCTACCGCTGACATGGACTTCGTCGGATACCGGTGTTGGAACAATTTCCTCGGGCGGATTGGCGACCGGCGTTGCGCCTGGTTCAACGACAATCACCGCGACTTGGGCCTCCGTTTCTGGCGCCACCACCCTGATCGTGAACGCGCCATGAGGGAAATCTCCGGGCGGGCCGAGAACGACGCCACTTCACATTGTTCCGTAACCCCAAGACAACAGGGAACTTGAGCTGAAGATATAGCACTTCCGTACCGTCTCTAGTACTTCGGTTATCAGTTCGCAAGTGACTGATCACGACCTGCCTGACTACCACTGCTAATAGTGATATACATTTAAATACCACAATATATAGATACATCGGCAAGCCTGCAAACCTCCTCTTCTAGAAAACCAGTACAAAACCCGGCAAAAACAGCAAACTCGCTTCAAGGCGGGGTTTTTCCGGGCTGATATATGCTCGGGACACCGAAACCCCTTGGGACAACGCAGAGGGTGAGGGCGTCTCCCGGGATTAGCCTGCGGGCCACAGAAGGCAGGAGTCTTGGAGGACAGGACACAAGGAAATATGGCGGACTCGCGGGAAGTGATGAACATTCGGCAAGCGTCGCAGTATCTGGGAGTGAGTCCGGACACACTGTACAAGTATGTGGGGGAACAGAGCATTCCGGCATTCAAGCTGGGCAACCGCTGGCGATTCAAGAAATCGAAGCTGGACCAGTGGATGGAAGAGAAGTCGAGCCAGATGGAGTTGGGAGCGAAACGTAAGGTGAGGGCAGCGGGAAAGGCTGCCGGGTCACAGTAGTTAAAACGCAGGGCCAGCGGGACGCTGGCGCTACAAAAAAACGCGGGCGAGGGCGCCCGCGCCACACGAAAAGGCGGGCACATGTTTGGAATGGGATCGAAGACGATTGTGGGTCTGGATGTGGGCTCTTCCAGCATTAAGGCAGTGGAGTTGAAGAAGAAGGGCGGGCAGATCGAAGTGGCCCACCTGGGACTGGAAGCACTGGCCTCCGACATCGTAGTGGATTCGATGATTGTGGATTCGGGGACGGTCTCGAGCGCGATTTCCAAGCTGTTTGCCGACTGCCTGATCAACACCAAGGCGGTGGCGACGGCGGTGAGCGGACACTCGGTGATCGTCAAGAAAATCTCGCTGCCCTCGATGAGCGACCAGGAATTGGCCGAAACCATCGAGAAGGAAGCGGCGCAGCATATTCCCTTCGATTTGGCGGACGTGAGCCTCGACTATCAGATTTTGTCGGAGGAAGCGGGCAGCCCGCAGATGGACGTTCTGCTGGTAGCCGTCAAGAAGGACAAGATTTTGAACTACACCAACGTACTCTCGATGGCGGGACGCACCCCGGCTATTGTGGACATCGATGCGCTGGCTTTGCAGAACTGCTACGAGTACAACTACCAGCCGGCGCCGGGCCAGGTGGTGGCACTTTTGAATCTTGGCGCCAGCGTGATGAACATCAACATTGTGAAGGGAACCACTCCGTTGTTCCCGCGCGACGTGAGTGTGGGCGGGCACCAGTACACGGATTCGTTGCAGAAGGAACTTGACCTGAACTTTGAAGATGCCGAGAAGTTGAAGCTGGGCGAGAAGGTCGGCACGGTAAGCGAGGACGCGAAGGCGCCGATCCTGCAACAGGTCACCGAGATCATTGTTTTGGAAATTCAGAAGACGTTCGATTTCTTCCGGGCCAGCGCGGCGGGCGAGCACATTGAGAAGATTTACCTGGCGGGCGGTTCCGCGAAAGTGCCGGGGTTGATGGAAGCTTTGCGGCAGGAATTTTCCATGCCGGTTGAATTGTTGAATCCATTCCAGCGAGTGGTGCCCCCGGCGGACGGCCCCGGAGCGGAGCTGGTGGAGCAGAATCCGGGCCAACTGGCAGTGGCAGTAGGTTTGGCTTTGAGGAGTTTTGAAACCCTATGATCAAAATTAATCTGCTGGAATCCTCGAAGGGGAAAAATAAGCGGGGCGGCAGTAACGGTCCGGCGATGCCCACGATGGAAATGGGCGATATGGGGTCGCCCAAGCTGAAGGTGCTGGTGGTCCTGTTAGTGGCTGGAGCTGTGAATTTCGGCTACTGGTACCGGCTGGATCGTCAGGGTAAGACGATCGAGACTGAGATGCAGGCTGCACAGCAGAAGAATCGCGAACTCAGCGATGTGAAGGCCCGCTATCTGGAGCGGCAGACCCAGGCCAACAATTACAAGCGGCGGGTCGACGTGATCGATTCATTGCGCGCTGGTCAGGCTGGCCCGGTCAACCTGCTAGCCATGCTGGGCGAGACCGTGAATGGAACAGAAGAGGTCTGGCTGAGGTACATGGATGACACAGGCCCGAGTGTGAATCTAGAGGGCACGGCGTTAAGCGCGGATGCGGTAGCCAACCTGATTGCGAATCTGCAGAAGACCGGTTTCTTCAAGACCGTCGAGATCAAGGAAACGTTCCAGGACGAAACGATCAAGGATATGCAGGCCTTCCAGTTCACGCTGACCTGCGAGAAGGGAAAGTCGTAGAGGCGGACCTATGGCCATGAATTTTAGCGAACTGTCGGGAGTGAAGCAGTGGGGAGCGGTGCTGGCCGGAGGCGCGATTGTAACGGCGGCGTTGTACTTCACGGTTTTCAAGACCCAAAGCGATAAGAATGCTGCTGCACAACATGAGCTGCAAGACAAAGTTCGGGAAAATAACGAACTCGAGTCTTACCGTCCCAAACTGAAAGATATGGAACGGCAGCTCGCCAATTTGAAACAGCAACTGGAAATCGAACGGCGCATCGTTCCAGACGAGAAGCAAGTGGACAGCTTCATCGAGACCATGGACGGGGAAGCGGCGAAAGCGGGGGTAGAACTGAGACGCTATAGCGCAAAGCCGGTAGCTGCGAAGGAATACTACTCGGAAATCCCCTTCGATATGGAGTTGGACGGCCCCTATTACTCGATGCTGAACTTTTTTGACCGGGTAGGCAAGCTGGAGCGCATCGTGAACGTGAGCGGGCTGCTGGTGGCAAATACAAAAAACCCGAGCGGGGCGAAGGCAAAACATACATACCTATACGCACCCAATGAAAGTGTAGTGGCGACGTTTACCGCGACGACATTCTTCAGCCACGATCTGGAGCCGGCAGGACTGGCCCCTGGAACCAAACCCGCAGGAGCAACCGCGGGCGTGAGCAAATAGGAATCGCTATGAAGCTAACGACAGGCATTCTGGTAGCGGGACTGATGACCAGCGGATTGTGGGCACAAAATCCAAACATCATCAACAACGTGCAAAGCACCATGAATACGGTGCAGCAGAGTAAGACGAATGACTCTAACGCAGCCCTAGGGATAACGGGCGGACCCACGACCCAACCGGCTGCGAAACCTGCACCGGGTGGCCAGGCGAAGCCAGCAGCGGCTGTGCCCGTGAAGAGCGCGTCTGCGCCAGCGGCTGTAGCCGCGAAACCGCAAGCCGCGCCGGTTGCCAAGCAACCTGTGGCGCCTCATGTGGTGATCGCGGCCAAGCAGACTGCTCCAAAGGCGGTAATCAAAAGTGCGGTTGCCGGACCGACCAAGATTTCGGCGGACGCGAAGGCAGAGGACGTAAGCAAGATCGCAGAAGCTCCCAAGCCACCCAGGCCCGAGGAGAAAAAGTGGGCGATGAGCGGGAAACGAGATCCCTTCTTTAGCCCCGTGGTGCAGCAGGCTTCCGGGTCGGGTTGCTCAACCGGGAAAAAATGTCTGGAGATTGGGCAGATTAACGTACGGGGCGTAGTGAAGTCGGAGAACGGATTTATCGCAGTGGTGACAAATAGTCTGAACAAGGCGTATTTCCTGCGGGAGAACGATCCGGTGTTCAACGGCTACGTAGTGAGAATCACCGGAGACGCGGTCGTGTTCCAGGAGACGGTGCAGGACAAACTGGGCAAGTCGCTGACGCGGGAAGTGACGAAGAGAATAACCACGCCAGCTGTTTAAAAGGGGCGGGCAATGGCTCGCCGGGAAAACCGGCGCACCAGGAAAAATCGAGTTCCAGTAAGGATACGCGGGTCAGACCCGCGAGTTGGGGAGAGGCGAAATGCGAAAGCAACTGCTGAGTGTATTCCTACCGCTGCTGCTCATGGGGCTGATGGCTTCAGCCGCAGAGACTCCGGCGCCGCAAGCGACGGGTCAACGAAACGAACTGCAGCGAGTGAACGTGGTTCGCGGCACGGATGAAATCCGGGTCGAAATCACCGCTCGTGGGGCGGTAACGCCCAAGCTGAGCACGGCAAAATCGCCGGCGCGACTGATCGTGGATCTGCCCGGGACCGTGATGGCGACGGGGCAGAGCCGCATCAGCGTGGACAGCGCAGATGTGAAAGGCGTGCGCATTGCGATGGATGGCCAGAAGCCTCCAACGACCCGCGTTGTGATCGATCTGGAACACAGTTGCCGTTATGAACTGAATCCCACGTCCGACGGAAAGCTGGTATTGACGGTGCACACCCAGCCAACCGTGGCGGCGAGCGCGAGCGTTCCCAGTAGCGTAGCGGAGCCTTCTCTCTCGCCCGCAACTAAAGGGATGGCGCCGTTTGCTCCTCGGGTCATTGATGCGAAAGCAGACGCGAAACCGGAAGTGAAAGCGGATGCCAAGCAGGAAGCGCCTGTGAAGACGGCAGCGGCAACGGCAGCAACTTCCGATCAGAAGCCAGGGGCAGCTTCATCTTCATCCAGCGATTTCGTATTCGTTGAACCTACCTATACGGCCAAGGCGAACGCCCCGGCAGCCGCGAACACTCCGGAAACGATGGAAGAGCCAACCGAGCGGGCCCACGATGCGGCTGCAAAATTTGCCGACAAAACAGCTGCGGAATTGTTGCCAGTAAGCGTGCACGCAGCACAAGCCACACAGAGTACGGCTTCCAGCACGGGCGTAGAGCCGGCGGTAAATCTTGCGGCGGAACAAAAGGCGCAAGCTGGGCAGCAACCCGCCGCGGTTGGTCCGAAGTATACGGGCGAGCCGATTTCGGTGAACTTGAAGGATGTGGATCTTAAAGATTTCTTCCGCTTGATTCACGAAATCAGCGGATTGAATATTGTGCTCGACCCCAATGTACACGGCACTCTGACAGTTGTGCTGGACGATGTGCCGTGGGATCAGGCGCTGGACATCGTGCTGAAGAACAACGACCTGGCACGAGAGCTTGAAGGAAACGTCCTGCGCATTGCCACCGTCGATACTCTGAAGAAAGAAGCGGACGGACGCCGCGCGCAAGTGGAAGCTGAAGCCCTGGCCGTAGAAAAGGTTTCCATTACCCGCTTCCTAAGCTATGCCCATGCCAAGGACGTGATGGTCACGGTAAAGAAGTTCCTCTCGCAGCGCGGTGACGTGGTTGCGGATGAACGCACCAATGCCATCATCGTGAACGATATTCCGAAAGTAATTCCAATCATCGACCGCTTGTTGACGCAGCTGGATCGCAAAACACAGGAAGTGGAAATCGAAGCACGCGTAGTGGCGGCAACCCGGACGTTCGCCCGCGACATCGGCACACAGCTCGGCTTCGGCTGGGGCGATGGCCACAGCGCGATCGGTGGAGCTCAGGCGGTGGGTGCATCGCCCACCACCGTCAGCAACCTGACCCCGGGCTACGTCACAGTGCCTGGAACCGGCTCAAGCACGGGATCGTCGATTCCGCTGTTTTCCAACTTGGGCTCTACCGCGCCTACCAGTGGCTTGACGTTCCTTAACGCCAGCAACACGGTGCGAATCGATGCCGTACTTTCGATGGCTGAGTCTCGTGGATTGCTCAAGGTTCTGTCGCGGCCGCGAGTGGTAACCCAAAACAACATCCAGGCGCTGGTGAAGCAGGGCGTGCAGGTGCCGATCGTGACTCAGGCGCAGTTGGGCGGTCCACCGACCGTGACCTACGTCAGCGCCTTCCTGCGGTTGACGGTGACGCCACAAATTACATCCGAGAATACGATCTTCCTGAATATCGATGTGGAGAACACCACGCCGAACTTCGGTCAGGAAGTGCAGGGTAACCCCGAATTGATTACACAACAGGCGACCACGCAGGTGCTGGTGACCGATGGCGGCACGGTGGTGATCGGTGGCGTTATCCAGACGCAGAACTCGATCAACATCACCCAAGTGCCGTTGCTGGGAAACATTCCGATCCTCGGCAACCTGTTCAAGCACACGCAGGTGAACACATCGAACCAGGAATTGATCTTCTTCATCACGCCGCGGATTATTCAGACATAGCAGCGCGCAGTTGAAGATTTAAAACCGCCGGCCTGAAGAACCTGTCAGGGCGGCGGTTTCGTTTTGCGCCAGGGGAGTATCCAGTATCTAGCGTAGCTAAGCTAGCACCTATTACCGAGGAACCCCTCAAGAACGAACTCGCAGAGACCGTTCGGTACTGGGTAGTCGGTGCTCCGTACTCAGTACTTTCCGATTCCTCCTGTTAAACTCAGCAGCAATGAACTATCAAGCGCGCCAGAAAAAACTGCGGGAGCACCTCGCCACGACCCGTTTCGATGCGCTGCTCATCAGCCATCTTCCTAACATTCGATATCTTTGCGGGTTCACCGGCAGCGCCGGCTTTCTGCTGATTGAGGAAGTGGAGGGTGTTTTTTTCACTGACGTTCGCTATGACACACAGGGGCGAGAAGAGGTAAAGGGCGCCAAGGTGGTGATCGCGCGGAAGTCGGTATTGCAGGCGCTTGGGCAATGGATGGGAACGCGGCGCAAAAAGGGAGCCAAGTGGACCGTCGGAGTGGAAGGCGAGCACCTGACGGTAGCCGAAAAGAAAGGGCTGGCGGAGCTGATGCCTTCCGGTGTGCGCCTAAGCGACGCGCCACCAATCGTAGAGCGCTTCCGCATGGTAAAGGACGCGGATGAGCTGGGAAACATTCGCGCGGCGGTGCGGTTGGGCGCGACTTTATTCGACCGGGCGCTCCAAGTATTACGGCCGGGACTCAAGGAAACGGAGGTTGCTGCCGAGATGGAATATAGCGCACGGCGAGCGGGTGCGGAAGGGATGTCATTCCCAACGATCATTGCCTCAGGAATACGATCGGCATTGCCGCACGGGAGAGCCACGGCGCAGCCCATTGCCGGCAGCGGGTTCGTGGTGTGCGATTTCGGTGTTATACTCGCAGGTTATTGTTCGGATCAGACTCGCACCGTAGGGATGGGCGCTGCGTCAAAAGAGGCCCGCCACGCTTATGAATCGGTGAGGGAAGCACAGCAAGCGGCGATTGCGGAAGTTCGAGCTGGAGTCAGCGTGGGCGATGTGGACGCGGCTGCACGCAAAGTGTTACGCAAGGCCGGGCTGGGACGTTATTTTACGCATTCTACCGGTCATGGCGTGGGACTGGAGATCCACGAGGGCCCGCGGGTCGCGGGCGGGCAGAAAGAGATCTTGCAGCCTGGCATGGTCATCACGATCGAGCCGGGAGTATACTTCCCCGGAAAATGGGGAATAAGGATTGAAGACATGGTAGCAGTCAGCGAAAATGGCTGCGAGGTTTTGACTCCGACGAGCAAGGATTTCCTGTCCGTTTAGGTCCTCTTCGATTTCGATTCGAGCAGGTTGGATTCGGCGGGCTGAATGAGTGCTTCATGCGGAGCGATGACGGTTTTCCGCCGGGATAATTCCGGCGCGGGGCGGCCAGCGCTCTCACCTTTATACGAATGAATCAAAAAGAGCTGAAGGAACTCATTGAGTTCTTAATCGAAAAAGATATTGCCGAGTTCGAACTAGAGCGCGGCGACGTCAAGGTCAAGATCAAGCGCGGGGGACAAACCACCGTGGTCCACGCGCACAGTGAGACGTCCTATCCGGCATATCTGGCAGGGCCTACGGCAGAGGCGAAACCGGCAGCCGCGATTCCCGCGGCAACTCCGCCGCCAGCCCCTACTCCGGCGGTTCCGGCAGAAAACCTCCACATTGTGAAGTCTCCCATCGTAGGGACTTTGTATGAAGCTCCCTCGCCGGGCGCGCCGCCTTTCGTCAAGGTTGGGGATATGGTGGACGTGGGTCAGGTATTGTGCATCGTAGAGGCGATGAAACTGCTGAATGAAATTGAGTCGGATGTGGCCGGAGAGATCGTGAAAAAGATGGGGAGCAACGGCCAACCGATTGAATATGGGCAGGAGTTGTTCGCCATCCGGGCGAAGGTGTGAACTGACATTACAACCGAGGCGCGCATATGGCGCGCCTTTTTGCTTCTGAGAAGTGGACCAGCGAGAGAGCTGCGGTTCGGGCGGAGAGCCGCGGCCGCCGTATCCACCAAGATCCTAATATTTAAAGATCCTAATGTTTAAGAAGATACTGGTTGCGAATCGTGGCGAGATTGCCCTGCGCGTCATTTGTGCCTGCAAGGAGCTGGGGGTCCGCACCGTGGCCATTTACAGCGAGGCGGACCGGCACTCGCTGCCGGTGCGCTTTGCGGACGAAGCCATTTGCATCGGCCCGCCACAACTGGCGATGAGCTATCTGAATATTCCGGCGGTGATTAGCGCGGCGGAAATTGCGAATGTGGACGCAGTGCATCCCGGCTATGGTTTGCTGGCGGAGAACGCCAACTTCGCCGAGGTGTGCGAGACCAGCGGAATCAAGTTCATTGGTCCGCGCCCGGAAGTGACGCGGCTGATGGGGGAAAAAGAAAAAGCGCGAGCCGCGATGAAACGAGCCGGGGTGCCGATTCTGCCGGGGTCGGATGGAATTGTTGCCTCCGATGGCGAGGCTTTGGAATGGGCGCGGCAGGTGGGATTTCCGGTGATTGTGAAGGCGTCGGCGGGAGGAGGCGGACGCGGCATGCGCATTGTGCGCAGCGAAGAGGAATTGCCGGGATTATTCAAGGCGGCGCAAGCGGAAGCGGCGGGTGCGTTCGGCAACGGCGATCTTTATATGGAGAAGTATGTGGAGCATCCGCGCCACATTGAGTTTCAAGTGCTGGCGGATGAGCATGGCAACGTGGTGAGCCTGGGGGAAAGAGAATGTTCCATCCAGCGGCGGCATCAGAAGTTGCTGGAAGAGTCGCCTTCTACGCAGGTGAGTGGCGAATTGCGCGATCAGATTGGCGACGTGCTGTGCAAGTCGCTGGCCGAGATTGGTTACACCAATGCTGGGACGATTGAATTCCTGATGGACCAGGACCGCAAGCTGCATTTTATCGAGATGAACACGCGCATCCAGGTGGAGCATCCGGTGACGGAGATGGTCACCGATGTGGACCTGGTGAAGAGCCAGATCATGATCGCCGCGGGTGCGCACATGCGAGAGGTGTTGCAGGGGCCGATCGTGCATCGCGGGCATGCGATCGAGTGCAGGATTAATGCGGAGCATCCGGAGAAATTCACGCCGTCGGCGGGAAAGATCACAACATTTAATCCGCCCGGAGGGACTGGGGTGCGCGTGGATACGGCGGCGTACGCGGAGGGGGTGATTCCTCCTTATTACGATTCTCTGATCGCCAAATTGATTGTGCGCGGCAAGGATCGCGGCGAGGCGATTTCGCGGATGTCGCGGGCGCTGGAGATGTTTATCGTGGAGGGTGTCTACACGACAATTCCGCTGCACAGGAAGATTCTAGCCGATCCCGACTTCCGCGCCGGGAAGTTTGATACGGGATTCATTGAGAGGTTTCTGGCGGCTGGTAAGAAGGACTCGGCGGCGTGATCTTTGTCCCTCGTCTTTACGGCGTTGTGGATGCGAAGTGCTTTTCATCCACGCAAGACCTGGCGATCTTTGCCGAGGAACTGATCGACGGCGGATGCACCCTCCTGCAATATCGTAATAAGAGTGGAAACTCACGCATGATGCTGGATCAGGCGCGCGAACTGAAACGGCGCGTGGGCGGCAAAGTGAAACTCATCATGAACGACCGCGCAGATTTGGCTCTGGCTGCGGAGTTTGACGGTGTCCACGTTGGGCAGGATGATCTCTCTGCGGAATCGGTGCGAAAGATCATCGGACCCGAGCGCTGGCTTGGGGTCTCGACGCACAATCCAGAGCAATTGCAGGAAGCTGATTTGACATCAGCGGACTATCTCGCCATTGGACCAGTATTTTCTACATCGAGTAAAGACCGGCCCGATCCGGTAGTGGGCCTCGAAGGCGTGCGCCGGGCGCGGCAGTTGACGCGAAAGCCTGTGGTGGCCATTGGGGGGATTACTCGAGGCAACGCGGCTTCCGTGGTTGAGGCTGGGGCGGATTCCGTGGCGGTGATATCCGATTTGTTACGAGAGCCACGCAAATCAGCAGAGGAATTTTTCCGCATCTTGAGGTAAAGTCATCTGACCTTGGGTTCCCGGTTCTGCTCTCAAGGCGAAATGAGTGGTTGTGCGGGAGGGGATCCTGAGTACACCGACAACGGCTGCCGGCAGCGATTGGGAAATTCATAGCCATCAAGATAAGGAGCTGGTCAAGGGACTGGGCCTGACCAGCGCGACCATGCTGGTTATGGGGTCGATGATCGGCTCCGGCATTTTTATCGTTTCGGCGGAGATTAGCCGCGAAGTGGATTCGCCCGCGCTGTTGATCGGCGCGTGGGCGGTGGCCGGGTTCATGACCATCGTTGCAGCGCTCAGCTATGGCGAATTGGCGGCGATGATGCCGCGGGCCGGGGGGCAGTACGTTTACCTGCGCGAAGCGCTCGGACCTTTGTGGGGCTTTCTCTACGGCTGGACATTGTTCCTTGTCATTCAGACAGGGACGATTGCGGCTGTGGGCGTGGCTTTTGGCAAGTTTCTGGGAGTTTTCTTTCCGGTGGTTTCTTCTTCCAACTGGATTCTGCATCTGTGGAAGGTTCCTCCGATTCGTCTCGGCCCAATGGTTCTGGGCAACATGGACGTCGGAATCAACACGCAGAATCTTATTGCCATGTTGCTCGTGATCTTCCTCTCGGTGGTCAATATTTTCGGGCTGAAAACCGGAGCGCTTATCCAGAATGTTTTTACCGCCGCAAAAGTCTCGGCGCTTCTGGGATTGGCGTTGCTTGGGTTAGCGTTGGGAAGGAATGCGCAGGCGCTGGCGGCAAACTTCAGCGGGCATTTCTGGCACAACGCGGGATTGGGCGCGCAGCACGCCGTTCAGGTAGGAGTGGGTGGGCCGGTGGTGATGGTGGGGACTCTGACGATTCTGGCCGTGGCGCAGGTCGGCTCGTTGTTTTCCGCGGATGCCTGGAACAATGTGACCTTCACCGCGGGTGAAGTTAAAAATCCCAGCCGCAACCTGCCACTCTCGCTGGCCCTGGGCACGGGCGTAGTGATCGGCCTCTACATTGCATGCAACTTCATCTACTTGCTCGCGCTGCCTCTAGATGGAACGGCAGGCGCGGCAACGATTCTGGGACGGGGCATTAAGTTTGCCGCCGAGGATCGCGTGGGCACCGCGGTCATGACGCAGATGTTCGGCGCCGCGGGCGGTCTACTGATGGCGGCGGCTATTCTCATATCCAGCTTTGGCTGCAACAACGGACTGATTCTTTCCGGTGCGCGCGTTTACTACGCCATGGCAAAAGACGGCCTGTTCTTTAAGAGGGTCGCCAAACTGCATCCTACCTACAAGACGCCGGCGGTTTCGCTGATGGTGCAGATGGTGTGGGCGTGCCTGCTTTGCGTCTCGGGCAGCTACGGACAACTTCTCGACTATATTATTTTTGCCGCGCTGTTCTTCTACATGCTGACAATCGTGGGATTGTTTGTATTACGGCGAACGCGTCCTCACGCTGAGCGGCCCTATCGCGCCGTGGGCTATCCAGTGTTGCCGGCAATTTATATTGTGATGGCGTCATTTATCGATATCGTACTATTGCGTTACAAACCGCAGTTCACGTGGCCGGGGCTGATTGTCGTCCTGCTGGGCATCCCGGTATATTTTGCGTGGTCGAGAAGCGCGAGCGCAAAGCGCGCATCAGCGTAGCTTCCAAGGAGAATCGGACGAATGGCAAATCTGCTGGCAACCAAGCCGCTAAACCTGCTGATGGAGGAATCCCGCGAAACGGGAGAACACAGCCTCAAACGGACGCTGGGAGTTTTCCAGCTCACTGCACTGGGGGTAGGCGCGGTTATCGGTGCTGGTATTTTTGTAATGGTGGGACTGGGCGCGCAGTACGCAGGTCCGGGGCTGACGTTATCCTTTGTCCTCTCAGGAATAGGTTGTGCATTCGCGGGACTTTGCTACGCGGAATTTGCGGCGATGATTCCGCTGGCGGGCAGCGCCTACACTTACGCCTACGCCACGCTGGGCGAGTTGCTGGCCTGGATCATCGGCTGGGACCTCACACTCGAATATGCCATGGGCGCCAGTGCGGTATCTTCGGGCTGGTCAAACCACTTTATCGAGCTGCTGAAAATTTTTCATATCCAGATGCCGCTGTGGCTGGCCTACGACCACTGGACGGCCCTGAAGACGGCCGAGAATATAGTGGCGCGGCAGATGGCGCTGGCGGCGGATTCCTCGCTGGTGCCGGGCACGCAAACGTTTCTCGATCGAGTCGCGGCGGTCATGAGCACGCAGTCTCCCGAATTGTTGCAGCGAGCGCATGATGTGTTAGGAGCGCCGCATCTCTTTGGCATGGAAGTGGGCTTGAACCTGCCGGCTTTTATCATTGCACTTATCATCACCGCGATTCTGGTTATCGGTATTCAGGAAAGCGCGAGCTTCAACACCGGCATTGTCGTGGTTAAGGTTTCGGTTGTGCTGTTTGTGATTGCCCTGGGTGCCCGCTACATAAACGTCAGCAACTGGGGCAGCGACTGGCACTCGTACGCGCCCAACGGCATCGCGGGAATCGGCGCGGGCGCTGCGTATATATTCTTCGCCTACATTGGCTTCGACGCGGTTTCGACAACGGCGCAGGAGGCTAAGAATCCACAACGAGACTTGCCTATCGGGATGATTGCATCGCTGGCAATATGTACGGTCTTATATATCGCGGTGGCCGGGGTACTGACGGGAATGGTGCATTGGCAACAAATTAATATTGAAGCGCCAGTCGCTCGCGCGTTTCTGGATCGCGGCCTGAGCACGGCGTCGCACATTATTACAGTAGGCGCGCTGGCCGGGCTCACCAGCGTAATGCTGGTGATGCTGCTGGGCCAGACGCGGGTGCTTTACGCAATGGCCAGCGATGGTCTTTTGCCGAAGAAGTTCTTTGCGGCGGTGCATCCGAAATTCCGCACACCATGGAAGAACACGATTCTTGTCGGTCTGTTGGCTGCGATTGTAGGCAGTCTTACCCCGATCGAGGATATCGGCAGGATGGTGAACATTGGAACGCTGTTGGCATTTGTGATCGTGTCAGTTTCCGTAATGGTGCTGCGCTACACCAATCCCGACCAGCCGCGCCCCTTCCGCACACCATGGGTGCCGCTGGTTCCGATCCTGGGCGTGGTTTCGAACGGCTACATGATGTACAAGCTGGGGATGTGGAATTGGATTCGCTTAGTGGGCTGGCTTGCGATTGGGCTGGTGGTTTATTTCACTTACGGCGTGAAGCACAGCCGGGTGCAGGCGCTGCAGGCTGCACCCGCGCCAAAGAGTACGCCTTAGGTTGAATTGTTTTGCTGGATACAGGCTCTCCGCACGGCGCGGAGGGTCTTTTTGTTTTATAGTCGGGCGTTAGGGGAGATAAGGTTAGGCGTGGTAAGAATGAAGACGATTCGATCATGAAGATTGTTACTGCGGAAGAAATGCGAGCGATAGATCGCGCCACCAGCCAGCGCTTCGGCGTGCCGTCGCTCACGCTGATGGAGAGTGCCGGTGCGGCCGTGGCGGATTATGTGCTCTCGCACCACGCTACCGCCGAACGTATTGTGGCGTTCTGCGGGAAGGGGAATAACGGTGGCGATGGCTTTGTGGCGGCGAGGCGGC
>JGI12635J15846_10001029_pt1 | contig 24394 bp, 17 predicted proteins | sample BlaSpr_A8_OM2_M2_FD_15846 | JGI IMG/M metagenome (IMG submission 15846) | reverse complement strand
CCGCCCTCAGCATCGCCAGCGCGGCGAGCTCCGTCATCGTCTCCGGCTACCGCCCGCTCGCGAATCCCTCTTTTCTGATCTATTTCCTGCTCCTGATGCTCACCATCCTGCGCTTGGACCCTCCGCTCAGCGTGCTCTGCGGATTTTTTGCCGCAGGCAGTTATCTCGCTGCCGCGTACCACCTTGGCTGGCGGCCGTTGCAGCCCAACATGGATATCTCCCTCTATTCGCCGCAAAAAAATGTAATCACCTACGCCATCAGCCTGATTGTCGTGGGAATCACTGCCGCCGTGGTGGCGCGCGAATTTCGCGTGCAGGTGGAGGCCGCGCTGCGCGAAGCGGAAACCCGCCGCGAGATGGAGAACCTGCAGCACGACCTCGACGTCGCGCGCTCCATCCAGCAATCGCTCCTGCCGCACTCCATGCCGCTCGTCTCCGGATGGGACATCGCCGCCTGGAATCAACCTGCCGATCAAACCGGCGGCGATTACTATGACTGGCAGCCGCTGCCCAACGGCAAGTTCGTCACCGCTTTGGCGGACGTAAGCGGCCACGGCATCGGCCCCGCACTGCTCGCGTCGGTCTGCCGGGCGTATGCGCGCACAAATTTTCGCAATCAGCATTCGTTTCTGAAGGCCATGGAGGAGATCAATTCCGCCGTTGCGGCGGACGTGCGCGAAGGAAGATTCATCACGTTCGTAGCGGCAATCTTCGGCCCCGACAGCTCAACTGTGGAATTGCTCTCCGCCGGCCACGCCCCGCTGTTTCTCTACACGCTGAAGAACGACCGCTTCGACTTGATGGAAGCAAATGGCTTGCCGCTCGGCATCTCCGATGCTTTTGCCTCGGACCCGCCGTACTGTCTCGAACTGGCTCCGGGTGACCTGCTGCTGCTGGCCACGGACGGTTTCTTCGAATGGGCGAATGCCGGCGAGGAGCGATTTGGAACCGAAAGGCTTGGTCAAACGATACGAGCAGCACGCGAGAAATCCGCGGCTAAAATTATTTCCAGCCTGCATCAGGAAGTCTTGAGCTTTGCGGGCGGCACAAAGCAAATGGACGACCTCACCGCCATCGTCCTCAAGCGCGTTTAGACCAGTCTTCTGTTTAGGGAAAGAAAAATTAGAGCGTCCGCTTAGTTCTTAATTGATGTACCCGCCGTCGCCCAGGGTCTCCCCACCCTCGAGGATCGCAAGCCCCTCGCGAAGCGCCTCCGTACCCTGTTCGAGCGCATTCCAGGCCACGCGTTCCGACTCTTGCGCAATCTTATCGAGGCACGCTTCCAGCGCGATCTCGTCTTCCAGAATTCGCGTGTCCAGAAGCCCGACCATCCGCTCCATCGCCTTCTGATGAATCTCTCCAAAAGCCTTCTCGAGCGACACCTGGCCCACGCACAAATCGCACACCAGTTCTGCGTAGCTGGATTCGAGGCCGCTGGCTTCGATGCGGTCCTGCAATTCGCGCAGCGCCAGGTCGGCCACGCTCGTATCCATTGCTCTCGATTCCGTCTGTGTTCGGTTCATGGCGTGGCTCTCCTTCCGACCGCCTGCTTTCCTGCTGAGACTACTGGCTCCTTTCGTGTTGCCACAATAGGCTATTCGTATCAGTCAATACTCCACTACACACAAATCCATGTCTGTTCCAAAATGGCTACTTACCGGATTTCTTTGGCTTTCGCGCCGTCCCTTTCCTCATGGGATTTTCCCGCTCCCACCGGGCCACGAACCTGCTCACGCGGCGTTCCAGCGTCCCTTGCGACTTCACCGCCGTCAAATACCGCACGATCTGCCGGCGCAGCGCCGTCGTGACGCCCCGAAATCTTCGCTGCGCTTTTGGCGCATTTCGCAACGCCAGCACCAAAGCCGGCGGCAATACTGGCTCGCGCGATTCCTCGTCCAAATGAATGGCAATCTCAACGATTGCCCCACAATCCACGCGCAACTTCTTGCGGATATCTCCATGGATGGCCATGCGATACGCGCCCTTCCCGCGTGAAACAAGGGTGGTCCGCACCGGAACACCTTCGATGGTCCGCGTCACCGGCACATGCGGCGAACTCCCAAACTTCTTCGATGCCTCGCGCGGCACATCCACGTAGCGGATGAGCCCCCACCTTGTAGATGCTTGCGGCGAACACTTGGATTCCATTATTCATTGCTGCAGCATAGCCCACGGTGCTGACTTTCCCAGTGAGTTCTTGGTAGAAGAATTGCCTTGGAAGAGGAATTACAGGTCAGGCGGATTTCGCGGCGATGTGGAGCGCTACGGAATTAAGCATCATCAGGATAAAACGCACGTTGGAGTAGCCAACCTGCTGCATCAGCCCGGCCAATTCTTTGGGATGAAAAAAACGCGCCACGGACTTGGGCAAGTAGGCATACGCAGCGGCATCGCCGGAGATGAGGCCGCCGATTTTCGGCAAAACCTTCTGGCAATAAAAGCGATAAGCATCCCCGATAAATCCGGGGGCAGGCTCGGTGAATTCGAGGATCGCCACTGTCCCCCCCGGCTTCAGCACGCGCAGAATCTCTCGCAAGCCCGCCTCATAGTTCGCAAGATTCCGAAAACCAAACGCCGTCGTCACCAGGTCGAAAGAGGCATCCGCAAACGGCAAACGCAGCGCATCCGCCTCAAAAAACGGCACCGGAGCCGCGCCATTCGCCTCCGCAACGGCCTTAGCCCTTGCCCGCACCAGCATAGTATGCGAAAAGTCAGCACCGATGATCTTAGCCTTGCCTTTGCGAGCGAGCGAAAAAGCCAGATCGCCGGTCCCACAGCAAAGATCCAGCACCTGCGCATCGGGCCGGTCGAGAATCGGACGGAGTTCCCTGGCCGTGCGCGCTCTCCAACGCTTGTCCATTTGCCCGGAGAGAAGATGATTCAACAGGTCGTAGCGTGGCGCGATGCGCGTAAACATCTCGCGCACTTTGCGCGAAGCGTCCTGCTCGCTGGTGGCGCCTTCAGGTTGTGTGCCCTTCGGCAGTGTTCCGGCCTCAGCCATTGCACTTCCCCAGCGTTTCCACCGGCTTCACGAATACCTGCGGCGCGCAACGAAGAATACACTCCACGGTTTTCTCCGGCACCTCCCCAAACGTCCGGGCATGGCCAAGTTTCTTCGCCAGCACAAACCGCAACTTTCCCCCACGCGCCTTCTTGTCCGATCGCATCGCGTCAATAATCTCCTTCGGCTTCGCGTCCGGCCACGGCGGCAGCGGCCCGATCCTGCGCACGAGTGCAACGATGCGCGACACAACATCCGCGGGCGTGCCAGCGACCTCATGTCCCAACAGCGCAGCGCACATCATTCCCCACGCCACAGCCTCGCCATGCTGGAAGCGCCGGTAGCGCGTCACCGACTCCAGCGCGTGCCCAAACGTATGCCCGAAGTTCAGAATCTCCCGCAGGCCAGACTCCTTCTCGTCCTTGCTTACCACGTGCGCCTTAATTTCGATCGAGCGCCGGATCACGTGCTCCAGCGCGCCGGAATCGCGGCGCAAGACAGCGTCCGTCTGTTTTTCAAGAAAAGCGAAGAGCTTCGCATCCGCGATCACGCCGTACTTGATCACTTCCGCCAGACCGCCGCGAAATTCGCGCTCCGGCAGGGTGGCCAGCAGCTCGGGGTCCGCCAGCACCAATCGCGGCGGGTAGAACGCCCCCACAAGATTTTTCCCTTCCGGAAGATTTACGCCGGTCTTCCCGCCAAGCGCGCTATCCACTTGCGCGACCAGCGTCGTCGGCACCTGCACCAGCGAAACCCCTCGCAGGTACGATGCCGCCACAAATCCGCCCACATCTCCCACCACACCGCCGCCAACCGCCACAATCAACGCATGGCGGTCCGCGCCGGCAGACACCAACGATTGCGCCAAACCTTCAACGGACTGCAGATTTTTCTCCGATTCCGCGTCATCAAATAAGTGCACATGCGGCGCAAGCCGCGCAGGGATGCCGCGCCGAATCTTCTTCTCCAGCGCATGCCACACCAATGGCGACGACACAATGTGTACGCCAGAAAACTTCCCCAGCCGCGCGATTTCCCTTTGCGCCTGTGCCATCGCCCCGCGCCCGCAGACCACGGAATACTTTCCGGTGGCGGCGCGAACTGCGATGGCCTTTGTCTGTGCGGATTTCATGTCTATGCGCGAGTAATTTCAATGTAGCACATGCGCGGAGTTCACCAAACCCTGGGGATCTGTTGGTCCCGGGCCAGTTTGCAACGCCGGTCTTGGATCACTTCCCGATCGCCGACGATACGGCCTTGGTTGTCTGGCTGAAGACCCAACCATTCACCTCGCGGCCGGTTAATGGGCTTGCCTCCAGGCTTCCATTCTCCAGAACGGATGCCCTGAGAGGCGGGCAGATCCTACAAAGAACAGCAAGCCGATTAGAACAACTCCCGGTACGATAACCCATCGACCTTCCACACAGTCTATGCCCGCATCCAGAAACTGAATGATCGCAGTCAGCAGCATCAACGCGTTCAGCGTTCCTCTGGCTCGCAAGCTCATCGCCGCGAGGAGCATAATGGCGAGCCCTAAGTTGCGCGATGCAAAATAGCCCGCATAAATATGAACGGCCCCATTGATCTCGTCGTGAGGAGACACCAGCAGCGCCGGATGCAAAAGCGCCATGAGCGCCCCTGTGATCATAAGAAGGGCGCCTAGAAATACTATCGTTCGCAGCCACCAGGGAAACGCTGCGCTCCCGCTCCAAGACGGACGAGTACTTGATGGAATGCCTCTATCACCCCTCTCATATTCAGACATGCCAATGCTCCATTTCAGCAGCACGCGCGTTTGCCGGGTGCCGGCTTGAATATAACTACGCGACTTGGGGCAACTAAGTTACCTTGGGCGATGCCGTTTCCTGGCTAACTGAGAGGTTTCTTTGTTCTCTTCGGATCAACGGATCCCATTCTCCACGGTCTTAGGAAGGAGTAGGATCAGCGGCCCCTTTGTAGAGGGTCAACCGGTTCAACTGGGGCTCCTCACGGATGGGGTGTCACAGGTTGCGATTGCGGTGTATAAACTTATGCGTTAATATACATTTGCGATATAAGTTCGCTGAATTTATATCCGACTATTGAACGACGGCACGAACACGAAAGATAGTCTTATGACGGGAGCGCACGAAGCCCTGGCGGGCATCCTCTTAAACCTCGATAATTACTTTTTTCAAAACTCAAAGGCATTTCATCGCGAGATAGAAAGGCAATTACGTGCACTCGGCTGCGCAGTCACAAAAGAATTTCCTGTAAAAAATCGAGGCGACGGCCACCGCGGCTACATCGACTTGGTAGTATTCCAACCATTTCGAGCCGCAATCGAACTCGACAATGTTAATCCCAGAACGAAATCTGTTTGCAAGGTTAAATCGTTTTCTGGGGAAAGATTTGTAATCTTGCGAAAAAGTAAGAAAATCCTTCGCATCTGGTGACCGTCAGCGTCTAACTCTATGCTCTCTCTTCTCAGCGTCCTCTGCGTCTCCGCGTTTGGCTTCTTATTTACAACCCTTAAATTTACTTTTTCTGAAGTTCTTTGACCGACTCCAAAATCGTATGCCCCACAATCGCCAGCGTCCTCGGGCTGATCTTGTCGATCGTGTCCTGCGGCGTATGCCAGTACGGCACATCGTTTTGCGTGTCGAGATCCATGATATCCACCGAGGGCACATGCCGGGCCGTGAACGAATAGTGATCGTCGCCCCCAAAATCGGTCGGCTCTTTCACAAACACGTTTCCGTACCCGAGCCGCTCCGCGACGCTCCATACCATATCCTTCAACCACTTCGTGGACTCGCCGTCCCGTTTAAAGTGCGGGTTGCGCCCGCCGACAATGTCCGCCAGAATAAACGCCTTAATTTTTGGTAGATCGCCATCGACCGCGAATTTCGCGGCCATCTGCCGGCTGCCGTAGCGGTTGTCAGGGTTCACCCATGCCGGATTCACCGCCTCTTCCCCATCAAAAAACGCGATCCACACCGCGTATTTCCCCGGCTGCTGCTGCGCGCACAGCAATCGAGCAATCTCCAACATCACGCCCGTAGACGAACCCGCGTCGTCGGCCCCAACAAAATTCTCCAGCCGCTTCGTATCGTAGTGCGTCCCCAAAAGGATAATTCCCGGCTTCTGCCCCGGAATCTTCGCCAAAATATTCTTCATCGGTAGTCGCCCGGCCGGCGTATCCGCTGAAAACGCATCCGTCTCCACGGCGCAGCCGTACGATTTCAATTCCGATTCCAGATACTCCTGCAGCTTCGCCAGCGCGGGCGAACCTGCAGGCCGCGGCCCGTAGCTCAACTGCTTCACCACCTGCTCGTAGGCTCGCTTTCCATCGAATCCGCCGGTCTTATCCGGAGAAGGCGCCTCATCGGCAGGATTCGGAGGCACGCCAGCCACGGCGCTCATGAACGGAGGTTGCCCAACATTAGCTGTGCCACTATTTGTCGAAGCCGTCTGCCCAGACTTGCACCCAAGCGGCAAACACGAAAAGAACACCACGCAGAGCAGCACGATCCGCGAACCATTTCGCCAGACAATCATCCAGTGGTCCCTGCGCTTTCCGCCTCCAGGCGCTTCCTCTTTTTCCGCACCACAATCGCCGAAACCGCGATGCCCACAAAATACAAAGCCACCATCGGCATCATGAACACCAGCATCGTCATAGCGTCTGGCGTGGGCGTAACGATCGCCGCTACCACTGCAATAACCAGAATGGCATAGCGAAAGTTCTTCCAAAGAAAGCCCGGAGTGACGACGCCGAAGAGGGTCAGGAAGAAAATCAGAATCGGCAATTCAAACACGATGCCAAGACTCAAAAGAATGAGCAATACAAGGTCGAAATATTCGTTCACTGTGATCATCGGGGATATCGGCCCGGCGGTCCCCTGAAAACTGACCAGGAATCTCAAGATGTACGGGAGGGTGACGAAGTATCCGAATGCAATTCCCATCAGAAACAGCAGCACCGTGAAAAACAGGAATCCTGTCACCGCACTGCGCTCGTGCTTATAAAGCGCCGGAGCCACAAAAAGCCATATCTGGTAAAGCACGATCGGAGACGCGAGGACGATCCCCAGATAAACTCCAAGCGTGATATAGGTGTTCAGATAGCCGGCAGGGTGCGTATAAAACAGATGTGGATTAAGTTTGGCATCGGTTAGCGCCTTGATGATTGGATCGGTGATCCATTTGATGAAGTACTTCGAGAGGTAGACGCCAATGAAGGCGCCCGCCCCGATCGCATACAGCGAATTGATAATCCGCTTCCGCAGTTCGGACAGATGCTCGAAAAACGTCATCTGGCCGCCGCTCTCCTCCAGTCGTGCCGCGATGGAATTGTCAGGCTGGCTGCTGTTGGTCATGGGCAGAGGGAGGCTCGGTCGAGCTGCTTTCCGTCTTGGGTTCCGTGGATTGGACCACGTTTTCGCCATTCGACGCGTCTAATCGAGGGATAGCTTCGGCCACCGGTGTAACCACGGGTCCATCCCCAACCGGATAGTCCGCAGCCGCTTCCGGGAGGGATTCCGTGCCAGAGGTCGCGCTCGACGCCGCAGGCAGTTCCAGGCCTTTTGCCTTCGCCTCAGCAGCGTCCGCTTCGGCCGTCTTCTTGCGAAGTTCCGCCACGCGCGCCTGGCGTTCCAAATCCCGCATCTCTTCCTCAAACGCGCCCTTGAAATCCGTGGACGCCTTGCGGAATTCCGCCATCAATTTCCCCAGGGTCCGCGCCAAATCCGGCAGTTTCTGGGGACCAAACACCACCAGCACCACCAGAAAAACCACGATCATGTGCGGAACGCTGAGCATAAGTAAAAAGCGCCGTAAAGCGCCCTGTCTGCATCATAGAAAGGGCAGCCAATCGTGTCAAACGAGAGTTCCGCTTTGCATGTTATACTCGGCTTTACGCTAACCGCGAGGTATCCATGAATCCAGAACGTCGGGGCCTGATCCTGGTAGTCGTAATCCTCCTCATCTCTGGAGTCCTTGGGGGCATCTACGGACCTTCGGTCCGGGCCACCACGGCGACGACGGACGATTATCAAACCGCCGTCCGCGACTTCACGAGTGTCCTCTCTGTCGTTCAAGCCAACTACGCCGAGCCTGTCGACGCAGACAAAGCCGTATATCAGGGCGCTATCCCCGGCATGCTGCGGATGCTCGACCCGCACTCGAATTTCTTTGACGCCCGGCAGTTTGCCCTGCTGCGCGAAGATCAGCGCGGCAAGTATTACGGCGTCGGCATGGTCGTTGCTCCCCGCGAGAACCATACCGTCGTGATGTCTCCTTACGTCGGCGCGCCTGCCTATAACGCCGGCCTGCGCCCGGGCGACATTATCGCCAAGGTCGACGCGAAGTCCACCGATGGCCTCACCACCAGCGAAGTCGCCGACCTCCTCAAGGGCCCCAAGGGCACGGTGGTCAAGATCACCGTAACGCGCGAAGGTTTCACTGACCCGCTCGTCTTCACGGTCACGCGTGACGAAATTCCCCGCCACTCCGTTGACATCATAACCATGCTGAAGCCTGGCATCGGCTACATGCGGCTGAACCAGTTCAACGAAACCACCGACAAGGAAATTGCAGACGCCCTGAAGCAACTTGGAGCGAGCTCATTGGATGGCTTGGTGCTGGACCTGCGTGGCAATCCCGGCGGCCTGCTCAACGAAGCGGTTGCCGTCGGCGACATGTTCCTCGAAAAGGGCCAGCTCATCGTTTCTTACCACGGCCGCAGCGCGCCAGAGCGGCGTTTCTTTGCAGTGCGCGGCAATCAGGGCATGAACGTGCCTCTCGTCGTCCTGGTCAACAACAATTCCGCTTCCGCGGCGGAAATCGTCTCTGGCGCCATTCAGGACCACGACCGCGGCCTGGTCGTCGGCGAAACTACCTTCGGCAAAGGCCTCGTGCAGACCGTGCAGCCGCTCTCCGAAAACACCGGCCTCGCTCTCACCACCGCGCGCTACTACACGCCCAGCGGCCGCCTGATCCAGCGCGACTACAAATCCATCTCCCTCTACCAATATCACTACGAGCGCAAAGTCCCCGAGCACCCGTCGGAAATCCGCCAGACCGACAGTGGCCGCCAGGTGACCGGCGGCGGGGGCATCACGCCGGATATCATCGTTCCCGCCCCCAAGTACGACAAGTTCCAGGAAACGTTGTTCCGCGCCGATGTTCTCTACCCTGCCGAGCAGGGCGTTGCCGGCTTCACCCGCTATTACCTGGGCACGAAGCCCGTCATCACCCACAGCTTTGAAGTGGACGACAACGTCCTCCGCGAATTCCGCGGCTATCTTGCAAAGCACAACGTGAAGTACACCGAAGTCGAGTTCGCCGACAACCTCGACTGGATCAAGCGCAAGATCAAGCAGGAAGTTTTCATGTCCGCCTACGGCACCCAGGAAGGCGACAAAGTCTTGCTCGCCGCCGACCCGCAAGTGCAAAAGGCCGTCGAGTCCATTCCCCAGGCCCGCGCGCTCTATGAAAACGCGCGCAAGGTGGTAGCCCAGCGTAGCGGTTCAGGTCACGACCAGCCCTAGCGCTGTTTGGATTCGCCGCAAACCTCTGCTAATATTTTGAAGGTCGCTACTCGTGGGCGAGTAGCTCAGCTGGGAGAGCGCATCGTTCGCAACGATGAGGTCGCCGGTTCGATCCCGGTCTCGTCCACCAATCCTCTACATACCAATTTCCTACACCTACTCGCCGTTTGGCCAAGTGTGGTGAGCGTCCCGGTTTCACCGGGAAGGTCGCCGGCTCGATCCCGGTCTCGTCCACCAAAGTCTCTTATAAAATGCTGTTTTTCGGGGAGCCCGCTTTGCAGATTCGCTCCGGGCCTAAGCTGGGCCTAAGTTCAGAGGCGGTAGCACCCGCCCGCCGTGAGGCAATCTGCGGTCTCACAGGCGGCTTGTGTCCACGGTTAGAGGACGCACTCTAGTGGGTAGGCGTTTGAGCAACGGTATTGAATCCTCGGCATCGCTTCATGCCTTCAATCCAACGAATTCCCGTCTTGGGCTCGATCACTACAGCATCCACAGGTGGGCCAATGCCAGGATCGTCTTTATCCCAATCTAATGCGAAGTTCACTGCGGCGATAAGGAATCTAGCCTCTTTGTCTTTTTCCGGATATTTTGCCTCTTCATTCACGAACTTTTTTCTAGCCTTTTCTGCTCTGGGTGTATTTCCGCCGAGAAACTCGGCTACGAATTTATAGGGCGGGTAAGCTCCCATTCCAATCTTATATAGCTCCCACTCTCCGATTTTGGGATTAATAAGGCGCGCAGGAGATTTACCGTCGTTCGGAACATCAACGGTGAAATTTGCAAGTGCGATTTTAGGGTGGTCTAAACTGTCGAGGCTCGCAAATCCCCCTAATCCCAGCGCTGCCTTGGCTTCAGAATTAGACATTGCTCGGATCAACGAATCGACCTTCGGATGTGCTATTTGTTCGTACTTGGTGGCTAGAGCAATCAGACGTTCATCAGATCGCAGTTCGTCCTTATGTTGTCTATATGCCTCCTCCGCAAACATCTTTTGAGACCACAAACTTTTCTTCGTCCGCAGACTGATATTCTCGGTCAAATTCCCCGTGTAAAAAAATATCGTGTCCGCTGATAGTTGGTCGATCTTGCAGTCGGTTTTGCTTGGGATGCCACTCTTATTGTTTGGGACGAGATATTTGCTCTCAGCCACAACGACGACTTGGTCTAGGTCCTCTTCATAGAGAAGAATCGTGCCGTGCCGCAACTCCGTCTTTTCATTTTGTGCTGATGCACAGCACGCAGCCATCAAGACGGCAAAAAGAGCGGTCCACGGTTTTTTCATAATTAAAGTATATCTCAGACTTTCCGGTATAATCCCGTTCATGGCGGGTGGCCCTGGCAAGAATCCGCGTTTTCTGAACCACTACTCGACCACCGAGAAAGTCAACTTTCCCAATGATCATGAATTTAATTAACGCGGAGGGTGCCCCAGGTTCGTATTTGGAACCTGGGTCTTGGAACCTGGGGTTGACGTTCCTTTCTCATTCCCCATCGAAACGCACCGTGGTACCTCTACAGTCAAGCTGTCCTTTTATGCGATTCGGGAGCCTTGACGCGAACCGACTTGCGACTTAGAATTTTGCGCATCTGAGGTTCCTTCCGTAAGAAACGACCCATGAGCCACCGCATGCGCATTTTCGTCGTGCTGGCCTTCGCAATCCCACTTCTGGCAACAGTCACAGCGGCGCAGAAGCCCCCGGCTCCGGCGCCTCCGCCTTCCACGCCCCCAACCCCAAACCATCCTGCAAATTTTCCTGCCCCCAATTTGGGGCCAAGCCAACCGGAGGGGGATCGCGTGATGTTCCTCCAGGGACGCGTTGCAACCAGTGACAATACACCTATTCCGAACGATGTGTTGGTTGAGCGGATTTGCAACAACAAGGTGCGTCAACAGTTGTACACATCTTCCAATGGCGATTTCAGCATGCAGTTGGGATCGAAGGCCGACACTTTCCTTGACGCCACCGCCGAACCGACATCGCAATCCGGTGGAGCTGGCAAGGACCCGGTCATTGGAATTCCACGAAGCGAATTGAGGAATTGTGAATTACGGGCCTCGACCGCTGGCTTTCATACCAGTGTCATCGACCTCGTTGCTCTCGATGCTTTCGGCAGCAATGTCGACCTGGGTGTTATTGTCGTGCAGAGATCCGCAAAGATTAAAGGCACCACGCTGAGCGCCATCCCCTACCAGGCACCGAAAGATGCCAGAAGAGCCTACGAGAAGGGCCTGGATGCCGAAAGAAAAGCTAACTTTGCCAGTGCACAGAAGTATTTTGAAACGGCAGTGGGCATTTATCCCAAGTATGCGATCGCCTGGTTTCAGTTGGGCAACGTTTTACAAAAGGAAAACCAGAAGGAGGCCGCTCGCACTGTGTTTATCCGAGCCACGACCATCGATAACCGGTTCTTACCACCTTATCTGTCGCTGGCGTCTATGGCCTTTGAGGAAGGAAATTGGCCCGTGCTCCTCGCTCTTACAGATCACATCTTGAATCTCGATCCCTTGAATCACGCCGCTGTCACTGCTTTCATCGTGGATCTCGATCCGTTAAATTGCGCTGATGCCTATTTCTATAACGCGGTCGCAAATTACAAACTCAACAAGACCGAAGATGCGGAAAAGAGCGCGCTCAAGGCGGAACACATCGCCCTGCCCGTTCGTTTTCCGCAGCTGCATCTCTTACTTTCTGAAATCTTTGCTCGAAAAAACGACTACGCCACTGCGATCTCAGAGTTAAAAACTTACTTGGAGTTAGCTCCGAATGCCACAAATGAGGATCAAGTACGTGCGCAGTTGGCAAAATTGGAGAAGCTGAACGGCTCACTGAAAACCAGTGAGAAAGCCGATCACATGTGAGTATTGGCAGTGGCAGTTTGCTGGCCCACATTATTATGTGGTGTTTCATGGGCGGGCAGCCTGGTAAGAATCTTGGCTCTGTAAATGGCTTCCCGCCGGTCGAACAAGTCAATTTTCCCGGTGATCACAAATCAAAATAACGCGGAGGGTGCTCCAGGTTCGTAGCCGGAACCTGGGGTTGGCGTTTCTTTTTCATTCCTCCACATCGAAGCACACCAGCCTCGCGTCTCTTCCCCGATAAAAGCCCCAATTGCTCCATGTGCGGCCGAAATGCACGCGGCGGCTCGAATTGCTCCGAGCCGCCGAAAGGCACTTATTCACACAACCCGCTCAGAACAGGTACTTCAGGGAAAACTGGATCAGCCGAGGTGTTCCCACAACTGAAGTGATCTGTGCGAACGAGCTCGGGCTTTGGATGTCCGCCGCGAGTGGGTTGGCGAACGACGGGTGATTAAAGAGGTTGAAAAACTCCGCCTGGAACCGTAGATTCTGCCGTTCGGTCAACCGGAACATCTTGCCGATCGTGAAGTCAATGTTCTTCTGCGGAGGCCCGATGACGCAATTGCGACCCGCGTTGCCGAAGCCAGTGGCATCTCCAGTAGCGCCGCTGGCAAGGGGAATGATCGCATCCTTCTGGTAAGCATTGAAATCCACCCACTGGCCCAGGCGCGATTCAGTCCCACCGTGCGTGGGCGCGTTGCCGCAATTACGCCCCGGCGCGAACGTCGGCGTAGCGAGGTTCGGGCTGCTGAGGGCATAGGCGCTGCCACCCGCGGAATCAACCGGAGTAAACGGCAACCCGGACTGCAACGTAAGCACGCCGCTGACTTCCCAGCCGCCGAGAGCTGTGCCAGTCAATCCCGGGGCCTTCGCAAAAAATGGCAACTGATAAACCGCGCTGGTCACGAAGCGGTGGCGGCGGTCGAAATCGCCAAGTCCGCGGGAGTTCCGAGCGATTTTCTGGTCGTTGAAGCGCGTGTCGAACGACACAGTGGCGTTCGAGACGTCGTCGATCTCCTTCGAATAGGTATAGGCACTTTGCCAATAGAGCCCCTTTGAATAGTGGTGGCCCAGGGTGGCCTGCAGGGAGTGGTAGTGCGAATCGGAATTAGGCGCAAACGCTTCGAAATTCGCGGGGCCAATACCGAGAAACGGCGAGCGCGCCGGCGCGTTTTCCACGGTATTATCCACGATGGCGCATTGCGCTCCCGCGCCTTTGGTACCGTTGCAGTTGACGCCAGGAACGATGACTGGTTTCTGAGGCGACGCCAGCGTGGCTTCCGCCGGGTCGTACGTCGAGCGCAAATGCGTGCCCTTGGTACCGACGTATCCGACTTCGAGGAACCACTGCCTACCCAATTCACGTTGCACGGTCAGGTTCCACTGTTGCGTGGTCCCCGCAACCCAATGCTGCGGCACCTGGAGAGCAATCAAGCTGCTCACGTTGCCGGAGAAGGAAGCGCCGCATTGTGAGAAGGTACCCGTTGCGCCGCTCGGCTGGCCTAGCGTGCAAGTCGCAGGAAATGTAGTGAAGAAAGAGGGCTGCGGCACAAACGCCGGACTCAATACCCCGAGCGGCGGAATGCCCGGGAAGCCGGTGGCAGGGTTCGGTTGAAACAGATTCGCGAGACTTCCCTGCCCGGGCAGGAAATTAATGGCGATAGGGAAAAACGGCGGAGAGAACGACAGGTTATCCACTGCCCCCAGATCTTCGCGAACGCTATAGATTCCGTACCCGGCGCGGATGGAGGTGTTGTGGTGGCCAAACAGGTCATAAGCAAGGCCGATGCGAGGCTCCGGCACGGTGGCGTAGTTATTGCTCAACGAGGTGCGTTCTTGCGTCCCCGTGAGGCCCGGAAGATTGTATTTGTTCACGCACTTCGGATAAACGAAAGGCTGACCGGTGCTGTTTGCGAGTTCCGGTATGCTATTGCCGATGCGGCAGCTTTCGTCATACGGCGCGCCGAGAAACTCTTGCCGGAACCCGAGATTGAGCGTCAGGGATTTGGTGACGCGGTAGTCGTCCTGCGCGAACCACGCATAGGCGGGAATCCGGTAGTCGTGATCCCCAACGCCGCCGCCGGCTTCGCCAAAGAACGGCGAACCCGCCAGAAAGCTCTGAAAATCCGTGCCGATCGTGGGAGGCGAAAAGAAGACCAGTCCGTTGTCCGCCACAGGCAAGCTGCGGCGCAGGGTGGTGCGATCGAGCTCGCCCCCGAATCGAAAGGTGTGATTTCCGTGGGTCCAACCAACCGTGTCCAGCACCACAAAGCTGTCCCCCAGCGCGCGTTGCAATTGCTGCGGGAAGGGCCCAAAGGCGAAGGCGCCGAATTGCAGGCGGTATATGTTGGGGTCGCCGTTGGCGGTGGGCAGATTGATTCCCACCTGCCTGCTGGTCACCGGCGGTATGTTGTTCAATTTGTCGCTGATGATGTTGATTCCGAAGCGGAACTCGTTCACCAGGTTATTCGAGAAGAGGTGCGTTTCTGTAATGCTGGCGACCCGGTTTTTCAGCGGGATTTCTAGCGGAAAATTCAGGTTGTTCGGCGTTGGAGGCCCCCCGGTCTGGACTTGAAACGAATCCGCGCCGAACGGTTGAAGAGTATCCGAATCGGCCCAGAAAAAGCGGAAGGCAACGCGATCCTTGTTCCCGTTGAACTCACGATCCCAGCTCGTGGTGAATTGATCATCGGTGAATTTCCCCGTCTCGCTCACCAGGAAAGGTACCGGCGTGAGGCACGGAGTAGTTGCCGGGACATTGGTCGGCAACGGAAACAGATAACCTCCGGCTCCTCCCCCAAACTGATTGCTTTTAAAGTTCAGAAGATTGAACGCTACCGGATCAACACTCACTCCGCTCGGCAGGCCGCAATCCGCGGCCAGTTTCGTAGCGGACTGGCGATCCGCCAGGGGAACATAGGGGATCGTCGTATTGATAAATGTTCCCGCCGAAGCGCCGCTCCGCTGCCGTGTTCCCTGATAGTTCACGTAGAAATAGCCAAGTTTTGCCGATGGGTCGACCTTTCCTCCAAAATCCCCGCCGAAAATGTTCTGTTGAATGACGGGTCGCTTGAAGCCGGAGGCGTTGAGGAAAAAGTCGTTGGCGTCTAGCTTTGTATTACGGAAGTACTCCCAGGCGTCACCGTGATATTGCGATGTGCCGCTCTTCAGCGTGGCATTGATGTTGCCTCCGCCGTTTCGCCCCTGCGTGGCGTCATACAAACTGGTGCTCACCTTGAATTGATCGATGGCGTCCGGATTGGGGAGCGGGGTGTACGTCAATTCGCCAAAAGCGTAGTCAGCCACGGAAATGCCGTCGATCAGATAGTTATTGTTGTCCTCCCGGCCGCCATTTACGTGGATAAACACCTGCCCGCGCCCGAGTTGCGAGGCGTTATTCAGGTCCGACGAAGCGCCCGCCGACAACGTGAGGATCTGCTGAAAATTCCGGGTCGCGAGCGGCAGGGTCGTAATCGTCGCACTGCCAACGGATTCCCCCGTGGCCGCGTCGGCGGTGTCGATCTGGCTAATCTGCGATTCCACCACGACCTCTTGTTGCGCGGAACTCACTTTCAACGTAGCGATCATGCGCGTCGTCTCGGTAATAGACACGGCGACCCCCGTGAACTTGCTGGCGGCAAAACCCGTCGCGTTCACCTCCACGCTGTAGTTGCCAGCCGGAAGCAAGGTTGCCGTGAATATTCCAGCCTCGTCCGTGGTCAGTTCGCGAACTTGCTGGCCAGTCGCGTCGCTCGTGACTTTTACCTTCGCCCCGGATACCACTGCTCCCGAAGCATCTTGTACGGTTCCGCTGATCGCGCCGGTAGCACCACCCTGTGCTAACACCAGGCAAGTCCAGGAAAGCATCAGAATCAACGTAAATAAATAGCGTTTCATAAACACCCCCACCGCCTTGGATTTCCGTTCGAGCTGGAAAAAAGAACACGCCCCCTGAATGGGAAGCACACTATCAGAGCTTCGGGCGAATTTCTACACAAGAGCTAAAAGGGGAGCAGGCTTCAATCGGAACACTAGAAGACGGCCGCGATTATACCGTGCTCGATTAACTGCAGGGTCGGAGCGATAGGCTTAACTAGCCCGCGGCCGCGGCAGGAATAGCGCATGCGTTGAGAGATTTCATTAAACTCAGGATCATCTGAACCACGCATTGATCCCCAATCGAGGTGTTGAGCAATGTGTGAAAGACCGCATGCTCCGGCCATTCGACGTGGAAATACTTGCGGATGAAATCCGCGCGCTCCTGATCGACGGAATCCACTAGGACCTGGGCTTCCTCTTCACTCTTGCCCCGGGCCAGCAAGCGCCGGACTTTATCTTCCCGCGGAGCGTAAAGATAGACGCGCAGGGTGTCTTGACGGTCGCGGAGAAAACGTTGCGAACCCCTTCCAACGATCACGGCGTTGCCGCTTTTCGCCGCGTGCTGAACCACTCGCTCCGTCAGCTTCAAAATCGTCTCACTGTCCACCAGATTGAGCTTGTGCGCGTTAAGGCTTCCTTCGTAACTCCCGCGCAAAAATGACTTAAAAAGCCGGTAGTACAGCGGGTCTGTGCGTTCCTCGCGGACCTCGACGACGGACTTGGGGCAATTCGCTAGCCTCGCAATTTCCTCTGTCAACAAATGGTCCCAAAGCTTCCAGTCCAACTGCTTCGCAAGTTGTTCGGCGATTTCACCGCCCCCGCAGCCATACTCCCGCTCAATTGTGACGATTCTGATCATGGTGCCCCCTGAGGCCCCTTATCCGCTCCAACCGCGCTCCATTCCCAATCATGGCACTTCGTTTATTCCACCACAATTTGCCCGCCACCGCCGGGATCATTCTTCTTCAACGCGAAAGCCAGAAAAAACATGATCCCAGCGCCCACAGCAAGCACCATGAACGTATCAATGTACGCCAGGCTGGCAGCCTGCGCTTGCACGGATTGGTAAATCCGTGCGTAAGCATGGGCAATTGCGTCCGGCTTGCTCATTCCGCCCGAGTGAGCGATTTGCGCCGCAAGGCCGTTTACCGAATTCTGAAAATTGGGATTGTCGGGCCGCGCGTACTCCACCAGCCTCGCTTGATGGAATTGCGAGCGCCGCGCAATCAGCGTGGTAACCAGCGAAGTCCCCACGCTGCTTCCCATATTGCGCATGAAGTTCACAATGCCCGCCACCGCATTGTTTTTCTCCGGCGCAATTCCAATGTACGCCACCAGCGTAATCGGCACGAACAGGAATCCCAATCCAAGTACCTGGGTGATGCGCAACAGAGTGGCGGCTCGAAAACTGATCTGCAAGTCGATCCGCTTTGTCGAATAAAACATGGCGATGGACAGCAGCAACCAGCCAAGCGCAATCAGGTACCGCGCCTGCACTTTCGTCGTCAGCTTGCCCATGATGGGCATCTCCAGCAGCAAGACAAGCCCTCCCGCCGAAAGTGCCAACCCCGCCAACTGCGATGTATAGCCCAAAAGCGTCTGCAGAAATTGTGGCATCAGCACCAGGGCGCTGAACAACAGGATTCCCAGCGTGAACATCATCAGATTGGCGCTCGCGAAATTAAAGCTCTTGAACATCCGCACATCAATGATCGGCGACTTCTGAAACCATTCCCAGATGACCAGCGCGATCAAACAAACTGTCGCAGTGACCACTAATGTCGTAATGAATCGAGAGCCAAACCAGTCGTCTTCCTGGCCCTTGTCGAGCAATATTTGCAGCGAACCGATTCCCAAAGTCAACAGAGCGATCCCGATGTAGTCCAACTTAACGCCAGCCGCCTTTAACTTGCTCAAGTACGGCGGATCTTCCACAAACCGCCGCACCAGCATCCAAGTCACCAGGCCAACCGGAATATTAATGAAAAAAATCCAGCGCCAGGAATAGTTGAAGGTAATCCATCCGCCCAAAGTCGGCCCGATGGTGGGAGCCATAATCGCTGTGATGCCATACAATGCAAACGCCAACCCCCGCTGCTCGGGTGGGAAAGTATCCGCCAGAATAGCCTGCGCCATCGGCTGCAATCCCCCGCCCCCCGCGCCCTGCAGCACCCGAAAAAGAAGCAGCATCCCAAGGCTCGGCGCGATTCCGCAAAGCAAAGAGCTGATCGTGAACACGCTCAAGCAAGCCATGAAAAACCGCTTCCGCCCCAGCGCGCCGGCAAGCCAACCACTAATCGGCAGGATGATCGCGTTCGAAACCAGATAGGACGTCAGCACCCAGGTACTTTGATCGTTGCTCGCGCCCAGATTCCCGGCCATGTAGGGCAACGCCACGTTCGCAATACTGGTGTCCAGCACCTCCATGAACGCCGCAAGCGCCACAACCACAGCGATCAGCCACGGATTGTATTTGGGCCGCCAGACGTCCTGGTCGAGCGTGACCGTTGCGGAGCTCATTGGAGCGAAACGTCGGGCACCACGTTCATGCCCGGCCGAAGTTGGCGATCCCGATTCTCACCTCGATCGAGAATAATCTTGACCGGAACCCGTTGGACAATTTTCACGTAGTTGCCGGTGGCATTTTCCGGAGGCAGCAGGCTGAACAGCGGCCCGGTGGCGCCCGCAATACTATCCACGTGGCCTTTTAAAGTTCGTCCCGTCGAGTCGACATGAATTGTTGCTTTCTGACCCACGCGCATATGCTTGAGCTGCGTCTCTTTGAAATTGGCGGTAACCCACACTTCATCGAGAGGAACCACGGTAAGCAGTTGCTGCCCGGGTTGAACGTTGAGGCCCACGACCACCGTCTTATTCACTTCGCCAGTAACCGGCGCAACAATTTTGGTGTATTGCAGATTCAGCTCGGCTTGCTCCAGTAGAGCGCGCTTTTGCTCGACGTCCGCGATCGCCGCGCGCGCCCGAGCCTTGGTGGACGAGACTTGCTGCGGTCCGGTCTCCGCGGATTCGTGGTTGGCATCCGCCTGCAGCACACGGCTATGTGCCTGTTGAATGAATTGTTGTGCAGCGGCTTCATTGGCACGGGCTGCCGCAATGGTCGCGGTGCTGGACTTGGCCGCTGCCAACGCCTGATCGTATACCTGCTCGGCCACTTCGCGCTTATCCACCAAAAGTTTGTACCGGCGGAGATCGTCTTGCGCCTTGACGTCGTTGGCCTCGGCCTGTTCCAACTGGGCATGTGTGGCGGCGAGTTGCCGCTCAGCAGCGATCACGCCAGCCACGGTGTTTACGATGTCGGACGCTGTGGACTTCAGTTGACTCGAACTGTTCACGGAACTAATTGGAACGTTGATATTCAGCGATTGTGCCGTGGCTTCGGCACTGGCCAGATTGGCTTGAGCCTGGGCGACGGCCACTTCATAATCCTTCGGGTCAATCTCCACCAGCACGGTTCCCTTTTCCACCCACTGGTTGTCGTCCACGGTTACCTTGATTACGTAACCCGAAATTCGCGCGCTCACCGGATACAGATGAACGTCTGCCTGCGCGTCGTCGGTTGATTCATAACTGCTGAGGTAGCGCCACAAGAAAACACCGGCGACTACCACAACCACGACAATGATCGAAATCAACCCGAATTTGCGGCTCCTCCGGCTCTGGTAGGCCCGCACTTTGTGTGCGTCGCCGACTGGTGGCGGGGGATTGCTCGAGGATTGGTCGCCTGCTCCAGGAACCGAACGGGATGGGGTCTCTTCGGTCATATTCATTGTCCTTTGAAATATTCCTTGACGCCCTCTTCGGCGACGCCAAGAGCCCGCGCCAGGGAGATTTTTGCAAAATTGAAGCTGTACAGGCTTGAGATGTACTGCTCGTGCGCGCGTGCCACCGCTTCCTGTGATTGCACGACCTCCACCGTATCGGTGACGCCAGCCTTGAAACGATCGCGTGACTGAGCCAGCGTCTCTTCCGCCAGTTCGATGTTGCTCTGCGCGACCTTAACCTGTTCCGCCGAAGACTCCAGGTTGAGCAATGCAGCACGAACATCGGAATCAATCTGCCCGCGCAGATTGTCCAGCCGTTCGCGGCTCTGCTCAAGCCTTGCATCAGCCTGCAAAACGTCGCCGTGAACGCTGCCTCCCTGAAAAATCGGTATCGAGAGTGTTCCGCGCACGTCGAACACCTGCGTGGCAGTGGAAGGATGCCCTCCTGCTGTGCCATAGTCCGCGTTAAACGAAAGCGACGGCCAATAGCCCGCCGTCGCCGCTCTACGGGAGAATTGCGCGGCGCGCACATCCGCCATGGCCGCCTGGTAATCCGAGCGCGTGTTGTAAGCGTGTTTCAAGGCATCTTCGACCGTGATCCCCTCGAACGGGCGGTAAGGCGACTTGTCCGTAAACTCGAACTCCTGGCCGGGAGCAAGCCCGATGACGCGCGCAACGGTCAGCTTCTGGATCGCGAAATTGTTCTTCGCCTGAATCAATTGCTGCTGCCGCGTCTGCAGTTCCACCTTCGCCCTCAGGCCATCGATGGCAGGCGAAGTTCCCGCAGTCACCTGATCCGACGCCTGATCAAAGAGCGCCTGCGCCGTCTTCACCTGCGCCGCGGCGGTTTCGATGCGAGCCGCATCAGCAATCGCCTGCAAGTACGTATACCCCACGGCCAGCACCACCAGATCTCGCGCATCCTTGAACGTATATTCTGAAGATTTCAAGCTCAGGCCGGCCGCGCGCGTTGCGTTGATCGCCTTCCAGTCGAACAGGGACTGAGTGACGGCCACGCGCGCATCAAAATAAGAAAAGGGGCCAACCGATGTTGGAACCTGGAGCCCGCCAAAACTTGTCAGTCCGAGCTCGGCAAGATTGATCTGCGAATCCGCCACGTAAGGTGACGCTGTTACATGCGGCAGGAGGGCGCTTAACTGCTCCCAGCGTTGCCCGCGGGCGGCGCGAATGTCGGAGTTTGAGAGCAGCAACCCGAGATTTTGTTTCAATCCGCGGTTGATGGCGTCCTGCAAGGATAAGGGCAGAACACCCGGAACCAGCTTCGCCGGCACGCTGCCGGCGAACCGGCTCACTCCCTGCGTTCCTGGAATTTCTTGGCCCGGATTGCTCGTGCCAGTTGTTACTTCACTTTGTGCAAAGGTTGCTGAGGTTCCAACAAAGAAAAGCCCCGCCAACAGGAAACCGCGGCCTAGCCCGGAACTGAGCCTCAAGGAGCCCTCCTTACCTCGAAGTCTTGTTAAGCGAAGATGCGAAGGGGGAATATCGTAATCCCGCCAACCAGTTAGGACAAGCACCGAATATACCTGGTGCAAATCGGATGAGACCCGTGGCTAAGAGGGAGACTGATATTTTCGCTAAACCTGCTCAGGATGCTGAAAGATCGAACCTGATTGAATGGTAGCTGAGCCCGTCCAACAGGCATACGCCGGGCTTCTCAACTGCGTCGAATGGATGGAGGGAGTGAAAAGATTCAACAGCTAGTACCTTGAATCCAGCCTTGGGCGCAGATAGGGCGCGCAACCCAATGGAACCGCGTGCCCCGTAACTTTCTATTGCTGCCAGCCGCCGCCAAGTGCGCGGTAAAGTTGCACGAGACTCTGATACTCTGTGCCGCGGGCCTGCGCGAGCACGAGTTCCGCGGAAAAGAGCGACCGCTGCCCATCCAGGACTTCGAGATACGTAGTGGTACCTCCTCGGTAGCGCATGATCGACAGACGCACGGACTCCTGCAAGTCCGCCACGGTCTGCTCCTGGCGAACCCGGACCTCATGGTTTTTCTGGTAGCCGATAAGCGCGTCGGATGCGTCCCCGAACGCACGCTGGATTGCCTGCCGGTAAGAAATCAACGCCTGCTGATGCTGCGATTCGGCCAGGCGCAAATTTCCGCGCAGCGCTCCCCCCGTGAAAATTGGCTGGCTCACTTGTGCTCCATAAGACCAGATCCCAAGTTGCGAACTCATCAGGCCGGAAAATGCGCTGCTTCTCCCAAATGCGCCGCCGCCGGAGCCCGTCAGGGCGATTTGCGGAAAGAACTGGGCCTTCGCTACACCGATTTCGGCGTTAGCCGCCACCAAGACATGCTCCGCTTCGCGAATATCGGGCCGCCGCTCCAGCAACGAGGAGGGCAAACCAGGCGGCACGTCGGGAGGAAGCACCTGCTCGACGAGCGTGTGGCCCCTCGGCACCCCCTGCGGGTAGTTTCCAAGAAGAATGCTGATCGCATTTTCTTCCTGCGCGATCTGCCGCTCCAGGTCGGGGATTTGCGCATTCGCTGTATCGAGAACCTGCTGAGCCTGCAAAACATCCAGCTTTGTGGCTACGCCGTGATCAACGCGAAGCTTGGTCAGCTTCACCGAATCTTCCTGCGTATTGACGGTGTCGTGCGTGATTTGGAGTTGCAGGTCAAGTTGCAGCAGCGCGAAATAGTCGCTCGCCACATCGCTTACGAGCGTTAATATAACCGTCTTTTGCGCATCCTCAGTTGCCAGGAGTTGGGCGCGGGACGCCTCCGTTGCGCGGCGCAGCTTGCCGAAGAAGTCCAACTGGAACGCGGCATCGCCCGTAAGCGTCAAAAAGTTAAATTTGGTCTGGAAGTTGTGTTCTTTGCCGCCGCTGAAATCGCCGTTGCCCTGCACCTGCGGGAACAGATTGGAACGCGTTATTGTAACCTGGGCGCGCCCTGCGTTGATCCGCTCCGTCGCCAATTGTAGGTCGTAATTCTGCTTCAGCGCCGTCCGGATAAGCTCCTGCAATGTCGGATCCTGGAAAACTTGCCACCAGGGCAGGTCCGCGTAGGACGCCACCTGAGGCTGCACCTGCGTCTGCGGGCCGTCTTTCAACTCGCGATACTCGGTGGGAGTTTGCACCGTGGGCCGGCGATAGTTCGGCCCAACCTTGCAGCCCACCACAAACCCCGAAACCAACATGGCGAACATGACGGGCGTCAGTTTCTTCATAACTCTCTCCGCACTTCCTCCCACGTCGTGCCTGGTGAAATTCATTTCAGTCTCCCGGCGCCGGCGCGGGCTCCGCCGGCAGACTTCCCGCGGCTCGCTCCTTGTCGGCACCCGACCATTTCTCAACCATGTAGAAAATCGCCGGAATAAAGAAAATTCCAAGCGCGCTGGCAGCCGCCATCCCGCCGATAACTGTGGTCCCCATGATTTGCCGCGCAACGGAGCCGGCGCCGCTCGCTGTCCACAGCGGCACGCAACCCAGGATGAACGCGAAGGACGTCATCAGAATGGGCCGGAGACGCAGTCGGGCTCCCTCCAGCGCGGCGTCCGCCAGAGGCTTCCCTTTCTCGAACTGATCCTTCGCAAATTCCACGATCAGAATCGCGTTCTTCGCGGCCAGCCCGATGAGCATCACCAGTCCGATCTGCGAGTAGACATCGCTCTCTATCTGCACCATGTAGGGCGGCAGAAAAACGCTCTGCAAGAAGCGGCGCAGGAACAAAATGGCGAAGGCGCCGAAAATCGCTACTGGCGTGCTAAGCAAAACGCTAAACGGCAACGACCAACTTTCATAGAGCGCTGCCAAGATCAGGAAAACGAACAAAAGGGAAAGTCCGAAAATCACCGAGGCCGGTACACCTTCACGGGCTTTTTGTTCCTGAAACGACATCCCTGAGTAGTCGAAACCCATTTCGCGCGGCATGGTCTGCTTGAAGACTTCTTCCAGCGCCGCAGTGGCTTGATCTGCGCTATAACCAGGCGCGGCGCTGCCATTAAGCTGCGCAGAACGGTACTCGTTGAAGCGAAGCAGAAATTCCGGGCCGAGGCGAGGTTTCATAGCGACCAACGTCGAGAGCGGAACATTTTGTCCTTTGTTGTTGCGAACGTAGAATTGGCCGACGTTCTCCGCCTTCGCGCGATCTTCGCCTTCCGCTTCAATGTACACCTGCCACTGGCGGCCAAAGCGGTTGAAATAGTTGATGAAATAGCCGCCCATGAAGGCCTGGATGGTCTTGTACACGTCGCTAAGGTTCACGCCTTGCTTCAAAACTTTGTCGCGGTCCACATCGACAAATTGCTGAGGCACGTTGGGCAAGAAAGTCGTGCTCAGGCTGGCGATTTCCGGCCGCTTTCGGGCAGCT
>JGI12635J15846_10001028_pt1 | contig 24398 bp, 19 predicted proteins | sample BlaSpr_A8_OM2_M2_FD_15846 | JGI IMG/M metagenome (IMG submission 15846) | reverse complement strand
ACGGACTGCGAGACAAATCGCGCAACAAACGGCGGGAGGAACAACGCGAGGCACGCGCGAGATTACGGCAGGATGTGCGAGCGCGTTACGACGCATACCGCACGGCGCTGCGCAGACAGATCGACGGTGAAGAGACCGCGAGACGCAATACCGACCGCGCAGAAAGACAGGTAGTACTGGCCCGGCATCGGGCCACGCGTATGGCGATCCGCACGAGCGGCTTACCGGGGCTGACACGCAAGGCGTTATACAGCGTCAACGCATTTGAACGCGTGCGCGATCTAGAGGACCTGAAGGCGATGCAGTGGGAGCGACGCGAGGCTCGTGATCACCTGTTGACGCGCCCCCTGACGTATCGCGAATGGATCGAGGAGCAGGCGCAACGTGGCGATGAAGGTGCGATCAGCCAGCTTCATGGCTGGTACTACGCAGACCAGCGCGGACGCAAACGTCGTTATGGCGGGCAGATACAGCCGGACTATCAAACGGGAAAGGACCGCCGGTACGGTTTCATGACCCCCGAGCCTGGCGACATCGATCCGGCGCCTCCACGACTCGCGCTGCAGCGGACGACGTGGCGCGTAGATCGCCAGTCGGGCGACGTGCGGTACTACCAGCAAGACGAACACGTCTTCACGGACTTCGGCAGACAGGTCGCGTTCAGCTCGTATGAACCGGATTCCGACGCGATGCTTGCGGGGCTATTGCTTGCCCGCGAGAAATTCGGCCGCAGGCTTGATGTCGTGGGTGATGTGGCCTTTGGTGCGAGGACAGTGCAACTCGTAGTTGAGCACCGACTGAATATCCGATTTGGCGATGCGGGGCTCGAAGCTCAGCGCCATGCGCTTGAAGCGGCGCTCACCCGGGTCGTCGATCTCCAGCGACAGAAGCAGGCAACAATGCCGGCGAGAACGCCTTCTCTTGATCGTGGCGGTACGGGGCCGGAGCGATAACTCCCTCGTACCGCTAGGTCCAAAGGTTGGACGATTCGCCGCTCGTGGCCCGGTTCGAGGTTTTTGTATGGCCAGTGACGATCGGCTCGACGAATTGCGCCTTCTGTTGCTTATGCATCGCGCTGTCCGTCACTATCGGGCTATTACGGCAGACGAGGTCGCGCATCATGCGTCGCAGAACGTACAAATTCTTTCGCCAGCCAGCGCCGGCTTCTATCAACCGATTATCAAGGTAGCGACTGCGTAGGCGAAGCATGCTTCAGCAGCTTCGGCGGGCGTCAGATTGAGATGGAAGTAGCCCTGAAGACGTTTTACGGTCGCGGCATCGGGGTGGTACGGCGATCGAATAAAGTCCCTTGCGACGGCTGCGTCGTACTAGGCACGCGTCCACGCGTCCAGATCTCGCGCGTACTCGCGCGGTACCTGGTTCGAATCGTCAAACATAGCGAACTCCTTCTCGGCCGTAGACGCGACTGCGGCGGTAGGGAACGGCCACGCAGGAGTTTCAGCAGGTACAGCCGGGGCGGATTCCCCGTCGCCTCCGGTATCCTCCTAGAGTCGAAGGGAGTCAGAGTTTTTTCGCTGGCGATTGACGCCAAGGAAGTAGATGCGTTTTCGATGTGGTATGGGGGTAAACCATTCGTTTTCCTAAATACATTCAAATCCGCGGAGCACTGCCGATTCGATGCAGCACATGAGCTAGGGCATCTGGTTTTGCACCGGCATGGACAGTGCCAGGGTCCCGAGCTTGAGCGAGAAGCGAATGCTTTCGCGTCTGCTTTTCTGATGCCTCGAAAGAGCGTGCTATCGAACGGCCCGAGGCAAGCAACCCTTCCTGGGCTCGTGCAACACAAGAAATACTGGACCGTTTCCGTCGCGGCATTGAACTATCGGCTCCATGCGCTTGGTATGACAACGGACTGGACCTATCGAACGTTGTGCATTCAGCTTGCCGAGGCCGGATATCGAATACGCGAGCCAGAAGGCGCGACCCATGAGAAGTCAACAATCCTCGAAATGGTCTTCTCTGCACTTCGCGACGAGGGCATCTCAAAGGCCAAGGTTGCAGGTGACTTGCTCATTCCGATCGAGGAAATTGACGCTTTGACATTCGGCCTGATGCTCAATGTCTTGGTCGGCGGCGGAAACTCTTCCAGCAGCAAGATAGCTAAACCTAAAACCCAGATCAAGCTGGTACGTTAGGCTCGGCCGATGACATGCCGTTGCAAACGGTGTGGATGTGCAGTTATCAAGCGCCGGTGTTAGCTAAAGGCTTTGCTGGGTTTTCCGGACTTCTTTGGATCTACTGAGACTATTGTTTGGTGCCAAGAGAGGACTCGAACCTTCACGGTGTTGCTGTCAGGACTTCAAAAGTTCGTCTACCAATTCGGCTATCTGGGAGGGTCGTATACTGCGCGAACAAGATTCCAAACAAGCCCGAAAAAACGGTCAATACGAAATTGGTATCGCAGGCAAAGCGGATGCGACTTCGCCCTGAACAACTGATACGTCAATTTAGCGCTCCACTCGGGGGACTCGACCAAAGTGTGCTGCGGCCGGAGATTCTTGGGCGATTCACGTTGCCGGTGATGTCGGACGTTGCCGCAGAATCTCAAACCTGCCCATATTTAGAGTGGGGGTAAAGTGGGGGTACAGCGACTACTCAAGGATGGCTGCTTGTCGCGTGGCCACGCAAGTCATTGATTTATAAGTATATATATTGGAATATTGTCGGCTTCATACCTCCAGGGTATGGAAGTAGTCGGAACGGGTGTTGGACTTCACAGCCCGTTTATTTCTACCATGTGTCTTCCAGGAGGAGGCGCATGTCAGCCACAACGGTAAAAATTGAAAGCGTCGAGACGCTTCTCGTCGATGTTCCCACGATCCGTCCGCATCGCCTGTCAGTTGCAACAATGAACTGCCAGACGCTGGTGCTGGTCCGGATTCGCTGCTCGGATGGCGTAAGCGGCGTGGGCGAGGGCACGACCATCGGCGGTCTCGCGTACGGCGAGGAGAGCCCCGAAAGTATCAAGGTCAATATCGATACCTACTTCGCACCATTGCTCAAAGGGCTGGATGCAACGCGGCCCGGTGCGGCCATGGCGAAGCTACGCAAACTATTCCAGGGCAATCGTTTTGCGAAATGCGCGGTGGAAACGGCGCTCTTCGACGCCCAGGCCCAGCGGATCGGCGTGCCGCTTTCCGAGTTGTTCGGCGGTCGCGTGACGGACTCGGTTGAAGTGGCATGGACGCTTGCGAGCGGCGACACGCGGCGTGACATTGACGAAGCGGAGCAGATGCTGGATCTGCGGCGGCATCGCGTGTTCAAGCTGAAGATCGGTTCGCGCGCGGTGGCCGAGGACGTGGCGCATGTCGTGGCGATCAAGCAAGCACTCGGTGAGCGCGGCGATGTGCGCGTGGACGTGAATCAGGCATGGAGCGAGTCGGACACTATCTGGGCGTTGCCGCGATTCGCCGACACCGGCGTAAGCCTCGTCGAGCAGCCGATACCTTCTGCGAATCACGCAGGCCTCAAACGCCTCACTGACCTCGCCCGCGTACCGATCATGGCTGACGAAGCACTGCATGGCCCCGCCGACGCATTCGCTCTTGCGAGCACTCGTTGCGCCGATGTCTTCGCCGTCAAGATTGCCCAGTCCGGTGGACTGTTGGGCGCGGCAAGCGTTGCATCGATCGCGCTTGCAGCCCATATCGACCTGTATGGCGGCACGATGCTGGAGGGGGCGATCGGCACGATTGCGTCGGCGCAACTCTTCAGCACGTTCGGCTCGTTGAAGTGGGGTACGGAGTTATTCGGTCCGCTCTTGCTGACCGAGCAGATCCTCACCGAGCCCCTGCGTTATGAAGATTTTTCCTTGCATCTGCCGCAAGGGCCGGGCCTGGGCATCACGCTCGACTGGGAGCGTATCGAACGGCTGCGGCGCGACCGACACTGATTTACACCGACCCCATACAACACACGGAGACAAAGATGAACCGCCAAGCCATCAACGCGCTGCTCAAGACCATTAACGAGAGCGCCACCAGCGAGGGCAATCCTCGCACGAAGGCGATCGTGAACCGCATTGTGCAGGACCTGTTTTATACGATTGAAGACCTCGATGTGCAGCCCGATGAGTTCTGGACTGCGCTCAACTATCTTGGTGAAGCGGGCAAGAGCGGTGAGCTTGGGCTACTCGCTGCGGGTCTTGGCTTCGAGCATTTCCTCGACTTGCGTCTTGACGAGGCAGAAGCGAAGGCGGGGCTAGAAGGCGGTACGCCGCGCACGATCGAAGGACCGTTGTATGTAGCGGGTGCGCCGGAATCGGTGGGGCATGCGCGTCTGGACGACGGCACTGATCCGGGCGAGACACTCGTCATGCGTGGGCGGGTGGTAGGCGAAGACGGCAAGCCGCTGAAGGACGCGCTGGTGGAGGTGTGGCACGCAAATCATCTGGGTAACTACTCATACTTCGACCCGTCGCAATCGGCGTTCAATCTGCGTCGAACCATTCGCACCGACGGCGCGGGTAACTATAGCTTTACGAGCGTCGTGCCGGTTGGCTATAGCGTGCCGCCTGCGGGCAAGACGCAGCAACTGCTCGATCAGTTGGGACGACATGGTCATCGTCCGGCGCATATTCACTTCTTTATCTCGGCGCCTGGTTATCGCAAGCTGACTACGCAGATCAATATCGACGGTGATCCGTATTTGTGGGACGACTTCGCGTTTGCTACGCGTGACGGTCTTGTGCCCGCACTGAAGAAGGCCGAGGGAGCCGAGGGGAAACCGTATGGTGTTGAAGGCCAGTTCGTGCTGATCGATTTTGACTTCACGCTGTTCAAGCAACGTGACAACGTGCAGAGCACGGAAGTGGAACGCGTGCGCGCTAGCGCTTAATACTCGTTTCGATTTGCCGAGGCAAAAAGCGCATTTGCACCCGCGTCGGGCCTTGGCAAGATTTCATGCATTCCGCTAAGTGTTGGACGCGCCGGAACAAAGCCGACTCACTTAACACAACAGCCAAGCAATCAATTTATTCCGCGCCAGCCAAAATAAATGGGCGCGAGCTGGCAGCTACGTTTGCTGATGCGAGAGCAGGAGCGATCGAGCCCGGGGAGGTTTCCCGGCTGAACAGCGGGGCGGCCGCGCCGGAGGAGATCTGCTTGCCGAGCGCCGTCAGGTCGACACCGTCAGGCTGACCGATCAGCGCATAGCCGAGCTCGGCCTGCCGCCATGTGACGACCGTCATGGAGGCTACGCGCTGATCGGTCACTGCCGCATCGGGCTTGACCTCTTTCATCACGCACAGCGCAATGGGCGCGCCTTTCTCGGGCAAGTAGACAATCTGGACGAGCGGTTTGTTGTTGAAGCGCAGGCGCTGAACGCGCTTGAAGGTGAGTCCGGCCGCGCTCAGGTCGGGAATGCGGAGCGCGAGGCCATCATCCTGACGAATTTCCTTGACGGTTTGGATAGACGAATCGGTGCTGGTATCGACGTTCGCGACCGTCTCGCGGGAATAGAGCTGCTGGTAGCTGGCCGCGGCCGTTACCCAGGGCGACACGCCCGTGCCGACCGATGCAAGCGAAGCGCCCGCATTCGATGCCGGACCTGCGCCGGTGCCCAGCCGAAGCACGAGCCCGCAGGCAAAAGCACCCGCCAGGAAGGCGACGCCGAGCCACGCCGGCGCAACGCGCAACCGCGAGCGGGTGGGTGAAGAGGGGGTGCTCCCGGGACCGCGGGGAACCACGGGATCATTGACGCTAACGTCAGGACTGACACTCGGATTCGGATCCGCGCCCGGCTGCGCAGCTTTAGCCTTTGCAGCACGCGCCATTTCTTCGATCTTCGCGCTAAGGCTTGGCGGAACTGGCGGTAGTTTTTGCCCGGCGAACGCATCGCGATACGGCAACCGCGAAGCCCGCAAAAGCGCAACGCGCTCGGCCACGTCGGGAGACGTGCGCAGTTCGCGCTCGACTTCCTCGCGTTCGTGCGGCGGCAGTTCGCCGTCCACGTAGGCCATCAGCAGGATATCGTCCGATTTCATAAGGCTGAGCTTTGCGTTCGCTGATGATTAGATTTTCGCTTTTTCCCGTGCGCCGATTCAAGGACCGGCGAAAATCGACGAGGCAAGCCTGTTACAAGTGTAACTGCGTTTCGGCGATGAGCGGCGCATTGTGTGTTTCGCGCAACCGGACGTGGTTCGATCGGGTAAGCATTCCGGTTACGTAAAACCAACAGACCCAGCGCTTGCGGCAAATTCTTGGCGAAAACGCGCGGCTTAAGGCTCAAGATTTAGCGCCTAAGCCTTAACCCCGCTAGTGCCTATCTCGCTAGTGCCTATCCCGCTAGCGCCATTGAAACCGACGTCGCGTTGCTGAATAGCTGATCCACCTCGCGGTTCGAAATACGCTTGCCAAGCGCGTCCAGGTCGACACCTTCGGTCTTGCCGATCAACGCATAGCTAAGTTCCGCTTGCCGCCATGTGACCACGTGCATGGTGCCGACCACCTGTGCGGCAACTGCTTGATCCGGGTTGACGTTCTTCATGACGCATAGCGCAATAGGCGGGCCTTTCTCAGGCAGATAAACAATCTGCACAAGCGGCTTGTTATTGAAGTGTAAGCGTTGCACAGTCTTGAAGGTCAGGCCGGCGCTGCGTAAATCGGGGATACGCAGCGCGAGTCCGTCGTCACGACGGATGTCTTCGACTGTTTTTGACGACACTTGGGGATTGTCTTCGACGTAAGCCAGCGTATCGCGTGTGTAAAGCTGCTGGTAGCCAACGGCCGCGGCGACCCATGGCGAGAGGTTGCCGGCGCTCGCCATTGCGGCGCTGCCCGAACCCGGCGCACCCGTATTGAGAAGAGGCCCGAGCCGTAGAAATAGCCCTCCGCAAAACGCGCCCGCGACGCACGCCGCCGCCAGCCACGTGGGCACCGAGCGCAAGCGCGAGCGAACCGGTGGTGAGCGAACCGGCGCGGTGGGCGCTACGGACGGTGTCGGAATCGAAGAGTCGTTTGCACCCTGAGCCGCGCTTTTATTGCTATGCGCGCGGGCCATTGCTTCGATCTTCTGCGTCAGCGAATCCGGGACCGGCGGCAATTTTTGCGTAGCGAACGCTCGCTTGTAATCGAGACGCGACGCTCGCAGCAGCGCGACCGTCTCCGCCGCTTCGGCGGACGCACGGATATGCTCCTCGACCTCCCGGCACTCGTCGGGCGCCAGTTCGCCGTCTACGTAAGCCATCAGCAAAAGGTCATCGGTTTTCATGCGATGGAGTCCTTTCGCGTCACCGAAACCTTGGGCTTAGGATCATGCGTGCCGAACAGCGCGCCGACGGCCTGCCGCGCGCGCGACAGACGGCTCATGACGGTGCCGATGGGTATTTCCAGAACCTCGGCAGCTTCCTGATAGCTCAAGCCTTCGACCGCGACCAGGAGCATGACCACACGCTGCGCTTCGGGCAGCCGCTCAACGGCGCTGATGATCTGGCTATGCATGAGCTGGGTTTCCGGGCCCTTGTCGACCGGGTCGGCGACGTTTTCCAGGAAGTCGTCGTCCCATTCCATGCTGGAGCGCTTGCGTACGCTGCGCGCCCGCAACTCGTTGATCCAGGTGGAGTGGACAATCGAAAACATCCAGCTTAACGGATCCGTATCAGGCTGTAATTGATGCGCGCGTTCGAGCGCCCGCACGCATGCTCGCTGGACGAGATCCTCGGCATCGTGCCGGTCGCCCGAAATGCGAAGCGCGAATGCCCACAGTCGCGGCAGCATATCGGGAAGCATGCCTGGTAAGTCTGCGCCGTTCATCGAACGAATGTCTCCGGTGGTCCCAGTGTCTAGCCAAGTGCTGCATACCGCGTCGCTTTAACCTCATAGTTTAGCGTGAGGCGGTGTATTGCGCTGGAGCTGGACGCAGCGCGCGCTAGCGGCTACCGCTCCCGGATAGCGCTTCTTCACGCGTTCGGCGATCGAACGACACGGCATAAGCCGCCGAGCGGGCGGCGACAAGCAGATGAGAAGCGCATGACAAACAGATGACAGGCAAATGCGTGAGTCGCTAGCGAGAGTGCATTAGCGCCAAGGTTGCGATCTTTCGCCCTAAGACAGGGCCTCCTCAGCTTCCCCTAAGCTAAGTATTTTAGACTCACGCGCAGCGACCCAAAGTTCGCTTGGCGACGCGGGCCGGGTCCTAAGCGCAAGTTCTCCGCCTTTGGTCTTTAGCGGCAAATACCTTTTATTTTCTACGCCAGGGCGACTGCGAGCGATGAATAACAACCCACCCGAGTCTCGATCCGACCTATGGTCCGACTGGCTTTTGCACACGCGTCACGCCGGTGATCCGGAGCAGGAACGTGTTATCCGCGCCGGGATAGAACCCTACGCCGATCGCGTGATCAATGGCGCACGGCTAGCCCCTGGAATGGTCATGGCCGACATCGGAGCCGGGGATGGTCTTGTTGCGTTCCGCGCCATCAATCACATTGGCGCATCGCTTCGCGTGCTCCTTACCGATATTTCCGTCCCGTTGCTCAGGCACACCGAAGCGCTCGCGATTCAACACGACGTCCACGAGCAATGCACCTTTCTTAATTGTTCGGCCGAAGCACTAACGGGTATCGAAGACGCATCTGTCGATGTCGTGACCACACGCGCAGTCCTTGCCTACGTGCCCGACAAGATGGCCGCATTGCGGGAGTTCCATCGCATTCTTAAACCGGGCGGACGTTTTTCCATTGCCGAGCCCATCTTTCGCGACGATGCGTTCGAAGCGAGTTCCCTGAAGATAATGGTCGACTCCCTGCCTGCGGGATCCGACGACCGTTTTTTTCCTTTTCTGCATCGATGGAAAGCTGCGCAGTTTCCTGACACCGAGGAGAAGATTGCCAAGAGTCCGATCACGAATTTTGGCGAGCGTGATCTGGTCCGCTTTGCGATGGATGCCGGTTTCGTCGAGATTCACCTGGAATTTCATATTGATGTGCGGCCGGCCATGGTGCCGTCCTGGGATGTGTTTCTTGGCCATTCGCCGCATCCGTGGGCCCCGCCGCTTAGCGTGATTCTCGCTGAACAGTTCACTGCGGAAGAACGGCAATGGTTCGAACACATTTTTCGCCCACGGGTCGAAGCACGCCAGTTCATCACCGCGGACCGGATCGCCTACGTTACTGCGCAGAAGCCATTTGCATGAGTTCGACGGGATGTATCTGAGCGAACGTTATCTGCATTGGCGGAGTGCAGAGTGCTTAGCTGTGAAGCGTCGAGGGATGGCCGCAATGTCATTCATCATCAATTCGGCGATGTCCGGCAACCACGGTTGATCGCAAGGTATTCAGAGGCCGTGCGCTTCCAACCGCGCCGCATACCAGCGCGAGAATCGTTCGAGATACGATTCGGTGAACGGCGAGAAAGGTCCGGGCCTGTAACCCGGGTCCTGCGTACCCTGGTGATTGATCTCAACGAGACGGGCATCCTGCGCATTGGTCGCTTGCCACACTTCGATGAGATTCGACAGTGAGTAGTCAACGCCCTCGACTGCATCCTCGTGAACGAGCCACTTGGTTCGTACCAGCGTCCGATCGGGCGCAAGTGGTATGAGGTACGAAACGACCGCGTGGTCGCTCATGAAGTGCGACCACGAGCTGTGCGTCCACAGATGGGTATCGCCGAGATCGCGGCGCGTGTTGTTGCCGAGCAGCTTCGTGCTGGCGACCTTCGTGTTCATTGTTTGTGACTCGCCGTTGCCGGCAATGACGAGGCGCTGCGTTCGGAATAGCGTTGCTATGTTATCCATCTGCTCAACGGTCGAGCTTAGCAGTCCATCCTTTTCCCAACTCTTTAAAGAAGCCGCATTGAGCGCACGATATTCATCGAGCGCGCGCTCGGACTCCTCGCTCAACCCGTCAGGGCAGAAGCCGAAATCTTCAGCCAGGAACGATACAGTGAGCTCGGGGTGCGTCGCACCGCAGTGATAACACTCCCGATTGTTTTCGATCGCCAGCTTCCAGTTGCCGTTTTCAATAATATCGGTTTCGAAGGCAATTTTTGTGCGGGACAGGTCGTACGGTTCGAGGCGCGGTGTCATGGTCTCGTCGAACACGGCGACGTCCGCGGGCGCGTCATCGCTCAGGCACACAAAGATCAAGCCACCGATCACGCGCGTACGGACAGGCATCAGGCTGCGGCATGTGCGGTCAAAATCCTGTCCCATGTGCGCCGCATGTTTCAGGTCGCCATCGAGGCCATAGGTCCACTGATGGTAGGGACAGACGAGCAAACCGACCGATCCCTTGCCCGGCTCCCGCAAGCGCGCGCCGCGATGACGGCACACGTTGCGGTAAGCGCGAATGATGTTGTCGTCGTCGCGGACAATGATGATCGAGGCCCGGCCGATATCGACTGTCGAGATGTCGCCCGGCTCGCGTACATCGGCTGACACACCGGCCATGATCCAGTGCTTGTGGAAGAAGATATCTACGTCGTTTTCAAAGACGTCCTGCCGGCCAAACAGGGCGCCGGGCATGCCGTGACCTAAAGCCCGACTGCGAAACAAAGCGCCGTGCGTAGTGCCATTGATGCTCGACATCCACCGGTCCTTATCAGATTCTCTACGTTGACGGACGCGACCTGGGTCGCGAAGTGAACCGAGTATCGATAGGCCAATTCGAACCGTCAACGCGCTTTATTTTCCCGCTCGCATAACTATAGGTAATAGCAGCGGCGAGCAAGCCCGGCGTTCGGATTGTCAGCGCTTCACGCGGCCGGCTCGTCGCGAAGCCACTCGATCACCGCATCCACCGCTGGCGTGACAGCGTGTCCGTGCGGCACGACGGCGTAATACGCGTCGGTCATCTTGATGGAGGCATCGCCGAGCGGAACGAGGCGTCCCGAGGTCAGCAGGTCGCCCAGCATCCGCCGCCAGCCAAGCACGACGCCTTGTCCCTGCAGCGCGGCTTGAATGGCATCGGTATAGAGGCTGAAACGCAGCACGTAGTTCAGGCGGCTGCGCTTGATGCCCAATGTATCGAACCAGTCTTCCCAGCCCATCCAGCCCTCGGAGGTGGAGTCGTAGGCAATGAGCGGGGCATGGCTCAGGTCGTGCAGAGATTGAGCCTGGCTGTGCGCCTCGAGCCAGGACGGTGAGCAGACGGGCACTACCTCTTCATTGAAGAGAAGGGTTGAGTGACCGTCGCGCCAATTACCCGACCCATAGCGAATGGCGATATCCACTTCGTTGTGACGCAGGTCCGCGGTGAACATCTGCGTGGTCAGGCGTAGCTTGAGCTGCGGCTGCAACCGCTTCAGCAGGGGCAGCCTGGGCAAGATACGGAACTGGGAAAACGCAGCAGTCGCCAGGATTGCAAACTCTTGCTCCCGCGTATTGCTGCTGAGACTGTCAAAGGTGCCCGCGATCTTCTGGAGCGATTCGGACGTGACGAAAAACAGGTCTTCGCCTTCTTTCGTGAGCGCGATGGAGCGGTGCAGCCGATGAAACAACTGCAGCTTCATGGCGTCTTCGAGGAACCGGATCTGCCGGCTGACAGCGGCTTGTGTCACGCCCAGTTCGTCCGCTGCCAGTGTGAAACTCTTGAGCCGCGCAACGGCTTCAAAGTCTACCAATGCGTTTAGCGAAGGAATCAGGCGACGGTAACCTTTCATTTCTCGCGCTTCCAGTTTTCTGCGGGAACACGCTTGAGTTGCTCGCATGGCAACTTGCGTCCGGAGTGCTGGCGTTCATATTACCTGTTGTTATGCGAGAGTGAAAATAAAGTGCGTTGACCGCGTAGTTTTGCCTACCGATACTCGCCGCGAGGTCACCGCTCTGGCCCCGTTGCCTGATTAAAAACGCGCTTGCATTGAGCGAGCCCGCAAGCACCCCAATCCTACGCGTTGACACCCTGAGGAGAAGTTCAAGCATGAAGCCGTTCGACGATCAAGGGGACTTGCCTGACCTGCCGCTGCATAAGAATCCGGATCGCCAATTGAACCGCCGCCAGTTTCTCCAGGGTGCCGCAGCGCTCGGCGCAGGTGCGGGGCTTGGCCTGATCCTCCCGGCCAGCGCGCTCGCCGCACCGCAGCCGAAGCGCGGAGGCCTCCTCAAGCTTGGCATGAGCGGGGGCAACACAACAGACTCCATCGACCCGACACTGCTGCCCGACTGGGTGCCGCTCAATCAGGCTTACATGCTCATGAACGGCCTGGTCGAGATCGATGCAAAGATGCACGCGCAGCCCGAGTTGCTTGAAAGCTGGGAAGCAAAACCCGGTGCTGCCGAATGGATTCTCAAGGTGCGCAAGGGCGTTGTATTTCACAACGGTAAGACTCTCGATGCAGACGACGTGATCTATTCGATCAACCTGCATCGCGGCGATGCCTCGAAGTCGGCGATCAAGTCGAGTCTCGCCGACGTGACCGAGATCACGAAGATCGATCCGCTGCAGATCTCGATGAAGCTGAAAAGCGGCAATGCGGACCTGCCTTACCTGCTGTCCGACTATCACTTGCTGGTGGTGCCGAACGGCTTCAAGGACTGGAGCCACCCAATCGGCACCGGCCCCTTCGTGTTCGGCGAATTCACGCCGGGGGTGCGCTCGCTGTTCAAGCGCAATCCGAACTACTGGAAGGCCGATGCGGTGTATGTGGATGCGGTCGAGCTGATCGTGATCAACGACGCCACCGCTCGCACGAACGCGCTGATCTCGGGCCAGGTCCATGCAATCAACCGGGTCGACTTCAAGACCGTCGACCTGCTCAAGCGCAGCCCGACGGTCAACATCGTGCGCTCTTCGGGTGGCCAGCATTTCACGTTCTTGATGGATTGCGCGACGGCCCCGTTCTCCGACAACAATGTGCGGCTCGCCGTCAAATACGGCATCGACCGCCAGAAGCAATTGACGACGATCTTGCGCGGCTATGGGTCGATCGGCAACGACCATCCGATTCCGAAGACCGACCGTTTCCATGCCGCGGATTTGCCGCAACATGCGTACGATCCCGACAAGTCGAAGTTCTATCTGAAGAAGGCGGGCCTCTCGGAGTTGAAGCTCGAGTTGTCGACGTCGGATGCCGCGTTCGCCGGTGCGGTGGATTCGGCTGCGCTGTTCCAGGGGGAATGTGCACCCGCGGGTATTCAGCTTTCAATCCGCCGCCAGCCTGCTGACAGTTACTGGGACAAGGTGTGGATGCAGGCGCCTTTCTGCATGGGGTACTGGGGCGGACGACCGACCGCGGACCAGATGCTCTCGACTGCGTACAAGTCCGACGCGAAGTGGAACGACACGCACTGGCGCGATCCGAAGTTCGACGCGCTGCTGCTGCAAGCACGCGCCATGCTCGACGAGACCAAGCGCCGCGAGTTGTACCGCGAAATGCAGCTCATGGTGAGCGACAACGGCGGCGCGATGATTCCGCTCTTTGCTGACTATATCGATGCAACCAGCAGCAAGCTTCACGGCGCCACGCCGCATCCGCTGTTTAACTTCATGGGCGGTCGGCTCGCGGAACACGTCTGGCTGGAGTCGTAATGAAGCGTCTTGTTTTGAACCGGGTGCTGGCCGGTGTGCTGACACTGTGGCTCGTCTCGGTGCTGATCTTCGTGGGCACCGAGCTGTTGCCCGGTGACGTAGCGTCAGCCATTCTGGGGCAGTCGGCGACGCCGGAAACCGTAGCGGCGCTGCGTGCGTCGCTCGGCCTCGACCATCCGGCGCTTCAACGTTATGCGCAATGGCTCCTGCATTTCCTCCATGGCGATCTCGGGACGTCGCTGACGAACGGGCGTCCGGTTGGCGAGGACCTGTTGCCGCGGCTGTACAACACGCTGTTTCTCGCGGGTTACGCGGCGATCGTCGCGGTGCCGCTGTCGGTGCTGGTCGGCATTGCGTCGGCGATCTGGCAAGACAGCGTGTTCGACCGGGCGGCCAGCGTGCTGTCGCTCGCGAGCGTATCGATGCCGGAGTTTTTCGTTGGCTACATCCTGCTGCTCTTGCTCGCGGTCAAGTTTCCAGTGCTGCCGAGTCTGGCCGCCGTGTCGCCCGACATGGCGTTCTCCGAGCGTATCTACGCGACCACGTTGCCGACCCTGACCCTCTTGTTCGTCGTCGCCGCACATATGCTGCGCACCACGCGAGCATCCGTTCTCGCCGTGATGGGTAGCGCGTACACCGAGACCGCGATCCTGAAGGGCTTGCCCAAGTGGTGGATCGTTGTGCGCCACGCGCTGCCCAATGCGCTCGCGCCGATCATCAACGCCGTGTCGTTCAACCTGGCTTATCTGATTGTCGGCGTCATCATGGTCGAGGTCGTGTTCGTTTACCCGGGCGTCGGGCAGTTGATGGTGGACGCGGTATCGAAGCGTGATCTGCCCGTGGTCCAGGCGTGCGGGATGCTTTTTGCAACAGCCTATGTTGGACTGAATACCGTGTCCGACGTGCTCGCGGTATGGGCAAATCCGCGCTTGCGGCATGCGAGGTAAGAGGCAATGAAAGTGTTTGGCAAGCAGATGCCCACGAGCGCCGCGACCGGCGTGGCGATTGTCGCTGTGATCGCCGTGGCCTCGCTGTGCGCGCCGCTCATCGCGCCGCACGGCGAAACCGAAACGGTCGGCGACATATGGATGATGCCCGGCGCGGGTCACTGGCTAGGCACCGACAGCATCGGCCGCGACATGCTTTCGCGGCTGCTGTACGGCGGGCGCACGACGCTCGGCCTCGCGCTTGCGATCACGCTGCTGTCGTTCTCGCTCGGCATTGTCACAGGGTTTGCGGCGGCAGTGCTGGGACGCAAGATCGATCATGTGCTGTCGCGCATCGTCGACACGCTCATGGCGATGCCGGTTTTGATCTTCGCGCTGATGATCCTGTCGGTGCTGGGCACGTCGATGCCGGTGCTGATCGGCACAATCGCGATTCTCGATTCAACGCGCGTGTTCAGGCTCGCCCGGCTCGTCGCACAGGGGATCGCCGTGCAGGAATATGTGGAAGCGGCGCGGCTGCGTGGAGAAGGGCTCGCGTGGATCATCCGCCGCGAAATCCTGCCGAACGCAGTGCCGCCGCTGCTCGCGGAGTTCGGCATGCGCTTCGGATTCACGATCCTGTTCGTGGCCGGCTTGAGCTTTCTCGGGCTTGGCATCCAGCCGCCATACGCCGACTGGGGCGGTATGGTCCGCGACAACGCGCAGGTGATCAATTTCGGCGGTATTGCGCCACTTGTCCCGGCTGCGGCGATTGCGCTGCTGACTGTAGGCATTAATCTGATCGTCGACTGGCTGCTGTCGGTGCGGGCTGTAGGGCAAGCCGGAGCGATCGCATGAATCCGGTCCTGAGGATGCGTGCGTTGCGGGTAGAGGCGCCCAATGGCCAGGTGCTGGTCGACAACGTGGATGTGACGCTCGCGCAAGGAGAAGTACTCGGGTTGATCGGCGAGTCCGGTGCGGGTAAATCGACGATCGGACTGGCCGCGCTCGGTTATGCGCGGGGCCGCTGCCGGATAACCGGTGGCGAAGTGTGGCTGGACGGTGAGAATATTCTGGGCGTAACGCCTCAACGGCGGCGTGCGCTACGCGCCACCAAGGTTGCTTACGTTGCCCAAAGCGCGGCCGCTGCATTCAACCCGGCGCTGACTATCGGCGAGCAGGTTTGCGAAGGGCCGCTGCGGCATGGATTGATGGGCCGGGACGAGGCACGGGCATGGGCGCTCGAGTTGTTTGCGTCGCTCGATCTGCCGGACCCGGACACCTTCGGGCGGCGTTATCCGCATCAGGTCTCCGGCGGCCAATTACAACGCGCGATGGTCGCCATGGCGATGTCGTGCAAGCCATCAATCCTCGTGCTTGACGAGCCGACCACCGCTCTTGACGTCACCACGCAGATCGAGGTTCTGGTCGTGTTGCGCAGGATCGTGCGTGAGTTCGGTGCGGCAGCGCTTTACATCTCGCACGATCTGGCGGTGGTGGCTCAGGTCGCTGACAAGATCATGGTATTGCGCAACGGACGGATGGTGGAAGAGGGCACGACGGACGCGGTGCTGAACGCGCCGCGTGAGGAATACACCCGGCGTCTCGTCGCTGAGCGCAGCGCTACGAGCACCTTGCGTGCAGGTCCTGCGCATGCGGCCGAGCCGCTGCTTAGTATCGAAGGACTGAATGCCGGTTATCACGGCAAGACGATCGTGCGTGACGTTGCGCTGACGCTTGCACGCGGCGAAACACTCGCGCTTGTTGGCGAGTCCGGCAGCGGCAAAAGCACCGTTGCGCGATCGATCGTAGGGCTCATCGAGCAGCAGAGCGGCACGTTGCGCTTCGATGGTGCTCTGCTGCCGCATCGTCTGGCCGAACGCTCGCGTGAACTGAAGCGACGCATCCAGCTTGTTTATCAGTCACCCGATGTCGCACTCAATCCGATGCACACCGTCGGTGAGATCATCGGCCGTCCGGTGGAATTTTATTTCGGCATCCACAAGGATCAGGTTCGAGAACGTGTCCTGGAATTATTGCGCCTGACTGAACTTCCGAAAACGTTCATCGACCGGAAGCCGACTGAGTTGTCCGGCGGCCAGAAGCAGCGCATTTGTATTGCGCGCGCACTGGCGGCACAACCCGATCTCGTGATTTGCGACGAAGTCACGTCCGCCCTTGACCCACTGGTCGCTGACGGGATTCTCTCGTTGCTGGAGTCGCTGCAAAAGCGCATCGGGCTTTCATACCTTTTCATTACCCACGATCTCGGCACGGTAAGACGCATCGCGCAGCGCGTCGCGGTGATGCTGCGTGGCGAAGTCATCGCGCAAGGCGCCACAGCCGATGTGTTCAATGCGCCGAGCCATGCCTATACGAAGCGACTGCTGTCGTCGGTTCCCGAACTGCGGATCGGATGGCTCGACGAAAACCTCTTGCAGAGCGCTCGGCCGGCCGAATCGAAAACGTTCACGGGGGAGTTGAAGTATGCAGCGGAACAATGAGCAGGCGGGTCGGGTGAGGGTAATCGAGCATCTTTGGATTCCGCTTGCGGATGGGACGCGGCTCGCAGCGCGCATCTGGTTGCCGGACGACGCCGGGACCGACGCAGCGCCCGTGCCCGCCATCCTCGAATACATTCCGTATCGCAAGCGCGACGGCACTCGTTCGCGCGACGAGCCGATGCATCACTACTTCGCATCGGAAGGGTTCGCTGCGGTGCGCGTCGATATGCGCGGCAGCGGCGAGTCGGATGGGTTGATGGCGGATGAATACGTGCAGCAAGAGCAGGACGACGCGCTCGAGGTCATCGAATGGATCGCGCGGCAGCGGTGGTGCAGCGGAGCGGTCGGCTTGATGGGTAAATCGTGGGGGGGCTTTAACGCATTGCAGGTCGCGGCACGCCGGCCGCCTGCGCTAAAAGCGATCATCACAGTCTATTCGACCGACGATCGCTACGCAGACGACATCCATTACAAAGGCGGCTGCCTCCTCAACGACAACCTGTGGTGGGGCAGCATCATGCTCGCCTATCAGGGCCGTCCGCCGGACCCGCTGCTATACGGGGACGAATGGCGTGCTGCGTGGCTCGAGCGGCTCGACACGCTGCCGTTCTTTCCCGCGCTATGGATGGAGCATCCGCACCGTGACGACTACTGGCGTCATGGTTCGATATGCGAGGACTGGTCCGCTATCCAGTGCCCGGTGTTTGCGATCGGAGGCTGGGCCGACAGTTATACGAACGCAGTGTTCCGCCTGATGGACGGCTTGCAGGTGCCCAGGCAAGGTCTGATCGGACCTTGGGCGCATATCTATCCGCACGACGGCGTACCCGGACCTGCGGTCGGTTTTCTGCAGGAAGCAGTGGAGTGGTGGAACCGCTGGCTGCGCACTGATGACCCGCATGTTGCGCCGGACCGCCCGGCGCTACGTGTATGGATGGAGACACCGCGTGCTCCGCAGACGACCTACGCGACGACACCGGGCAGATGGATTTCCGAAGCAGCATCGCCGAGCCCTGCAGTCGCGATGCAGCCCCTGTATCTGGGCGATGGGACGTTGACACGCACTGCGCCTGAACCTGCGGCCCGGGTGCTCATTCACACGCCACAGGGACACGGCGTGGCCGCCGGCGAATGGATGGGAACCGGTGTGGCAGGAGAATCGCCCGCCGACCAGCGTATCGACGATGGTCTCGCCCAGGTGTTCGACAGCGCCCCGCTGACCGAACCATTAGCGCTGCTTGGCATGCCGGAACTTGAAGTGGATGTATCGAGCGACCGGCCGGTCGCCTACCTCTGTGCACGGTTCTCCGAAGTCATGCCGGACGGCGCGGTAACACGCGTTTGTTATGGCGTTTTCAACCTGACGCACCGTGACGGGTCCGCCGAGCCTGCCGCGTTGACGCCGGGTGAACGGTATCGCGTCCGGCTGACGCTCGATGCGTGCGCGCATGAATTTGGAATCGGCAACCGGATTCGATTGTCGTTGGCGACGACCTATTGGCCGCTGGTCTGGCCCGCGCCCGAAGACGCGACCCTCGAGGTCACGCTCGGCAATACAGCGCTTCATTTGCCGGTACGTGAAGCGAAAGCGGACGAGCCGCTCGAGTTCCATGCCCCCGTGCGGGGTCCCGCGACGCCCGCTGAGCAAGTACGTACAGGGAGCATGACGCGCACTTCGTCTTACGACCTGACAACGGGCGAATGGACGTACGTTACCGAAGGCATCGGCGGCCTCTTTGGGGAAGGCGTGCAGCGGTTCACCGAGATCGATACAACCGTCGAGCACAACCTCAAGCGTCTCCTGAAGATTCAAGGTAACGACCCGCTGAGCGCCCGCTATACGCTGACGCAATCGCTGCGCATGGGACGCGAAGGGTGGGACATCCTTGTGCGCAGCGAAGTGCAGATGTCCTCCGATAAGGAACGCTTTTATCTGAAAGGCACGTTACGCGCCGAGGAAAACGGGCAGATGGTGCGCGAGCGCAGCTGGGACGAAACGATCCCGCGCCTGCTGCTGTAAATGCCGCAATAGAACGGCGAATGCAATACGCACGCGGCCATTTACGATGCGCTGCGGCTGGTTAAAGATCTCTAAGGACCGGCTTCGCCCCGCGTTTCGCAGGCCTTGATTTGGGTGGCACCCGAGCCGGGAGTTCGGACAGGCGCATCAGGTGACGCAAGGCCATCATTGCGCCAATAGCTTCAAGCACCCCGGCCGGCACCCACATGATCAGGCCGCCCAGGCTCTGGTCGAGCGTCGCTGGAACCGATGTGAACGCACGGCCACAAAGCGTAAAAACCGGATACAGGTCGTGCGACGAGAACGTGATGATCGCACCGACCAGGATCTGGGGTGTCATCGTGATGACGGGCGACAGCACCCGCAAGCCCGGCCGGGTACGGCTTGGCGGATGCGGCCGATGATCGAGCAGCATCCACCAATACAGCAGGCCGCTTACCGCGACTGACCAGTTCATGAAGGTATAGATACGCCAGTCCAGCATCGCAACGAACTGTACGGATGGAATCAGCCAGAAGACAACCGAGATGACGAAGGCCGCGGAGATGAAGGTGGGGTTGAGCACGACGGCGGCTACGATGCGCACTGGCCGGCGATATTGCCAACGCCGCAGCGCGCTGCGCCAACTCAACGGCAGGCCGGCTCGCAGCGCGCTACCTGGATAGGCGGACATCAGGATCAGCGGAGCCAGATGGTGCAGCACCAGATGCTGGAGCCGATGCACAAAGAACTCATGCTCGGCGTAATAGTCGAGCCGTGTTTGAAGCGCTATGTAGAAAAGCGCAAGGCCGACCCAGAACGCTGCACGCCGGGCAACGCTGATATGAACACGGCGCGACCCTCGTACAAACAACACCGCTGCCACAACGAAAACTGCCACGAGCCCGAAAGAAGGTTCCCATGGGACGAGCAGGTTTAGCAAAGACATGGCAGGTTAGAGAGTTTGAGAGAGGCTCGACGCGTGCGCGTCCCCGCCTCGGCGACTCGCATGTTAGCAGTTGGCTGGACGGATTGCTGGCGGTGGAAAGCGGGGTTTGTGAGCCCGAGGCAATTGCATGCTTTACGATTGCCTTCCTTGCGACGGTTTGCCGCGATCCTGCTCAAGGCGCTAACACCACCACCCCGATGCTTGCACACACGACGAGAAACATGCCGGCCAACTGTATCGCGGTCATCGGCTGACGCAGCACGATGAAGCCGGCTAGCGCACCGATCGCCGGTTCGACGCTCATCAGAATCCCAAACGAGGAGGCCGGCATATGCCGTAGCGCGACCATCTCGAGCGCGTACGGCAGCAATGGCACGAGCAGTGCAAGACCGGCGGTCGCAGCCACTTGAGCGAGCGGTATGTGGCCACCGCTTTGCAGCAAGCCGAAGGGCATGGCGGCAATGCCTGCCGCGATCAGCGAGACAGACAAACCTTCAAGCCCGCTGAACATCGCGCCGGTCTTTTTCATCAGCACGATATAGATGCCCCAGCCCGTTGCCGCGCCGAACGCGAGCAGGACGCCAAGCGGCTCGCCGACCCAGCCCGCTCTATCCCGTGAAAGCAGCAGCACACCTGCTACCGCGAGCAGCGGCCAGATCAGCGCCCGCATGCGGCGCACGCCGATGGTGGCGACTGTGAGCGGCCCGAGAAAGTCGATAGCGACCGCGAGTCCAAGAGGTATGCGCTGGATGGCGAGGAAGAAGCATAGGGTCATGCCGGCCATCGCGACACCCAGTGAACCTGCTGCAAACCAGTGCGAACGCGAGTAGGTGCGAATCTTTGGACGGACGATCAGAGCGAGCACGATCGCCGCCCAGGAGAGCCGGATCCACGTCGTGCTGAACGAGCCAAAGGTGTTCATTGTGGGCGCAGAAAGCGCCGCGCCGAACTGCACGCTTGACATCGACAATACGCATAACAGGGCCGCATTTCCTGCCGTGCGGGTGGGCTTGCGGCCGGCCGGCGAGGGGCTGGATCGCGGCGCGGAGCCAGGAGGCGGAGNCTCGGCCAGTGTCGTCTGTTTCATAGGGTCTCCTCGTATCTTGTCTCGCGCAAAAGCCTGCCGTCTGCTTACAAAATGCCGACATTGCCTGAGGCCTTTAAGAACGGATCATTCTGACGGGGAAGAACCTTGTTTGACATGTACAGCGTGGCGGCGCCTGCCAGCACAGTTGTCGGCGCGCGCCATGAGTCTGCTTTTCTATGGAGGAGCACATGCGATGAGAATTTCAAGGACGCGCCGTTCGGGAAACCACTTAGCCCGAGATGGCGCGGCGTCGAGATCATTTCCATCACTGGGCCGATGTGTTCTCCGTCGCTCTGGAGCTTGGCACTTCAGTGTGAATACGACATGACCCGCGAGGGCAGTCACGCTTGAATGGCGCTCGATGCCCACAACGGGCGCGCCATTTCGGCGACGCGAATTCGTCGCAAAAAAAATTGGAATAAAGCGGCTGGTCGAATGTTTTGATCTGTAGGAAGCGGCACCATGCGCCGCCCAAATACAGTTCTCAAGCCAGCACATGACCACGAACTTCATTGCGCATCCTGCCTGGGCCGAATGGCTCAGCGACATTTCCGCGGATTTGCCGTGTGGTCCGGATCTGGAGTACGACCCTTCATTCTTGTCGCTCGAACAGGCGGTGAATGGCCGGCCGGAAGTTCAGTATGGCGAGACGGTGATAGCTGCCGTGCCTCCCGACTGGACGTGGACCGAAACGCTATGCACCGAATTGCTTTCGCGGACCCGCGATCTTCGGGTGATCGCGTGCCTGGCGCGTTGCCGCCTCGTACGCAATGGTGTCGCGGGCCTCGCCGATGGGCTCGCGGTGACCGCGGGACTGCTCGAATCCCAGTGGGATCACGTTCACCCGCAACTTGATGCAAGTGACGGCGGGGACCCGACCGCCCGGATCAATGCGCTCGCCGCCTTCGTCGATTCGACAGGCATCCTCGGCGATCTTCTCGACACACCGATCGTTCCCCAGGTTTCTTCGCAGACAGCGGTACTCACACTCAGGGAATGGATGTACGCCACAGGCGAGGCAGCAGCCCCCGCGCAGCGAGTCCCCTTAAGCGTGGCGGAGATCGAAGCGGCGCTTGCCGCAGACGTCGCTAGCGTGGTGTCCGTTCAGCAGGCGCTTGATGCGGCGATAGCGCATGCGTCACGCATCGAAGTTTTAGTGACCGAGCGTGTCGGGATTTCGCAGACTATCGACCTCGGTCCGCTGAAGGTTCTGTTGCAGCGGGCGCAGTCGCTGATCGCGCAAGGCCTGGCGCAATTCCAGGGCGTGGATGCAGGTCAGTTGCCCGGCGAGCGGGGCGGCGATGCACCTGTCGTCCTTTCCCATACCGAAGGTGCCGGCATGGCGGCGCCAGGTAATCAGATACCCACGCAGATAGCCACGCGTGCCGACGTGATCGCGATACTTGATCGCGTGTGCGACTACTACGCGCACCACGAGCCGTCGAGTCCGGTACCCCTGCTGCTCAAGCGTGCAAGCGGGCTGGTCCACAAATCGTTTATCGACTTGCTTGGCGATCTTGCACCCGAAGGATTAGCTCAACTTACCCAAGTGATTGGAACGGCGGGCATGTCGCCCTCATCCGATTGAATAGCCGGAGAACTCTATGGCCAAGGAAAGCAGTCAGAAATTCATTGCGCGCAACCGTGCGCCGCGCGTACAGATTGAATACGACGTCGAAACATACGGATCGGAGAAGAAGGTCAATCTGCCTTTTGTCATGGGCGTGCTGTCGGATCTGTCAGGGCAGCCGGTCGAGCCTCTGCCACCCGTAGCTGAGCGAAAATTTCTCGAAATCGACATCGACAACTTCGACGAACGCCTTCGCTCGATGAAGCCGCGGGTGGCGATGCAGGTTGAAAACACCTTGACTGGCGAAGGACGGATCGGGGTCGACATGACCTTCGAATCGATGGACGACTTCTCGCCGGCGGCCATCGCTCGCAAGGTTGAGCCGCTCGCGAAACTGCTCGAGGCGCGCAGCCAACTGCGCAACCTGTTGACTTACATGGATGGCAAGTCGGACGCAGAACAGCTGGTCGCGAAGTTGCTGGAAGATCCGGCGCTTCTCGGGGCTCTTGCGTCGGCACCGAAGCAAGGGGAATGACCATGGCAGAAACAAACGACCAACCACAGAACGCCGGCGGGCTGTCGGAGGTTCAGCAGAATCAGGGCGCGGTGTCCGTCGAAGCCGATGCAACGAGCGAGTTTGGGCGGCTGTTGCAAAAAGCCTTCAAACCGAAGACCGATAAGGCGAAGGAAGCGGTGGAAACGGCCGTACGGACGCTCGCCGAACAGGTGCTGCAAGACACGCATCTGGTATCCGACGACGCCCTGACGACCATCGAAGAGCTGATCGCCAAGATTGACGAAAAGCTCAGCTCGCAGGTCAACGTGATCCTGCACTCGGATGAATTCCAGAAAGTCGAATCCGCATGGCGCGGGCTGCACTATCTGGTCACGAATACGGAAAGCGACGAAACGTTGAAGCTGCGCGTGCTCAATATCTCGAAGGGCGAACTGCATCGTTCATTGCGCAAGTACAAGGGCGTGGCGTGGGATCAAAGTCCTCTTTTCAAGAAGCTCTACGAGGAGGAATACGGCCAGTTCGGCGGCGAGCCATACGGCGCCCTGGTGGCGGACTATTACTTCGACAACAGTGCCCCGGATGTGGACTTGCTCATGCAGATGGGCAAGATCTCGGCCGCCGCACACGCGCCATTCATCGCGGCTGCCGATCCGTCAGTGATGCTGATGGAATCATGGCAGGAACTGGCGAATCCACGCGACCTCACCAAGATCTTCCAGACGCCGGAACACGCAGCATGGCGTTCGCTGCGCGAGTCTGAAGATTCGCGCTACATCGGCCTCGCAATGCCGCGCTTTCTCGCACGCGCCCCATACGGCGCGAAAACGAGTCCGGTCGACGAGTTTGATTTCGAGGAAGACACCGCGGGTTCGGACTCCAAGAAGTACGCATGGGCGAATGCTGCGTACGCAATGGCGGCGAATATCAACCGCTCATTCAAGATGTATGGATGGTGCTCGCGAATTCGAGGCATCGAGTCGGGTGGCTCGGTCGAAAACCTGCCGGTCCACGCATTTCCGACCGACGACGGCGGCGTAGACATGAAGTGTCCGACGGAAATCGCGATTAGCGACCGGCGCGAAGCGGAGCTGGCCAAGAACGGCTTCATGCCGCTCGTGCACAGGAAGAACTCCGACTTTGCCGCCTTCATCGGCGCGCAGTCGCTGAATAAGCCGACGGAGTACGAAGACCCCGACGCGACCGCCAACGCCAATCTTGCCTCGCGTCTGCCCTACCTGTTCGCATGCAGCCGCTTTGCCCATTACTTGAAGTGCATCGCACGCGACAAGATCGGTAGCTTCAAGGAGAGGGAAGACATGCAGCGGTGGTTGCAAAGCTGGATTCTTCAATATGTGGATGG
>JGI12635J15846_10001027_pt1 | contig 24416 bp, 23 predicted proteins | sample BlaSpr_A8_OM2_M2_FD_15846 | JGI IMG/M metagenome (IMG submission 15846) | reverse complement strand
GCCGGAACAACCAAGCCGGGTACGTGGACACGCGGTTCCTGGCAGCACCTCGGCTGATGATCTCGGCGGGTGCGCGCGCTGAATCCAACGACAGTTTTGGCACGCGCGTGGTTCCGCGCGCCGGGCTGGCTTATACGATGCGCTTGGGCCGCGACTTCTGGGGCGCGACGCGCTTGCGGTTTTCCTACGGTGAGGGCATTAAGGAGCCGCGATTCGACCAGTCCTTCAGTACCAATCCGTGTATTCCTGGGAACCCCAAGTTGCGTCCCGAGCGCAGCCGCACGTTCAACGCCGGCCTTGACCAGCGGCTAGCTGCAGACCGTCTAAGGCTTTCCGCGGACTTCTTTCATAACCGTTTCCGCGATATCGTCAGCTTCGCTTCCGGTCAGTTTCTCGGCACACCTCCCAGCTTCTGCGGGGACTTCTTCGGAGGGTTCTTCAACACCGATTTGGCTCGCGCCCGGGGCCTCGATCTGGTGGCTGAAGCCCGCCCAGCGCCTTGGCTCACCGTCTCCGGCAATTACACCTACGACGGCAGTCGGGTGCTGCAGGCACCGAACGCGTTCGATCCAGCTAGCCTGCCCGGCAACCGTCTGCTCCGGCGGCCTGTCCACTCCGGTAACCTAGCTGCCAATGCTGCCTTCCGCCGAATGAACTGGAACGTGTATGCCTACTTTACCGGGCGGCGCGCCGATAGTACCTTCCTCAATCCAACGGTGACCAGCACTCCGGGTTACGCGCGCTTCGACTTGACCGGCAGCTACAGCCTTCGCCGCAACTTGAGCGTGTTTGGGCGCATCGAGAACCTCTTCGATAAGCGGTATCAGGAGGCGCTCGGCTTTCCTGCGCTCGGACGCGATTATCGGTTGGGGTTGAGGTACACCATCGGCGGGGAGTAAGCGCACCATGCCCGAACCCATCCTCTTTTGCTGGAGTGGCGGCAAAGACAGCGCCATGGCGCTTTACTGCATCCTGCAGGAACGTCGCCAGCGGGTTGCCTCGCTGCTGACCACCATCACGGAAAACTACGACCGGATCAGCATGCATGGCGTCCGCCGCGTACTTCTCGAGAGGCAGGCAGAATCCATCGGCCTGCCTCTCAACAAAGTATTTATTCCTCCGCAGTGCATTAACCCCGTCTATGAGGCACGCATGGAAGAAGCCCTTCGTATGCACCTCGCAAATGGCATCCGTCGCGTGGCCTTTGGAGATATTTTTCTCGAGGATCTCCGCGTTTATCGCGAAAACAATCTTGCCCGGGTCGGCATGTCCGCGCTGTTTCCCATCTGGAAGCGTGACACGCGCGAGCTCGCTTCTAGCTTTTTGGAACTCGGATTTCGCGCCGTCGTAGTTTGCGTCGATCTGAACATTCTTGATGCTGGCTTCGCGGGGCGTTTCCTCGACTCTCAATTCTTCGACGATCTGCCGCCCGATGCCGATCCCTGCGGCGAGAATGGTGAGTTTCACACCTTCGTGTTCGACGGCCCGATGTTTACGAAGCCGGTGGGTTTCTCCGTGGGCGAAAAAGTCGTGCGCGACTCGTTCTGTTTCTGTGATCTTGTGCCCGAATCCTGCGCGCATCCTCAAGGGGGCAAGGTATGAATGTCCCGAGAGAAATGACTCCAGATGTGCCCAGGTGGTTGAAAGCCCGCAACCTTTTGCTCGTAGCCCTGATAGCCTTGGCCGCGATAGCCCGGGTGCTCCCGCACCCTTGGAATTTCGCCCCGGTTGGGGCGATCGCCTTACTAGGCGGGGCGAGCTTCGCGAGCCGCCGCGCTGCGTTTCTCGTCCCTCTCCTCGCGCTTTTCGTGGGCGACATCTTCATCGGTTTTCATGTTCTGATGCCCGTGGTTTACGCCAGTTTCCTAGTGAGTGTCCTCATCGGATTCTGGCTTCGCCGCGGCCGCAGCGCTCCGCGAATTGCCGCGGCGACTGTCGCGGGGGCGGCCCAATTCTTCGCGATCACCAACTTCGCTGTGTGGGCCTCCGGCATGACCTATCCAAAAACGTTTGCGGGATTGGTCACGTGTTACCTAGCGGGCATTCCGTTCTTTGGGAACACGCTGGCCGGTGACGCGCTCTATACGACATTGCTGTTTGGCAGCCTGGCCATGGCCGAGCGCAGATTCCCGGCTTTGCGCGAGTCTTCGTCGTTCTCGTAGCCGCGTTTTCGCCACCACGGTCGTCGGTCTAGCGTGGCCGCTGGCCGCTGATGTTATACTCTCCGCTCGGCCATGGCGAAAGCTGCCCCAGAAACCGCGCGCATAGCTCCCGAGGTTCTCTCGCGCTACGAGCCGGTCATCGGCCTCGAAGTGCATGCGCAACTGCGCACGCAAACCAAAATCTTCTGTGGCTGTCCGACGCGCTTCGGAGATCCCCCGAATACCAATGTCTGCCCAGTGTGTCTTGGCTTGCCCGGCACGCTGCCGGTGCTGAATCGCCGCGCCCTGGAGCTGGCCATTCGCGCTTCGCTGGCCTTGCATTGCAGCGTGCAAGAGCGTTCCCGTTTTGCGCGCAAAAATTATTTTTATCCCGACCTTCCCAAGGGCTATCAAATTTCTATGTTCGAGCTTCCGCTGGCTTTAGGCGGCTCGCTCGAGGTCGAGTTCGAAGGCGCCCAAAAGCGCATTGGCATCACCCGGTTGCACATGGAAGAAGATGCTGCCAAGGCCATGCACGAGGGTTTTCCCGATTCCGCAGCCAAGACTTATATTGACTACAATCGCTGCGGAACTCCGCTTGTTGAAATTGTTTCTGAGCCCGATCTCCGCTCTTCCATCGAAGCGTATGCCTATCTGACCACGCTCAAGCAGGTTCTTGAATACACCGACGTGAGCGATTGCAACATGGAGGAAGGCTCGCTGCGTTGCGACGCCAATGTGAGCGTGCGGCTTCGCGGTGCGCAAACATTCGGCACCAAGGTCGAAGTTAAGAATCTCAATTCATTTCGCTACCTGGCGCGCGCCCTTGAATTCGAAATCGAGCGCCACATTGGTGTTCTCCAAAGCGGTGGCCGGATTTCGCAGGAAACTCGGCTCTGGAACCAATCCGCGGGCCGCACCGAATCCATGCGTTCGAAAGAAGGAGCTCACGATTACCGCTATTTTCCCGAGCCCGACCTTCTTCCGGTACGCGTAAGCGCTGCGTGGAAAAGCAAAATCGTCGCGGCCATGCCCGAAGGCCCGGCGGCCCGGCGTGAGCGCTTTGCTCGCGCCCTGGGTATCACCCCATACGACGCCGGAGTCCTCAGCGCAACCCGCGCGCTTGCCGAGTATTTCGAAGCCGCGATAAAAGCAGGTGCTCCGGCAAAGAGCGCTGCCAACTGGATGCAGACTGAACTTCTTCGCCGCCTCAACGATGCCGGAAAAGAAATCACCGAGAGCCCGGTAACACCCGAGGCTCTCGCCGACCTGTTGAAACCAATCGAGTCCGGCGAGATCACCGCCGCGACTGGGAAAAAAGTATTTGCGCTCATGTTTGAAACCGGAAAAAGCTCCGCCGACATTATCGCTGCGCAGGGCCTTGCGCAAACCGTTGACGCTGGTCAAATCGAACAAGCCTGCCGCGAGGTTATCGGAAAAAATCCCGAGAATGTGTCAAAATACCAAGCCGGAAACGAAGGCGTCTTTAAATTCTTTGTTGGGCAAGTGATGAGGTCTACTCGCGGCCAGGCCAATCCACAGGTCATCAACGAAACCTTGAAGCGCTTGCTCGGTTAACCTACTTGTTCGAGGAGCACGTCTTGAAAGTTGGAGAGAAAGCGCCGGAGTTTCAATTGTCTGCCGACGATGGTCAGACCATCGCTCTCTCAGACCTGCGCGGAAAATGGGTGGTGTTGTATTTTTTTCCGAAAGCTCAAACCCCCGGTTGAATTTCCGAAGCGTCCGAGTTCCGCGACGCAAAATCAAAATTCGACGAACTTGGCGCCATCATTCTCGGCTGTAGCGCCGATTCCGTCGAAACGCAGGCCAAGTTTAAGACCAAGCAGAAGCTGAATTTTCCGCTCTTGAGCGATCCCGAGTTTCAAGCCATCGAAGCGTACGGCGCGCGGCGCATGAAGATGTTCCTGGGGAAATCTTTCCTGGGAATTGTGCGTTGCACCTTTCTGATCGACCCCAACGGAAGGATCCAAAAAATCTGGGACAACGTCAGTCCCAAAGGCCACGCCACCCAGGTACTCGAAGCTATTCGGTCAAATCAGGCTGCGTAAAAAGGGAAGCGCAGGCACAAAAAAATGGGAGGTGGCGTCCGCCTCCCATTCGTGCATGATGTTTACTTCCGTTGGTACGTTTTGCCACTACTGAATTGCGGCTGATGGAGTCACGGGCTATTGGATTGTGATTGCCGATCGCGTCGTGAATCGCAATTTGGTTTCCGCAGGATATTCGATGTCTTTTTTCCCGGTTGCGGCCGCGCCTACCGTGCCTGCGCCGGCCCCGGCTCCCGCGCCGATGGCCGCGCCTTTACCGCCGCCGGCGATGGCGCCAATGATGGCCCCCGCCGCGGCACCGCCGCCAATCGCCAACGTGTCGCGTTTGGCTTTCCCTCCCAGACTGCGACCCACGGAATTGCTCGCCACTCGATAGTTCTGGCCGTGCACATCGATAGACGCCAGCCGCAGCCACAGCTTCGCCGGCGTCGAAAGACGCCCAGAAGCTTGCGCGGTTGTTACCATCAGGGTAGCCCGTGATCCTTTGGGGATCACCGTTTTGCCGTCTACGACAACGTCGTGTGCGACGCTGCCTGCGACCGATTGCCCAGCTCGTGCGGTTTTGGAGCTCACCGTCTGATCCAAATTGACCGTGATTGCCGTTCCTGCGGGAACTGTTCCTTGTGCAGCAAGCACCATTGGCACCAGTGCCAAGATTGCTGCGGCCAAAAGATTTCTCCGAACGTTACGCATAGTGTTCTCTCTCCTAAAAAGCCGAGATGTGCCCTAACAAAAGTTTAACAGAGGCCGTCCAACTAGCAAGCGGGTGCGTCGAAAACAATACGTAGATGACACAGCGATACTCAGAGGGTACCGCGAAACTCGCCGGAGTGTCCCGTCATTTCAGCGATCTGCCGATCACCCTGTATACGATCGGTTGCTAAATCCGGCGTGCTGATGGCCAGATTATCGATCAGGCGTATCGAACCGATAAACACAGCGAGAAGCGCGAAACAGTTGCGGCGCAACTGCGTCACCGGTTCAAATGTATCCGCATCCACGATTTCCGCGTAATCGATGGTGGCCAGCGGTTCAGAGTCGAGCACTTTGCGGATTCCAGTTTGCAGCCGGAGAACATCGCGTTCGCCCTTGGCGATCGCAATTTGCGCGGCATGAAGCGCTCGATACAATACCGCTGCGGCGCGGCGCTCTTCCGGTTTCAAATAGGCATTGCGCGATGACATCGCCAGTCCGTCAGCTTCGCGCACGATGGGACAAACCACAATCTCCGCATCGAGGTCGAGGTCGCGAACCATCTGCTGGATGATGCGAACTTGTTGCGCGTCTTTGCGCCCAAAGACGGCAACATGGGGCCGCACAATTTCGAGCATCTTCAGAACCACTGTGGTTACGCCACGAAAATGTCCAGGCCGCGAACGGCCCTCGAGGCGCTCGCTGAGACCTTCGACGTTAACGTAGGTGCGAAAACCATCAGGATACATCTCCGAAGACTCGGGTGCGAAAAGTGTTTGCACGCCGAGTTGCTCGATGAGGATTCGGTCTTTGTCGAGCGACCTCGGATACGTTGCGAGATCTTCAGACGGCGCAAATTGTTTGGGGTTCACGAAAATGGAAGCAACAACTGTCTGGCTGTTCTGCTGGGCAGCGCGCAGCAGCGATAGATGGCCCTGGTGCAGCGCGCCCATCGTGGGAACCAGGCCAATGATGCGTCCTTCGGCCCGTGCCGCGCGGGACGATTGTTTCATCCACTCGACGGTATGGATGGTCTCCAACGGTTGAAACGCAGGCGGCAATCAGGCCCCTACGGCGGTGGAACGTTCGCGGTAGAAATGCATCAAGTCGGTGAGGAGCGGCTTGCCACCCAACTGGCGCAGGAGCGTGGTGATCTGCCCGCGATGGTAGGTGCCGTGATTTACCAGGTGTTGCAGCGATTGCCACATCGGGTTGGTATACACTCCGAAATTGATGGTCTTGTATTCCATCACGTGATCGAGATTCGCTTGCGTAAGACCACCCACGAAGCCCATCAAATTATTTTCAATTTCCGTCCATCGCGCCCGCAGGCTTAGCAAATCCGGATATTCGTCCTTGGGGATGGCGCTGGGCGAGCGTCCCTGAAACCGTTCGAGCCAAATCCATTCGGCGTTCATGATGTGCGCGAGGGTGTCGCGCACGGAGCGAAAGCTCGAACTCAAGTCACGTGTAAACTGCTCAGGAGCGAGCGACGAGCAAGCCTCCATGCAGCGGCGATTGGCCCACGAGTTGTAATCGTATAGCAGGCGTATTTCTTCAGGATTCATAGGTCACTCTCTCTGCGGTGGTTTGCGCAACCTGGTCGCCTTCCGCGCTTGTCTTCCCATTTTTTGCCGTTGGTTTTCGCGCTGACGACGGACCGCTATGTAGGCAGCGGAGTCACGGTGTGCGCTGGCGTTTCCGCCGGTGCGTGATAGGACTCCGCGTCCGATGGGAAACGGCCTCCGCGTACATCTGCGCAAAATTCACGGGCCGCGCGAGCAATCTCTTCGCCGACAGTCGCGTAGCGTCGGGCGAATTTTGGTCGCTCGCCAAACGATAAGCCAATCATGTCGTGCAGCACCAGCACCTGTCCGTCGCAGTCCGGGCCCGCGCCGATTCCGATGGTCGGAATGCGCAAGCTTTGCGTGATTCGCGCAGCCAACTCGCGCGGTATGGCCTCGAGCACGATCGCAAATGCGCCGGCAGCTTCCACCGAGCGTGCATCGCGCAAAAGTCGTTCCGCGGCGTCCGGTGTTTTTCCTTGCACTTTGTAGCCGCCAAATGAGTTGAGCGATTGCGGCGTCAGCCCGATGTGTCCCATCACCGGAATTTCGGCTTCTACAAAACGGGCAATCAATTCCAGGCGGCGTTCGCCACCTTCGACTTTCACCGCTTCGGCGCCCGCTTCTTTTACGAAGCGCATCGCGTTGTGCAGCGCTTCGGGAATTGCGGCGTGGTAGCTGCCATAAGGCATGTCCGCGACCAGAAGGGCACGTCGTGCGGCGCGGCGGACAGCGCGCGTATGGTGCAGCATCTCTTCGAGCGTAACCGGCAAAGTACTCTCATAGCCTAGAACGACCATGCCGAGCGAATCGCCGACCAGGAGAATATCAACGCCCGCTTCATCGAGCAGCCGCGCGGTCGGGTAATCATACGCGGTCAGGCAGGTGATCTTGTTTGTTGAACCTTCCTCGCTTCTGTGACTTTCTTGGCTACGGGAGGTTTGCTGCACATCCGCCGCGAGGGAAAACTTGCGGCTTAGAATGTCAGGCACAGTCACTTTACCGCTGCGCGCACGGATCGTGGTGCTCATCGGTGCCTCCGGTGCCGCTCCCTGATTCGGGATGCAGCCCATCTTCACACTTGGTGGGTTCATCGTAACAAGATCGCCGGGGCTAAGCTAGCGGATTTTCTGGTCGTCGCCGCATTGCATTAACGGCGCTGCGGTCTACCCGTTCGGCGACTGTCCTGTACCCCTGTAAGCATTGATTCTACAAGACCCTAAGTCATAGTTGCCTATATACTCAGGTGAACTGAAAACTATCGTAAGACGCCCGCGGATCCTCTAGGCACGTTTAAACAGGGGACTCAGAGATAGCTGAGCCACCAGTCCTTTCTCTTGGCCTTGAGGTTGGCGATCCAGCGACACGGGAAATACAGCAGCCCAATCGCCACCACCCAGACGACGTACAGCAACCCGAGGTTCCAGGTATATCCGTCGGGCGGGGGCGGGTTGCCCATGGGGTGATTGGCGAACAGCCACGGGCTCAGCTGGCCCAGCCGAAGCTTCGACACCACCACTGCCAGCGCGTGAATCAGCGGAATGTGCAGCATGTAGAAAAAGAACGGCACGCGCCCGAAAACCGAGATCCCGCGGGCGAAAACACCACGCGCGCCTTCAAGCAGCGGGACGAGCGCGATGATGGGACCCAGGGTCATCAGCAGAAAATCGAGCGAAGCGGGGTACTTCGTAGTGTTCAGGAATGCGAGTAGTGCCGGCATTGGCGCTGAGCCGTTTGGCCCGTGCGGCGGCGCTTTCCACGGGCGCGGATCGCCATAGAGGTTGAAGCCTCGCAGCACGAGGAAGAGCACGATGGCCCCGAGTCCGATCGCCAAACAGATCCGGTTCCGTCGAGCCGGCGACAAAATCAAAACCTTTCCGAAAGCATAACCGGCCGCCATGACGCCGATCCACGGGACGATGGAGTAGAGCACGATCAGGTTGGGACCATCGGTCCCGAAGCGGATCGGCCCGGCGAAGAACCCGATGTACAAGATCTTCCACAACCCGGCGAGGCTGTTGTCGCGAAGCGCTGAGATCAGCGTGCCCAGGTACGGATCGATCAGATTGTGAGCGGCGATGATGGCAACCCCGATCGTCCCGACCACCACGAGCGGCAGTTTGACCAGCCCCGCCAGCAGGATCATGCACCAGCCAATGACCCAGATGACGCCGGCCATCTCGTAGTGCTTGAAATCGAAGTTGAAGGTCCATGCCAGACGGAGGAACGTGAGCTCGAGGAGGACGAGCCAGGCACCGCGGATCAGAAGAAACCGCGACAGGTCGGCATGCTTCCGGTCGTAGAAAAAGGCGCTGGTGCCCGCCAAAAAGATAAACGCCGGTGCGCAGAAATGGGTGATCCAGCGGGTAAAGAAAATCCCCGGTGCGGGACCGCCGGCGGGAAGGCCGGAATAGACTCGGACGTGGTCGATGGCCATGAGAACCATAACCGCGCCTCGGATCAGATCGATGGAGGCGATGCGTTGGGTTGGCGTGAGGAGCAGGGCCGCCGGGGAGACGCGAAGGGAGGTACTCATGAGATTTCGCTCCATGGGCCGGAGTATTTCATCGACGCGCTGGTTGCCCCTGTGAATCCCCGTGCGAGCCACTTCGCAGCTAAGACGCGCCGAGTGAGCCGTTTCGGTTCAGCCATTGGCAAGATAGCGATGGACGAACGTGACGGCCATTGCGCCTTCACCGACCGCCGACGCGCAGCGCTTCACCGAGCCATGACGCACGTCACCGGCGGCGAACAAGCCGGGAACATTCGTTTCCAGGTAATAGGGGTCGCGGTCGAGAGGCCAGTTGGCGGGGCGCTGCCCCCTGGGCAGTAAATCCAGGCCGGTAACCAGATAGCCTGCGGCGTCGCGCGCGACGCCGGCTTCGTCGGCCCAGTGGGTCTGCGGGTCGCCGCCAATGCAGACGAAGAGCCAACGCGTCTTGACGGTACGCTGCTGCCTGGTCGCGCGATCTACGAGCGTGATCTCTTCCAAGCAGTGGTCGCCGTGAAGCGCCGTCATTTCGGTTCGAGGAAGCACTTCAATATTGGCAGCCGAGCGGATGCGATCGATAAGATACTGGGAGAGCGTGCTCTTTAAAGTTTCGCCGCGGACCACCATGTGCACGCGGCTGGCTGAATCGGCAAAATGCATGGCCGCTTGTCCGGCGGAGTTGCCGCCGCCAACAATGTAGACATCCTGGTCTTTTACCAGCAAAGCTTCGCTGGCCCCAGCGCCGTAGTACAAGCCGGCTCCGGAGAAACGATCTTCGTTCGGAAAACCGAGCTTCTTGTATGCAACGCCTGTGGCGCAAATGGCTACGCGGGAGATAATTTTGGTGCCGTCTTCGAGATAGCCCACTCGTTTGCCGGCGGGAAACTCACCGCGGACGCCTTCACGCGCGAGTAGAATTTCCGCTCCGAATTTGCAGGCCTGCTCCCGCGCGCGCTCAGCCAGTTCCGCACCACTGATCCCTTGCGGAAATCCAAGATAGTTCTCAATTTTCGAGCTGCTTCCGGCTTGTCCGCCGACGGCACCGCGCTCGATGACCACCGTTTTCAGTCCCTCTGAGGCTCCATAGACGGCAGCACTCAAACCGGCTGGTCCGGCGCCGTAGATGGCCACATCATATTCAGAACGTGAGGGATGTCGAAACCAACCTAGTTTCTCAGTGATCTGGCGAATCGTAGGACACTCAAGACGCGTGCCGTCCGAGAATATACAAACCGGAAGACGAGCATCATGAAGGTGTTCCACGCCCGCTTGCGAGCGCGCTTCCGAGTCCGAGGTAAGCCCAAGCCATTCGAAAGGCACATCGCTGCGGTGAAGAAAATCGCGGATCGTGTAGGCCGCGGGGGAATCCGGCCTTCCAATAATTTTTACGAGAGGAGGTGTGCCAGCGTGTGAGTGATGCGCCAGCCATTGTTGTGCCATGAGATCCCTCCGGCAGGGGCGCGAACAAAATAGCACAATGATGTGTTTGTTCGCGCTTCGAGTTTCCCGCTAAGCCCGGCCGCCAAGCGCTTGTGGCTACTCGATAGCCGAAGCAGGCGCTGCGGGCGGATGCGCGTATGCTAGGATTGCTTCGCTACGATGAGCGAAGCTGTACGAGTTGCGCCGCCGAGTGCCTTTCTACCGGTTGCCGATACCGGGATGTTGTGGGATTTCTGGTATCCGGCCGTGCCCAGTGCGGAGATTCGCGGGCGGGGGCTTGCGACGGCGATGCTGCTGGAGGTGCCCCTGGTGCTGGGGCGCGACGGGCAAGGCCGTGCGTTTGCGATGCGAGATAATTGTCCGCACCGCGGGATGCCGCTGTCGCATGGGCGATTTGACGGCAAAACCGTGGAATGCAGTTATCACGGGTGGCGATTTGACGCTTGCACCGGTCAATGTGTAGAGATTCCCTCGCTTAGCAAGGGCGACAGGCTGAAGGCGGAGCGAATTTTTGCTGGGCATTATCCCTGCGCGGAGCGCGATGGGTACGTCTGGGTGTTCATGCCCGATCCTAACCGACGTGATACGCCGCGGCACGATGCCGAACGTGAACCAGCGATTCCCGAGTTGCCGGTGTTCAGCGAAACCTATCGGATTACCCGGCTTTCGTGCATGCTGCCTTGCCATGTTGACCATGGAATTATCGGGTTGATGGATCCGGCGCACGGACCGTTTGTACACCAGGCTTGGTGGTGGCGCAGCAGGCGAAGCATTCATGAGAAAGAAAAACAGTTTGAACCGATACCGGGCGGCTTCCGGATGAGCGCACACGCGCCTTCGTCCAACAGTGCCCCGTATAAATTGCTGCGTGTTTCGGGGCAGCCCATCGTCACGACCATTGATTTCGTGTTGCCCAATATGCGCCTGGAACAGATTCGGAGCGGACATTTGTGGTTTTCCAGCCGCGCGACGGTGACGCCGGTGCGGCGCGATCTTTGCCGGATTGATTTTGTGGCGGCCTGGAATCTTTTTTCGGGAGTGCCGTTGGTCGTGCCGATATTTCGATTCTTTGCGAAGCGATTTTTGCGGCAGGATCAGCAAACCATGATCGAACAAGCTGAGGGATTAAAACATAATCCAAATCTGATGCTGATTGACGATGCGGACCGGCCCGCTAAATGGTATTTCCAGTTGAAGGCGGCGCTGCTGGAATCGCGGCGAACGGGGACAGCGATGAAGCACCCCATGGATGGGCCGGTGACCCTGCGGTGGCGGAGTTGACCGGCGACCGCGGTTAGGTACTGACTTATTGCTGTTCTAGCGAAGTTTTGCGAGATCGAACTCCGCGGTGACGCGCTGTCCATCCGAAGTTAGCACCTGCACCCGGGTGGGAATTGATTTTACTCGCCCGGCATCGTAGTCAAGATAGACCGTGGCCCCCGACAGTGCCGATGTACCCGAATACCTGTCGGGCAAATACTGAGGTTCTCCCGAGACATACTCCGCGGAGATCATTTCATCTTCCTGCAGCAGTCGAAAGTCGAAATCTCTCCAGAAATCAGGGGAACGGAGCAAGATGCCCTTGTGATTGCCGGGATTCGGCGAATCCAGGATTAGAGAATATGTGTTGGTGAACAGAATTAAAACACGAACTGCAATACGATCTCCGCGCTCGGAATATTCCTGCTCGGCTTGCTGCGCGCTGTAGCCCACTGATTTGCGTTGGGAGATTTTTACCACCTGGGCGTAAGGAGTGAGCAATTCAATCTCGGCAACGTGCGGGCCTTGGGGAGGAATGGGGAAGCGCCGCATATATGTTGCCAGGAACTTTTGCATGGCCTCGTCATTGCGCTGGCCGAGGAAATAGGCTTCGCGAATGGAGCGCGATTCGAGAGGCTTCTGGTAGGCCGCTGCGAGGTGCGCCGCGAGGAAAACAGCAAGACCGAACGCGACGAAATTGCGGGATGTCATGGACCGACCTCTATGTTGCTTAGATGCCGTTTCGATACGCTAGGGCCTTTATTTAGATACATCTTCGCGCGGGGAGAAGGCGCGATCAACACGGAAAAGAAGAAAAGCGGTGAGCATTCCGGCGAGGATTGTTGCCAGGCCGGCAAGTGCCGAGCGAGAGCTAAGCGAAGCGCCGCTGGAAGCGTTGAGTTCGAACAGGCCTGCGAGGGATCGCAACCATGACGAGCGCAGCAACCAAGCGACCGGTAATGCCGAGCAGGCCAGAGCAAATGCCAGCGCCAATGCGCCACCGAAGATCGTCCAGGGCCAGGGACGATGCCAGCGGAGCACGCTGGCCAGGCGTCTGAGAATAAAAGCAAATGCGAGTGTGAATACCCAGCCATACGCCAGAACAAAAAACGAAGCGACGAGAAAGCCCCGCGTGTCCGGGGTAAGTCCATAGACTGAGTTTCTCGGTGCGGTAATAAAACTCGTAGCCGCAAAAAATAAGCCGCCGCAAACCCAGGCCGCGAGGTAATAGGCCAGGCTTCCGCGACGGGTCATATGCGACGCTGGATGTTGGGGAAGTCGGTCCAGACTTTGACGCCGCAGAAATGCGAGCCTTCGGTGCAAATGGGCGTGGCCACACCTACCCGAATGTGGCAGGGAGGGCCGATGTACCGCGCAAGCTCGGGCTGCGCGGCGGAGAGTTGCGCGACCTCTTCCATGGACGACTGATAAATTTCTTCCTGGGCGTTGAAGCAAGTGCGCATAGTCCATTTGTGAAGGAGGTGGAGAAGCGAGCCCGACTCAACGAGCCGGATGGCTTTGGCGTTGGGAAGAAGATAAAGCGCGAATTCGGGGGGAACGCCGCGACCGAGGAGTTCGTTTTTGGCGGCCCACGCGTCGACCATGGCGCGATCGTAAATAGCGCGGGCGCGCGAGTTGCCGGCGATCAGCATGGGCGTGATGTAGTCGGGCGTGTGCGTGTCGGAAAGGACAAGCAGCGGCCGCGAGCCGGGTACCATGCGGTGGCGCTGGTCCTGGCTGTCAGCGGTGTGGCTGATTTTTTTGGCGAAAGTGTAACTGGCGTGTTGCAGGGCGCGCATCATAGGTGCATGAACGCCGACGTTGAGAATTTGCAAACGATAGGGATTGCGCGCGGGATTCAGGAGGCGATCGATGGCTTCTGCGTCCGGACATTCAGTTTCAGGGAGACCGACGACGGCGCGGTAGGCTTCGGCGATCGCTCGCGGCGCACGCGGAGAATAGTCGAGAAGGACAGAGGTTTTGCCGTTGAGACGAGAATCGAATTCCCGCGCGAACCTTGCACTGGGACCGTCGAGGCTGGGGGGTTCGCTGGGAGGCATCGTGGGTGAAGCGGCTTCCCACTCGGGTAATTCTTCGAGCGGCTGAGCATGGAAGCGGTCGAAAAATTGCGGATCGACTTCGCGAACGCGCGCGACCATCTCGCCGATGACCTGGCGCGCTTCGGTGGGGGTATCGGACGCGGCGTGCATTTGCCACAGACGATGGAGAACGATTCCCGAAACGGTGTGCACCATGGTGGTGAAGGCTGCGACGGGAAGGACGTAGCGGGCCACTTCGATGGCGCGTTTTTGCGCGGCGCGTTCAACTCTTTGAACCCGCTTGGGATGCGACAGGCTACTGACGTGCCAGATATCGCCGAGGATGTTGCGAGCGTCAGCGGCCAGGAGGTCGCTGAGCTCGCGATAGCAGTCCCAAGCGCGCGCGACGGCACGGCTGTAAATCGAGCGTTCGACGTCACCAAACGTTTTGGTAGGTGCGGGAATGTAGGCCTGGGCGCGGTCGAGCCTGACGTAGCGCTGGCTTTGCTGTTCGGAATTGTAAAAAGGATGAGCATGAAGAAAAGACCAGACGAATTGACGACTAATATTTTCGAGACCGAATTCAAAGTGGGCATGCTGAAAAACGGTGTGGTGGCCGCCGTAAAATGTGGAAGCGCCAATGTTGATGCGCTGCTTCTCGGTGATTTCGCCGTGGTCAATGATGTGCGGCGAATAGCACGTTCGAGCCGCGGCCATCGCCGAATCGAAAGGATGCGCGAACGAATTGCGAAGGGTTACCCGCGGGGCGCCAGTTTCCACGATGGGATCTGCGGCGCTGATTTCCGTTGCTCGTGGTTGGGTGGCCATTTAGGGAAGCATTTTACAAGAGGGCTGAGGAAAACTTATACGTTAATTTCTTCGCGCTAACTCGTTTCGTCTAGAATTCCATCGCCGGGCTCGAGCTTTTACCGGAATGAACGTATCGGGGGAAAACAAATGCGATGGAGTTTGCTGCTGATCGTGGGTGCAGGCCTGCTGAGATCGACGCCTTTGGCTAACGCGCAAAGTGCACCGGAGAGGGTGGCGCCACCGCAGTCCATGCCTATCCCAGCTGTGGTGCAAAGCAACGAAGAAAGGTTGCGGTTCAATGGAGAGTTTACCGTGGCCATTCCCAAGTACACCGACGCGCGGTTACAACGAGCTATTACGCGGGCGCTCGGAAGGCTTGAGACGCTAAGCGGACTCCCCTTCAAAACTGCAGCGGCCCCGCAGAGCGGCGCCGACTCCAAGGGCGGCCCCGCGCTGATTGTCGAAGTGCAAGCCGCGGGGGACACGGTGCAGTCGGTGCAGGAGAATGAGTCGTACACACTCGACGTAAGCGCGCAACAGAGTGTTTTGAAGGCGGCGACCGTGGTGGGCGCGTTGCGCGGCCTGGCCACGCTACTACAACTGGCGGAGACCGATGCACAAGGCTTGTTTCTGCGCGGCGGGCATATCGAAGATCATCCGCGTTTTCCCTGGCGCGGCCTGCTGATTGATGTGTGCAGACACTTTGAGCCGGTCGAGGTGATCAAGAGGAACCTCGACGCGATGAGCGTCGTGAAGCTGAATGTTTTTCATTGGCACTTGAGTGAGGATCAAGGGTTTCGTGTGGAAAGCAAGAAATTCCCGAAATTGCATGAGCTCGGATCGGACGGGGACTTTTACACGCAGCAGCAGGTGCGCGAAATTGTAGAGTACGCGCGCGACCGGGGCATTCGCGTCGTTCCGGAATTCGATATGCCCGGGCACGCGACAGCTTGGTTCGTGGCCTATCCACAATATGCCAGTGGTCCGGGTCCGTACCAGATTGAACGAAGCTTCGGAATTTTCAATCCGGCATTCGATCCGACGCGAGAAGAGGTGTACAAATTTCTGGACCGCTTCATCGGTGAGATGGCGCCGCTGTTTCCAGACGCCTACTGGCACGTGGGTGGTGATGAGAGCAACGGAAAGCAGTGGGACGCTAACCCGCGTATCGCTGAGTTCAAAAAGCGGCACGGGCTGAAAGATAACGCGGCGCTGCAGGCGTACTTCAACCAGAGGCTGCTGAAGATTTTGCAGAAGCACGGCAAGAAGATGATTGGCTGGGACGAGATTCTGCATCCCGATTTGCCGAAAGATGTGGTCGTTCAATCGTGGCGTGGACAGCAATCGCTGGTTGCCGCAGCGAAACAAGGATACCGCGGGGTTTTGTCCGCGGGGTATTACCTCGACCACATGAAAAGCGCAGCGGAGCATTATTGGGTGGATCCTTTGCCGCCGGGGAACGCACTAGACCAAGCGCCGGTGGCCGGGGTACTCGGAGGTGAGGCCTGCCTGTGGGGCGAGTTTGTGACTCCGGAAACGATTGATTCGCGCCTTTGGCCCAGGGCGGCGGCGGTCGCGGAGCGATTGTGGTCGCAACCAGAAATACGAGACGTGGATGACATGTACCGGCGGCTGGACACGGTCAGCCTGCAACTGGAATCAGCGGGGGCGATGCACTTATCGGGGCCCGACAGAATTTTACGGCAACTTGCCGGCAGCGAACAAATTGGGCCAGTGCGCGAAATAATGCGGCTGAGCGAGCCGCTAGACTTCGGGCAACGAGCGCGACTTCACCAAACACAAATGACGCCGATGAGTGGGCTACTCGATGCGGCCACTCCCGACTCAGCGGCTGCGCGGCGAGTTTCAGCGATGGTCGCAATGCTATTCAAGGAGCCGGCGAAACGTGACGCAATGGTCGAATCGTTACGCGGCGAATTTCGAAAGTGGCGAGAGTTTCCTAGCCAGGTTAGTGGCATGGTGAGCCAACGGCCGCGACTGCGCGATGTGGAGGGTATCGCGGCGCAGTTGGGGGAGTTGGGAGCATTGGGGGAGGAGACGCTTGGGTATGCAGCCAAAGGTGAGCGCGTGCAGAAATCGTGGACTGATGAAAAATTGGCGCTGCTGCAAGAGGTTGCAAAACCGAGAGGAACCTTGAAGGTGGCGGTGATTCCGGCAATGAGAGCGCTCGTTAGTGGAGTTTCCGGAGGCTTGAACCAGGAACGCTCAGTGAGCGGCCATTAGCAAGGCGGCCGAATTTGCGATGCCCAGGTATAAGAGTGCAATTCAGGAGTAAGAGCACCTGACGCAACGAACTCAGATCGGTTGTTAGACCGGGCCTGTGCTGCTCATAGGTACTGCGACCGTCGCTTTCAGAAATGCGCGGTAAAGCTGGCGTCCACACGCCGGGCTGGCAGGAGGTAATATTGCGCGTCCCCCAGCTCGCTCTCGGCAACAGGATCACGCCGGTTACCGAGATTGCGGGCATCGACTCGCAGTTCCCAGCGTCGGGCGCGATAGCCAGCGGTGATGCCCACGTCCGGGAAGCCTTCGGCCAAGGCGGTGTTGCGCCTGTTCAAAAATCGCCTGCCCGTGTAGTAGACATCGAACCCAGCCAGGACGCCGCGCGGGGGCGTGTACGAGATGGCCAATGCCGCCAGATGCCGGGCGGACATCTCCAGCCGTTTTCCCGCGAGCTGGGTCGGTACTCCACCGAAATCCTGCATAAAGTCGCGAAACTTAGCATCGTGGAAACTGTAGGTTCCGCGCGCCATGAAGTTGTTGGGCAGAAACACCGAGCCCCCCGCCTCGAATCCTTGAAAGCGCTGCTTCCCGGCGTTAATTAGGGCCGGAACTCCACCGATCGAGGTTGCCGTGACCAGGTTGTGGAAGTTCATCAGAAACCCGGACGCTTCTGTTTCCACGCGGCGCTCGAAGAATCTGCCCTTGATCCCTCCTTCTACGCTGCGCGAAGTCTCGGGTTGCAAGATCAACGCACCGCCACGGCTTTCACCGATGCCGAAGTCGATGGCCGCAGGCTTGAACGTATCGCGATAGTTCACATACAGGCCCACCGAGTCCTGCTTGCTCTGCCAGGCGGTCACGATTGCTCCCACACTGGCGCTGACGCGCGCGTCAGTTCGGGTCTCGGAGGTGTTTGTGCCCGCGCCCAGGTCCCTGTCTGCCCGCCCTTCGTGCGTGACGTTGACCCGTAGACCGCCATCGAGGCGAACTCGCTCCAGCGGATGCCACTCGAGCGAGCTGTACGCTCCGAAGAAATTGCGGCTGTCGTCGATGTGCACGTCGAGAGTGCCGGGGACCGGGACTTGAACCGCCTGTGCTCCATTGAGCGGCGCGGTATAGTCAAAATCGGCGCCCCGCGCCGTACCGGTCCCGTGCAGATAGTCTGTCCCCACCAGCAAGGTGACCGAGCTGGGCAGCTTCCGCGAGAAGTGCGAGTCGAGATAGACGTCGGTCAGATTGGTGTTTTTGCGAAAGCCGTGGGCATTATTGGGCGCATCGGCAATATCCAGGAGGAAGCCACGAAAGGCGTGTTGCCAGCTATGAGAAACTGATGCCGTGGTGGACCAAAACCCTTCTCCGGCCCGCTGGTCGAAACCGCCGGTTGCCGTAAATCGGTGATCGTTGAGAAAGGCGCCCGCCGGATTGTGGTTGGAGTCCACAGGCACAAGGGGAGATAGCACCGCGCCCTGCCTTGGGCGCGGGCTTGAGGGATCCTGGTCGAGCCAGTTGAGGTCGAAGTTGAACCACGTCCGCTTTGCGTCCTCACCTTTCCTGTCTATCATCCAGCGTCCATGCCCCCGGCGGTAGGCGGTGCGGTCGTCGCGAAAGCCTTCCCGCTGGGCATCGAGCGACAGTCGAGAGGCCCAGCGGCCCGCCAACGGTACTGGAGTAGAGAACGCAAATCCACCCGTGCCAAAGCTGCCACCGCGAAGGGTCAAAGTTCGGTCCTTGGAAGCGGCGTCTTTGTGTACGATCTGCAGGACTCCGACAAACGAAGTGGCGCCATACATGACAGGTGCCGGCCCCCGCAGAACCTCGATCCGCTCGACGTCGTTCAGATCGAGCGAGATCAAGGCCGGATTGAAGGCCCCGCCCCAGGGAACGCCGTCAACAACCAGAAGAAAAGCGTCGAACTCCTTGAGGCCCCAAAAACCCGGGACCGAACTAGCGGGTCCACCATCTCCACCGGGTGCGATCTCAATCCCAGTCGCAACTGACAGTGCGGTGCGTAGATCCCTAACGCCTCGCGCCGCCAGTTCATCGCCGCTGAAGACCTCAATTGCGGTAGGGACTTCCGAGGGGTCTTCCGGCAGCCGAGTCGCCGCGACTTCGATGCGTTGATGAACCGTCGGCAGTTTTTCCGGCGCAGGGGGATTCTGCGCCGCAGGGGGAGAAGAGGATTGCGCGCTTACAACTGTGACCGCAACACAGAATAGGAGAAGGAGGCGAATGGTCATAATGGCGAGGAGCTTAGTCGCAGCCGCAGACTACTACCAGCAGTAGTAGAAAAAGGGGCTGCCGGTATGCGGGCGCTCCACGTTCCCCACGTTCCGCTAACAGTTGCCGCGAAGGCGTAATGGTCGTAAGCTGATGCCCCGCATTCGAAGGTAGGCAAATGTTGCGCTGGCTGAAATCGTCGTTGGCGTGGGGGCACCACTTGGGTCCGCTGGAGAGCCAGTTGTTGCGAGCATTGTGGCAACGGGGTGACGCCACGGTGCGCGAGTTGGTGAACGAGAATGCAATCGAAGGGGCCTATACGACGGTAATGACCACGCTCGACCGGCTCCACAAAAAAGGCTTGCTGGACCGTGTTCTCGACGGCCGCGCGTTTCGCTACCGCCCCCGGCAGACAGAAATTGAGTTTTACCTTCGAACCTTGGCCAACAACCTGGAGAAGCTGCTCGGCTCTGCTCGCGACACATCTGCGCCACTCTCGTTCCTGGTGGATACCGTCACGCAGCACGACGCCAGGTTGCTGGAGGAACTGGAGCGGGTTGTTGACCGCAAACGGCAAGAACTAAGAAAAAGGAGGAAGCGCTGATGTACCTGCTGCGTGGAACTGTAATCTCGCTGGCGGCCTTCTTCCTGGTCTATGCCTTCCTATCGTTGATCGTTGCTTTTGTTTGGCGGGCATTGCGGAGGATGCATTCGATACAAAGCGCCGATCTTCTGTATGGAATTCGCGTTCTCCCGCTGATTGGCGCATCTGGGCTCGTTGCGTTTTTCACGGTGCCGTCGTTCCTGTACCTGGAGCCCTATCTGACTGAGGAAAGAATTGGAGTTGGCGCTTTGGGAATGGCGGCTGCTGGAGCAACAGTAATTTTCAGCGGGGTGCTCAACAGCGCCAGGGCCTGGCTAAGAACGTCGAGGTTTATGACCGCATGCCTGGCACGATCACGTCGTCTGGAAACAGCGAAAGGCATTTGCACCTATGAGATGCTCGATGAGGATCCCGTGCTGTTCCTGGCGGGCGTTTGGCGCCCCAAGCTGGTGGTTTCGAGCGGGGCTGTTGCGCTCCTGGACGCGGACGAAATCCAGGCCGCGATGCAACACGAAGTAGCGCACGCGAAGCGCGGCGACAACCTGAAGAAGCTGGTACTTCAGCTCTGCGCCCTACCATGGTTTGATTCGCTTGAGCGTGAATGGGTGAGAGCGACCGAAGTGGCAGCCGACGGTGCCGCAGCAAACGACGAGGAGACTGCAGTCAATCTCGCTTCGGCATTGATCAAAATAACGCAGTTTTCTTCACGGACAACAACGCCAGAACTCGGAATGACCCTGCTCCCCCGCAACGGCGCCTCGGTGACGGCGCGAGTTCAGAGACTGATGTCAGGGAGTGGTTCTACCCAGAAGAATAGCCGAGTTCTCTGGTGGGTTGTGTTGGCCGCGACCGCGCTAGCCGTCACGGTTCACTATGCCCGGGCTCTGAGCGAGATGCACGGTGTCACAGAACTTCTTCTCCGCTAACAACCGAGCGACTGCCAGCACAATGAAGAAATGATTTCGCGGTCGCGGTGACCCTCCGCCTTCGTATCCTTTATATATTCGTGCTGATGGAGATGGCCACCGGCAGGCCACTGCAATGCTGCACCCTACTTGGTCCCGGACCTGGCAGCAACCGGGTGCGGCTGTCGCCAGTCACGATTGAGCAATGCGGTTCGAGATCGCCGGGCCTAAGCTCGAAGGGGCCATTCATCGCAGAAGACAAAACGGGAACCCGCAGCTTGGGGCCACGGATTCCCGTCCCAGTGACGCTCGAGGTGGGTCACGGCTTGGTTGAGGAGATGCGCGCGAGCAAAGTAACCTGGCCGCGGTTCTCGATTCTCACGACCTTGGTCAGTTCCTTCTCTCTCGGCGATTTCGGCAGCTGGCTTCCGGTTGCACTTTCCGACGACCAGATCTTCGAAAGGAAATAGTTGTTGCCGTAACGGTTGAAGATCAGCTTCGATTCGGTTCGCCGCGTCGCTCGAGTTGGCATGGTCAGCACAATGGCTGACGCGCCGTCCTCACGGTTAATCAAGCGCACGGCCCCATTGTATCCCTGGTGCACAACGTAATACTCGCCGGCGGGCAGTCGGGCCTCGTTCATCACAAACTCAAAAGGAATGTTCGCCACCAAATTCTGCGCCTGCACAACTTGTGCAGCTGCTATCATGGAGAGCATCAGCAGACTAGCTATCATAAAAACTCGCGTTTTCATCGGAGTCCCTCCTCTTTCTTTTTTGTAGCGCCGTCCAAGGCCGCCATCTTTGTCTTGGCCCCAGCGTCGATCAAGTGCCGTTGCATGCGCTGCACTCTCACACATTCGTTTCCGGGCGACAATGCACTGCGGGTGAACTGGGAATAAACTGCAACTGAACAGCAAACTCCATAAAAATACAGGGAGATAGCTGCGTTGCGGATGCGAGCGCCGGTTTCCATCTCCATGCTATATTTCGTCTAGAAGCTAGAACGCATATGTCGCTTCCCGGTAAATCCTCCGATGTAGTGCGATTCGACGTTTATGAGGCGGATCTTCGCGCCGGGGAACTGTACAAAGCCGGGCGCAAGATCAAGCTGCAAATCCAGCCTTTTCACGTCCTTGCGCTGCTCCTGGAACATCCCGGCCAGGTCGTCACGCGCGAAGACCTGCAGAAAAAGCTCTGGCCTTCCGACACGTTTGTGGACTTCGACCACAGCCTGAACACAGCTATCAAGAAGCTGCGCCAGGCGCTCAATGACGATAAACACAAGCCGCGTTTTGTCGAGACTCTACCTAAGCGCGGTTATCGCTTCATCGGCAAGATGGAGCAGGGTGCGCCGCGCGTCTTTGCGAAATCTTCAGCACCATCTGCCTGGCTGGGGCACATCGCAAAGATCTCCGCAGACAGCAAGCTTTCGTTCGCGCTGCTATCGGTGGATGACGAAACCGCTGCGGAGAGAGAGAAATTGGATGCGGTGAACGACGACGTGGGACTGTCTTTGTTGATCGCTTCGCACAAAGTTCTGATGGTGCCGAACCAAACTCCGGTCAGGATTCTGGAGGTGCAACAAACACTGTCCCGGTGCCAGGTGCGAATCCTCGAAGGCGAGCATTATGGCAAGACGGCGCTGGTGCCGATCAAGCTTTTGGCAGAATTGCCGGAGCTCAATTCGAATTCCCAGAGTGCAGCATCCTGACGGCGATTCGTAACGCCGCGCTTGCACGGGAAGAGATTTTCTTTTTCCCGGTGATCAAACCCCAACAACACCCCTGAAGTCGGTGAAGACTGCATGGCGGAATACTCTACCAAGTGCAGGATTCCGCACTTCAGAATCCATGACCACGGCTTTTATTCTGTGATGCTGAAAGAACTTTCATTTGCGCTTCATGGACGGTTCATCAGGCGCGTGTACCGACAATGTGCAGGATTTCTCTTAGTAACGACAAAGCTTGGAATGCGACTAGCTTATTGGGGGTCGTGGCGGGGCTTCCGATTCCGCCTGCGCACGACGGGTTGGAACGGGTTCGAACAAACGGACCGAAGACCTCATGCTGCCCTGAGACGGGTATCCGCTAGAGACATCAACCTTTGGCAGGGGTTCTTTCGTATGAGGAGGAAATAGGGTGACAATTTCAACTTCAACTCGAGGGCGATCAATCAAAGCAGCCTGTACGATAGCTCGCCTGGTGTTTATTCTTTTCAGCGTAACGTCGGTGTTGCCGGCTCAGGAAGCCGGGGGAACGATTGTAGGAGCGGTCACCGATGCCAACGGAGGCACCGTGGGGAATGCCACCGTCACCATAAAAAACGTCGAAACAGGGGTGGCCCGTACGGTGCCCACCAATGCGGATGGCCTTTTCGTCGCGCCAAACTTGGTGCCGGGAAGTTACCAAGTAGCGGTGGAAGCAGCAGGCTTTGCATCCACTGAGGTGAGCGGCGTTACGTTGACGGTGGGTGAGCGCCGCGAAATAAATGTTCAACTCAAGGTTGGGGAGGTCAGTCAAAAAATAACGGTCGTTAGCGCGCAGATTTCCGATGTGCAGTTGGCCTCTTCTTCGGTGGGGAACGTCGTTGATTCCCACACGATTGTCGATTTACCTCTTAATGGACGCGATTGGACTTCGCTGACCCTGCTGCAACCTGGCGTCGCGCAGGTACGCACCCAAAAGACTCTGGGCATCAGCAATGACCGTCCGAACCGTGGCTTGGGCGTGGACATCACCATCGGCGGCAATCGGCCCCAGGGAAACAACTACCGGCTGGACGGAATCAGCATCAACGACTATAGCTCCGGCGCACCGGGCAGTATTACGGGCGGGGTTATCGGAGTGGATGCGGTGCAGGAATTTTCAATCGTTACCAGCAACGCGCCTGCGGATTACGGAAAGACTTCTGGCGGAATTATCAACGCGGCCTCGCGCTCGGGTACAAATTCGTTTCATGGAACGGCATACGAATTTTTGCGCAACAGTAAGCTGGACACGCGCAATTTCTTCGACAAGGGCAACGCACCTCCTCCCTTCAAGCGGAACCAATTCGGCGGGTCCGCCGGTGGCCGAATTTTCAAGGACCGAACCTTTTTCTTCGCCGATTACGAGGGTCTGCGTCAGGGCTTGAGTACGACAACCACGCTCACCGTGCCTTCGCAGGCGGTTCGCAACGGGACTCTATGCTCGAAACCGATTTTGACCGACCCCGGGAAGTGCAGTACAACTCAACTTCCGGCCAACTCCAAGACCGATGCGAACGGCGTAAACCTAGCTGTGAAACCTTTTCTGGCTCTGTTTCCGCTGCCTCCTGACGGTGCACTGATAGGAAATGGGGACACCGGAGTGGTCACCTTCGTCGGGAAACAGATCACCACCGAGGACTTCGCTACGACGCGCATCGATCACCGGCTTTCGGCGTCGGACAGCCTCTTCGGCACCTACGTATTCGACAGAGGCCAGGCCACAAACCCGGACGCCTATAACTTCAAGAGCGTCGGGAACCAGTCACGTCGTCATACCGTTGCTCTCGAACAGTCGCACATCTTCAGTCCCACGCTGCTGAACAGTGCGCGCCTCGGTTTCAATCGCGACGTGGTCATCGCGTTTACCACCTTAGGCGCGATTAATCCAGCGGCAGCGGATACCGCGTTTGGCTTTAATCCCGGAAGTTTTGCGGGAATCATCACCGTGGGTTCCGGTGTCACCCAGTTTTCGGGTGGCCTGGGGGCCATCGGTGAGTATCATTTTCACTATAATTCCTTTCAGTTCTATGACGATCTCTATTGGACTCGGAACAAGCACTCGCTGAAATTGGGTTTCTCCGTTGAGCGTATCCAATCCAACCAGTTCACACGAGGCGTCAGCCCTAACGGCTTCTATATTTTTGGGGGCATCAGTTCTTTTTTGCAAAATTTGCCGACCAGTTACAATT
>JGI12635J15846_10001026_pt1 | contig 24437 bp, 23 predicted proteins | sample BlaSpr_A8_OM2_M2_FD_15846 | JGI IMG/M metagenome (IMG submission 15846) | reverse complement strand
CGCGCCGATCGTGGTGCACCGCGGTGACCGCATCGCCCAGTTGCTGGTGCAGCGGGTCGAGTTGGTTGAGCTGGCTGAGGTCTCGTCGTTCGATGAGGCCGGGCTGGCCGAAACATCCCGTGGCGACGGTGGCCACGGTTCCTCCGGGGGACATGCGAGTTTGTGACCGCCGGCGACGATGCAGAGCGAAGCGATGAGGAGGAGCGGCGCTTGTGATGGCATTCGGTAGACGTTCAGGCAAAGACGACAGCGCAGGCACGCCGGTCGACCCGACCGGCGAGTCCGACCCGGATGCAGGGGTCGCCGAGGCGGCGGTTGGCGACGAACAAGCCGCTGAGGAGCCAGTAGAGGCCGTAGCGGCCGACGAGGCCGACGGCCCGTTCGACATCGACGACTTCGACGACCCCAAGGATGCAGAGCTGGCCAGACTGGACCTGGGCTCGGTGCTGATTCCGATGCCGGAGGCCGGTCAGCTGCAGGTGGAGCTGACCGAGAGCGGGGTGCCGAGCGCTGTCTGGGTCGTTACTCCTAACGGGCGCTTCACCATTGCCGCCTACGCGGCACCGAAGACGACAGGCCTGTGGCGTGAGGTAGCCGGTGAGCTCGCCGATTCGTTGCGCAAGGATTCGGCCAAGGTCAGCATCAACGACGGTCCGTGGGGTCGAGAAGTGGTCGGCGTCGCCTCGGGCGTGGTGCGCTTCATCGGGGTCGACGGCTACCGCTGGATGGTCCGCTGCGTCGTCAATGGCCCGCACGAAACCATCGAAGCCTTGCACGAGGAAGCCCGAACGGCGTTGGCGGACACCGTGGTTCGCCGCGGTGATACACCGCTGCCGGTGCGGACGCCGTTGCCAGTGCAGTTGCCCGAGCCCATGGCGGAGCAGCTAAGGGAGGCCGCGGCCGCACAGCAGGCCTCCGGACAAGCAGAGGAGCAGCAGCAGCCGCCCAACGAGCCGACTGCACGCCGCAGTGCCGAGGGATCTGCGATGCAGCAGTTGCGCACCACGACCGGCGGCTAGTCGCGTAAGCGGCCCAAAAAGCGGCCCAAAATCAAAAAGCAGCCCAAAATCAAAAAGCGGCCCAAAATCAAAATCAACTACGCAAGGGCGAGCGCGGCCAGGCAGGCAGCACCCAGCGCGGCGGTGTCCGCGCCGATCTGATCCAGAGTCACTGTCTGCAGGGCGGCGTGCGGCGCGGCGCCCACCCAATCGACACCGACCTGTAGCGGGTGAATCGGATCATCGACGGCGGCAGCTACCCCCAGGGGCGCGGCCAGCCGGGTCAGGTCGGCGCAGCTCGGTGCGATGTAGGCCGCCGCTTCCTCCATCGCGTCGGGCAACTGCGGCCACTGAACCCGCCACGATCGGGTCAGCTCCTCGGCCAACCAGGACGGGCTGGACGCCCTCATCTGTGAGGTCGTCGCCGCCAAACCCTCGGTACGCAACTGGGATGCCGAATAGCGCGCCGCGAGCGCGGCGGGCGCTGAGCCGGGTGCCCCGGTCCAGGGCGGCAGCGCGGCCAGGACGGCTACGGCGCGAGCGGGATGGTCCAGCGCCCACGCCGCCGCCACCGCGGCGCCGATCGAGACGCCGCCGACGCCGATCGGACCTGCGCGTGCGGCGTCGTCCAGGGCGGACCGATAACCGTCGATCAAACGATCCGGTTGCGGCGGTGGCGTCACCAGGACCGCGCCGACCCCCTGCAGGGGACCGGAGAACGCGCGACGAACGTAGTTGTCGTCGGAACCGGTTCCGGGTAACAACACGATCGTGACACCGCGCAGATCGACAGCCACACCCTGATATTGCCGGTCGCACAAAGCTGCTCCAACACCATGGTTTGGTCTGTGTGGCGCCGGGGAACCAACAGGTCTACGGTGACCGTTGGCATAAATGAAGCGCCGATAGCTTTTTCAGCAGTGTCAGGAGTGGCCATGGGGGCCCAAGGATATTTGCGCCGGCTCACCCGTCGGTTGACGGAGGACCCGGACCAACGCGACTTCGAGGAGTTGTCCGACGAGGTCGCCAGCACCGGCGCGCAACGTGTGATCGATTGCGAGCGCGGCCAAGAGGTCACGATGGTCGGCACCTTGCGCAGCGTGGAATGCAACGGCAAGGGTTGCGCGGGCGGGGTCCGCGCCGAGTTGTTCGACGGTAGCGACACAGTCACGCTGGTCTGGCTGGGTCAGCGCCGGATACCCGGCATCGACTCGGGCCGTACGCTGCTGGTGCGGGGTCGCCTGGGCAAACTGGAGAATGGCGCCAAAGCCATCTATAACCCGCGTTACGAAATTCAGCGGTGACCCTCCACAACCAAACCACTGATCGCACTAGCCCAGAGCGCCTGCTGGCACAGCTGGGCGGGTTGAGCGGGATTATCTACTCATCGCTGCCCGTGGTGACCTTCGTGCTGGTTTCCGGCTTCTTCGGTTTACTGCCCGCGATCGGGTCCGCGCTCGGCGTGGCCGCGCTGGTCTTGTTGTGGCGGATGATTCGGCGGGAATCTGTACAGCCGGCGTTCTCGGGTTTCTTCGGCGTCGCCATCTGCGCGCTGATCGCCTACCTGGTTGGGCACACCAAGGGTTACTTTCTGTTGGGCATCTGGATGTCGTTGCTGTGGGCGGTGGTATTCGCGGTGTCGGTCCTGATCCGCCGGCCCCTGGTCGGCTACGCCTGGAGCTGGGCCAGCGGGCGGGATCGCAGCTGGCGCGACGTGCCCCGCGCGGTACACGCGTTCGACATCGCCTCGCTGGGCTGGGTGCTGGTGTTCGTCGCCCGGTTCCTGGTCCAGCGGCTGCTCTACGACGCTGATCAGACCGGCTGGCTAGGGGTGGCGCGCATCGGGATGGGCTGGCCACTGACCGCGATGGCCGCCCTGGTGACGTACGCGGCGATCAAGGCCGTTCAGCGTGCCGTGCCCGACGAAACCGACGCCGGCGCGGAGACCGACATCAGCCGGGACTAATCATCAACCGGGTCGGCGCTCGGCAGCAGTAGCTTGCTCAGGTCCTCTTCCACCTCCGTGGCCGCGACGAAAATCAGCTCGTCGCCGCCTTCCAGCGGTTCGTCGGGCTCCGGCACGATGACACGCGGCCCGCGCAGGATCGTAACCAGCGCGGCATCTCGCGGCAGCTGCAGTCTGCGCACCGGCTTGCCGCCCCACGGCGTGTTGTCAGGCAGGGTGATCTCGACCAGGTTGGCCTGACCCCGGCGGAACTCCATCAGCCGCACCAGATCGCCCACGGTGAAAGCCTCCTCGATCAGCGAGGCCAGCATGCGCGGAGTGGACACCGCCACATCCACACCCCATGCGTCGGTGAACAGCCATTCGTTGCGCGGGTCGTTGACCCGCGCCACCACNCGGGGTACCGCGAACTCGGTCTTGGCCAGCAGGCTTAGCACCACATTGGCCTTGTCGTCACCNGTTGCGGCGACCACCACGTCGAAATCCTCGAGGTGTACNGACTCCAGCAGGCTCAGTTCGCAGGCATCGCCAAGACGCCAGTGCGCCGCNGGGATGGCGTCGACGTCGACGTGGTCGGCGTTGCGCTCGAGCAGGGTCACCTCGTGGCCGTTGCCGACCAGCTCGCGGGTGACCGAGCGGCCTACCGCGCCGGCCCCGGCGACAGCTACTTTCATGTGCGCCACTCCTCAATCCCGGCTTGGAAACCGGTCGAGCCGGCATCTTCGTCGTCGCCCCGTTTCACCGGCCGGCTCCTGAGTCGAGGTCTTCACTGGGCGGCAGGGCGGCGATGGCCACCGCCTCGGCGGCGCGGCCGGATATCGCGGCAAGGTACACCTGATCGCAGGCCTGGATGACTGTCTTGGGTTCCGGCAACACACCGGTTCCGAATCGGATCAAAAAGGCCACCCGGCCGCCGGTGGCCCGTTCCAGCTCGGTAGCCCGGCGCCCAACCCAGTCCTCGTGCAGGTCCACCTCAGCGACGGCGACGGTGCCGGTCGGGTCGCGCCACTTGGCGGTCTCGCCGTCCCGGGTCAGCAGATTGAGGAGGCGATCGGTGGTCCAGGGCACGGTGGCGATGGTGGGGATGCCGAGGCGTTCGTAGACCTCAGCGCGCTTGGCGTCGTAGATCCGAGCGACGACGCGTTGCACGCCGAAGGTCTCCCGGGCCAGTCTTGCCGAGATGATGTTGGAATTATCCCCGGATGACACCGCGGCGAACGCGTCTGATCCTTCGATGCCTGCGCTGAGTAGGACATCGCGGTCGAATCCTTGGCCGAGCACCCGCTCGCCGGCAAACTCCGGGCTGAGCCGGTTGAAGGCCGTGCTTTCGCGGTCGATGACGGCGACATCGTGGCCGATTCGGGACAGCCCGTCTGCCAACGACGACCCCACCCGGCCGCACCCCATCACAACCACCCGCACTTGAGGTCCTCTCGGCGCAGCCCTGCGCGTATTGTTCCACCGACACCCACGTTGGCCAGCCGATTTCGGTCCCCGGCCATTCTCGCCTACGGAACGCTTCAAAGCGCAGGTGGGCTTAGTCTTGGCTCTCGTGTCGAAACTTTCAACTGCTGCGCGCCGGTTGGTGATCGGTCGGCCGTTTCGCAGCGACCGGCTAAGTCACACCCTACTGCCCAAGCGGATCGCCTTGCCGGTGTTTGCCTCCGATGCACTGTCCTCGGTCGCGTACGCCCCCGAGGAAATTTTCTTGATGCTGTCGGTGGCCGGTGTGACCGCGTACGCACTGACGCCGTGGATTGGCGTGGCAGTGGCCGCGGTCATGCTGGTTGTGGTGGCCAGCTACCGGCAGAACGTGCATGCCTACCCCTCCGGCGGAGGCGACTACGAGGTGGTCACCACCAATCTCGGCGACACTTCCGGTCTTATCGTCGCCAGTGCCCTGATGGTGGATTACGTTCTGACCGTTGCCGTTTCGACTGCTTCCGCGATGTCGAACATCGGCTCTGCCATCCCGATCGTGGCCGAAAACAAGGTGTGGTTCTGCGTGGCCGCCATCGTGGTCGTGATGGCGTTGAACCTGCGTGGAATNCGCGAGTCCGGGACGGCGTTCGCCATCCCGACCTACGCGTTCATCATCGGCATTGTCGTCATGATCGGCTGGGGGCTGTTCCGGATCTACGTGCTGGGTAATCCGCTGCGGGCCGAATCCGCCGGTTTCCAGATGCACGCTGAGCACGGTCAGATCATCGGTTTCGCATTGGCGTTCCTGGTGGCTCGGTCCTTCTCCTCGGGCTGTGCGGCGCTGACCGGTGTCGAGGCGATCAGCAACGGTGTGCCGGCGTTTCAGAAACCGAAGTCGCGCAACGCGGCGACGACCCTGCTGATGTTGGGCGCAATCGCGGTGACTCTGCTGATGGGCATCATCGTGTTGGCCCAGAAGATCAAGGTTCAGCTCGCCGAGGATCCCGCAACACAGCTGACGGGTACGCCCCGGGACTATTACCAGAAGACCCTCGTCACGCAGCTGGCGGAGACGGTGTTCGGCAGCTTCCACATCGGGTTTCTGCTCATCGCCACGGTCACTGCGCTCATCTTGGTATTGGCGGCCAACACTGCGTTCAACGGGTTCCCGGTGCTCGGTTCGGTGCTGGCNCAGCACAGTTACCTTCCGCGCCAACTGCACACCCGCGGAGACCGATTGGCGTTCTCTAACGGAATTCTGTTCCTNTCGGCNGCGGCTCTGATGGCGATCATTGCGTTCCGTGCGGAGCTGTCCGCGTTAATCCAGCTTTACATCGTCGGCGTGTTCATATCTTTCACGCTGAGCCAAATCGGCATGGTCCGGCACTGGACCCGGTTACTGCGCACCGAGACCGATCCGCGGATGCGGCGCAAGATGATGCGCTCGCGGGTGGTCAATACGGTCGGCTTGCTGTCTACCGGCGCGGTTTTGTTCGTTGTGCTGATCACCAAGTTTCTCGCCGGGGCGTGGATCGCTGTCGTCGCGATGAGTGTGCTGTTCATGACGATGAAGCTGATCCGCCGGCACTACGACACCGTCAACCGGGAATTGGCGAAGCAGGAGGCCGCCCAACACGAGGTGATGTTGCCCAGCCGCAATCACGCCCTGGTGCTGGTGTCGAAGTTGCATCTGCCCACACTGCGCGCGCTGGCCTACGCGCGAGCAACCCGCCCCGATGCGCTGGAGGCCCTCACGGTCAGCGTCGACGACGCGGAAACCCGTGAGCTGGTGCACAAATGGGAGCTCAGCAATGTCAGCGTGCCGCTGAAGGTGATTGCCTCGCCGTACCGTGATGTCACCCGTCCGGTACTCGATTACGTCAAACGGGTCAGCAAAGAGTCTCCACGCACCGTGGTGACGGTCTTCATTCCGGAGTACGTGGTCGGCCATTGGTGGGAGCAGGTGCTGCACAACCAAAGCGCACTGCGGCTCAAGGGCCGGTTGCTGTTCATGCCCGGGGTGATGGTGACCTCGGTTCCCTGGCAATTGAATTCGGCGGAGCGACTCAAGACGCGACCGCAGCACGCGGCGCCGGGCGACGCTCGCCGGGGGATCTTCGATTGACCCGGGAATCAGCCCCGGAATTGAACGAACCGATCACCGGGGTGGCCTCGCCGTCCGCTTACCGGGAACTGACCGTGATCACCGGCGCCCCGGCGAACGGCGGCTGCTGCGTGGCGCGCCACGAAGGCCGGGTGGTGTTCGTCCGCTACGCGCTGCCCGGCGAACGAGTGCGGGTGCGCGTCACCGCGGAGCGCGGCTCTTATTGGCACGCAGAGGTTATCGAGGTGATCGAGCCGTCGGCTGATCGGACGGCGTCACTGTGCCCGATCGCCGGGACGGACGGTGCCGGATGTTGCGATCTGGCATTTGCCGTCCCCGAGGCGGCCCGGGCGATCAAGGCGCAAGTCGTGGGCAATCAGCTGCAACGGCTGGGCGGGTACTCGTGGAGTGGCCTCGACGTTGGGGCCGAACCGCTGTCGACTGCCGGCCCTACCGGTTGGCGCACCCGGATCCGGCTCGACGTGGGGGCCGACCGTCGTCCGGGTTTTCACCGCTACCGCAGCGACGAGTTGGTGACCGACCTGCATTGCGCGCAGCTGCCGGCCGGGATGGTAGACGGACTGGGTGAGATCGACTGGCCGCCGGCCGCCCAGCTTTATGTGGTCGTCGACGACGACGGCGAGCGCCATGTGGTGTGCACCCAGCGACAGGGTAAACGGACCGCGACCGAGGTGGTGGAAGGTTGCTATGAGGCGGTGCAGCGGGTTGGCTCGCGTAGCTGGCAGGTGCCGGTAACGGCCTTCTGGCAGGCGCACCGGGAGGCGGCGGAGGTCTACAGCAGTCTGGTTGCCGACTGGGTGCAGCCCAGTGCCGGCATGACAGTGTGGGATCTCTACGGCGGCGCGGGTGTTTTTGCCGCGGCGCTGGGCGACGCGGTAGGGGAGTCCGGACGGGTGTTGACAGTCGACACCTCACGCGCGGCGTCGCGGGCCGCTCGTGCCGCTCTGGCCGATCTGCCGCAGGTGGAGGTCATCACCGATTCGGTTCGCCGAACTCTGTCCGGGCAGCACGCAAGGGCCGAGGTGGCGGTGCTCGATCCGCCGCGATCGGGCGCCGGTCGCGACGTCATCGACCTACTGGCCGCCGCCGCCGTCCCGCGGGTGGTGCACATCGGCTGTGAGGCAGCATCGTTTGCCCGCGATATCGGCCTGTATCGCGCTCACGGCTACGCCGTCGAGAAGATCAAGGTCTTCGACGCATTCCCTTTGACACATCACACCGAGTGCGTGGCGCTGTTGACGCGTTAGCGCGATTGGCCCTCAGCTCCAAACGAAATACCGCAACCACAAGTAGATCGCGGATAGCCCGATAGAGATCCCCGTGACAATGACGCCCTTGCGGGTGAATTCCCAGAAGGAGATCGGACTGTCGGCGCGCCGGGCGATTCCCAGGATGACCACGTTGGCGCTGGCTCCGACGGCAGTCAGGTTGCCGCCCAAGTCGGTGCCCAGGACAAGCGCCCACCACAGCACCTGCGGGTTGACATGGCCCACCATTGATGGGAGCAGGTGTCCGACGATCGGCGCCATCGTCGCCGCATACGGCACGTTGTTGATAATGCCGCTGAACACGAACGACACCCCGAGGATCAACATCGTCGTCAACAAAGCGTGCCCGCCGGTCGCGGTGGTGGCCAACCGCGCCAGCTCGTTGACGACGCCGGTCTTCACCAGAGCCCCAACCATGACGAACAGGCCGGNAAAGAACAGCAACGTGTCCCATTCGACGCCGGACAAGTAATCCGAATGTTCCAGTCCGGAAATCACGATGAGAATTCCGGCGCCTACCAGCGCCACCAGTGANGGTTCCATGTGTATTGCCGAGTGGGCGACGAAGCCGGCGAGGACCGCCACCAGGACAACGCCGCATTTGATGAGCAGCCGGGGATCGCGGATAGCCTCGCGCTCTTCCAGCGACATGACGTCGGCCACGCGTTCCGGATCGACGTCGAACGCACCCGGAAACAGGCGCGGTAACAAAGCAGCGAAAACACCCATGATGATGATCGCTATCGGCGCCAGATGGATCAGAAAGTCATTGAAGGAAAGGCCCGCCCGGCTGGCGATGATGATGCTGGGCGGGTCGCCGATCAACGTCGCGGTGCCGCCGATGTTGGATGCAAATGCCTCGGCCATCAGAAACGGTGCCGGGCCGATCTCCAGCCGGTCGCAAACCAGCAGCGTGACCGGGGCGATCAGCAACACCGTGGTGACGTTGTCCAGCAAGGCCGAAGCGAACGCGGTGACCAGCACCAGCAGGATCATGATGCGCAGCGGGGAGCCGTGGGCACGTTTGGCGGCCCAGATCGCGGTGTATTCGAAGACACCGGTCTGCCGCAATACGCTGACGATGATCATCATCCCCAGCAGCAAAAAGATGACGTCCCACTCGATTCCGGTGTCGCGGGAATAGAACACGTCGTCGGAATTGATGACCGGCAAGGTGACCATGATCGCAGCGCCCGCCAGCGCCACCAATGTTTTGTGGATGCGTTCGGTGGCGATCAGCGCGTAGGCGGCAAGGAACACGACGACCGCGATGACGCTCATCGTTTTTCCTGTGCGGTCAAGGCTTCGAGTATCAGTGAGTATCAGTGAGTATCAGTGCTTCAATGCGGCGGCCAGTAGGCGCGATGCCGTAATTACTCCGAGCAACTTGCCGTCTTTGACCACCGCGATCAGCGGACTTCGCAGTCGTGCCATGACCGCGGCCACCTCGATGATGGTGTCATCAGCGTGCGCCGACGGCACTTTGACCATGTGCTCCGGCAGTACATCGCGGACCTTTTTGCCGCCCAACTTATCCGCGGTGCGATCGGCCATGGACTCGTTCAGCACACCGGCCAGCGAGGGATCGTCCTGCACATATCGGGGCACGATGAATCGCACGACCTGGGAGGCCGGCAGCACCGCGAACGGTTTTCCGGAGTTGTCCGTCACGACGATTCCGGGCAGGCGGTGTTCGGCGAGCAGGCGGGCAGCGGCAAGCGCATCGGAGTCGGCGGTCACTACCGGGAAGTCTTCGGCGAGTTCCGCGGCACGCATATTTCAGACAATACGTTCCGGCGCGGTCCGGCCCGCTCCGGGTTGTTGGCCACNTTATGCAGTAGTGATCTGGTGGTCGCTGCGTAGACTGACGTGATGCTTGAACAGATCCGCGGACCCGCTGATCTGCAGAACCTTTCCCAACAGCAGCTNGGCGATCTGGCTTCCGAGGTTCGCGAGTTCCTGATCCACAAGGTTGCTGCGACCGGGGGACACCTGGGGCCGAACCTCGGGGTCGTCGAGCTGACGCTGGCGCTGCACCGGGTATTCGACTCGCCACACGATCCGATCATCTTCGACACCGGTCACCAGGCATACGTCCACAAGATGTTGACCGGACGCTGCCCGGACTTCGAAGGTCTGCGCAAAAAGGGCGGGCTGTCCGGCTATCCGTCGCGCACCGAGAGCGAGCATGACTGGGTGGAGTCCAGCCACGCCAGTGCGGCGTTGTCTCACGCCGACGGCCTGGCCAAGGCGTTCGAGTTGACCGGGCACCGGAACCGCCACGTGGTCGCGGTGGTTGGGGACGGCGCGCTTACCGGCGGTATGTGCTGGGAGGCGCTGAACAACATCGCCGCTTCCCATCGCCCGGTGATCATCGTCGTCAACGACAACGGGCGTAGCTACGCCCCCACAATCGGCGGCGTCGCCAACCATCTGGCCACGCTGCGGCTGCAGCCCGCCTACGAACAGATGCTGGAAAAAGGCCGCGAGGTGTTGCGGTCGGTGCCGCTGGTCGGCGAATTCTGCTATCACTTCATGCACAGCGTCAAAGCCGGCGTCAAGGACTCGCTGTCGCCGCAGCTGATGTTCACCGATCTCGGGCTGAAGTACGTCGGTCCGGTCGATGGACACGACGAACATGCAGTGGAGGTCGCACTGCGCAGTGCCCGGGGGTTCGGCGGCCCGGTGATCGTGCACGTCGTTACCCGTAAGGGGATGGGTTACGCGCCGGCAGAGGCCGATGAGGCTGAGCAGATGCACTCCACCGCCCCGATCGATCCGGCCACCGGGCAAGCCACCAAGGTAGCGGGCCCGGGCTGGACCGCGACTTTTTCCGAGGCGCTCATCGACTACGGCAGAAAACGCCGCGACATCGTGGCTATCACTGCGGCTATGCCTGGCCCCACCGGGCTGACGGCGTTCGGGCAAGAGTTTCCGGATCGCTTGTTCGACGTCGGCATCGCCGAGCAACATGCGATGACGTCGGCGGCCGGGCTGGCGATGGGCGGCATGCACCCGGTGGTGGCCATCTATTCCACGTTCCTCAACCGGGCGTTCGACCAGATCATGATGGATGTGGCGTTGCACAAGCTGCCCGTCACCATGGTGCTCGACCGGGCCGGGATTACCGGCTCAGACGGTCCCAGCCACAACGGCATGTGGGATCTGTCGATGCTGAATATCGTGCCCGGCATCCGGGTCGCCGCACCCAGGGACGCCACCCGGCTGCGCGAGGAACTCGGCGAAGCGCTTGACGTAGACGACGGTCCGACCGCCTTGCGTTTCCCCAAAGGTGATGTGGGAGAAGATATCGCGGCTCTGGAACGGCGCTCGGGCGTGGATGTGCTCGCGCTGCCCGCCGGTGGGCTGAACCACGATGTGCTGCTGCTGGGGGTGGGGGCGTTCGTGCCGATGGCCTTGGAGGTGGCCAAGCGGCTGCACAATCAGGGGATCGGCGTGACGGTGATCGACCCGCGTTGGGTGTTGCCGGTATCCGACAGTGTTCTCGAAATGGCGGCCCACCACAAACTGCTCGTCACGCTGGAGGACAACGGGGTCAACGGCGGTGTGGGTTCCGCGGTGTCCGCCGCCCTGCGGCGTGCGGAGATCGACGTGCCTTGCCGCGATGTCGGACTGCCGCAGGAGTTCTACGATCACGCGTCACGAGGTGAGGTGCTCGCCGATCTGGGGCTCACGGATCAGAACGTCGCCCGCCGAATCACCGGTTGGGTTGCGGCGCTGGGCAGCTCCGATTCTGAAGCAGAGATCCGCCAGCATCTCGACTAACGGTCAGCGTCGAGATCGACGTTAGGCGGCCCGGTTACCCGGAATTTCCAGCGCTGGCGTCGATTTCGCTGCCCGCGTCCGCCGGTGGCTGCAGCGCCTGAGCCAGAACGGCTACCACCAGTTCTCGCTGCCACGGCCGCGCCCGGCCGGCACGCACAAATTCTTCGACGGCCTCGACCGGGTCTGCGGTGACCTCCCAGTCCCAGCACAGCCGTCGCACCAGGTCGGGTGTAATCAGGTTCTCGGCCGGAACCCCCACTCGCCGCGATACCTCGTTCAGTGCCGCCCGGGCGGCCTCCAGCCGTGCGGCGGCTTCGGGTTTCCGCCTGCTCCACCGCGCCGGTGGCGGTGGACCGTTCGGCTGTTCGGCATCGTCGGGCGGATCTCGGTTTTCGCGGGCCGCTTGCAGTGCCGCGAACCACATTGCGGCGCTGCGACGTTGATTGCGCCCACCGAACACCGGCAATGCGACGAGGTCGTCGATCGTTTTCGGGTCCGCCGTAGCGGCGTCGATGATGGCCGAATCCGGCAGGATGCGGCGCGGCGCGATGTCGCGGTGCTGGGCGACACGATCGCGGGCCATCCACAATTCGCGAACGGCCGCCAGACCTCGCCGGTCACGCACCTTATGGATCCCCGATGTTCGTCGCCAGCGATCGCGTCGCGCAGCCGGCGGCGTTTCGCCCAAGGTCCGCAGATAGTCGAATTCCTGTGCAGCCCAATCGGTTTTGCCTTGCTCGGCAAGGACGCCTGCGACCGCCGCACGGAGTTCGATGAGAAGTTCCACGTCTAGCGCGGCGTAGTTGAGCCACTCCATGGGCAGTGGGCGCTGGGACCAGTCGGCCGCGCCATGGCCCTTGGCCAACCCGAATCCCAGTAGCCGTTGGACCATGCTCGCCAGGTTCACCCGGTCGAACCCGGCCAGCCGTCCGGCGAGCTCGGTGTCGTAGAGTGCGGGCGGCCGAATGCCTACCTCGGCCAGACAGGGCAGGTCCTGATCGGCGGCGTGCAGGATCCATTCGTCTTTGCTGAGTACCCGGGCGACGGGTGCCAGCGCGGTCAGTGGGTCAGCGCCGTGGCTGACCGGGTCGATGAGCACGGTGCCGGCATCGGCCCTTCGGATCTGAATCAGGTAGGCCCGGTTGGAGTAGCGGAACCCCGACGCCCGCTCGGCGTCCACCGCGAACGGCCCGCGCCCGCCGTCCAGGAGTTCTGCGGCTGCCGCGATCTCGCCGACGGTCACAGAGAGATCGGGTAGCCCGTCGGCCGGGTGCAATAGCGGGGTGGGTTCGGGTTCGGTGCTGCCGGGCGCGGTGCCGTCAGGCCCGTGGGCCGCCGGTTCGCACATGTCAGGCGCGTGACCGCGAGCCCAGGTCGGTGACCCCGGCCGGCGGTAGACCGGCGGCGTGCTCCAGCACCTCGCAGAACGCCTCGACATGGATGCCGACCTCGGGAGTGGTCGCCGTCCACGACGCCCGTAGCTCCAGTTGGTGGGCGCGTGGCGGCCCGGAGATGTCGCCGTAGCGCACCGATGTAGTGGCGGTGACAGTGCCGCCCAAGGCAACGACGTGCTCGGTACGCGACTCCAGCGCCTCGACCAGCCAGCTCCACGCCACTTCTGGCAGCAGGGGGTCGATGGCCTCGTCCGAGTCCAGATCGGCCTGGATGTACGCGACGAGGCGGATATTACCGTCCCACGCCTCGGCACCTTCCGGGTCGTACAACAGGATCAGCCGACCGAACGTGTCCCCGTCGGAACGTTCGGGAACGACGTCGAGTTCGGGATGTTTGACCTCGGCGCCCAGCGCGTAGCTGTACGGCGCGAGGCGCTGCGGCGGCCGGATGGGACCGAGCTCGATTTCCGGCCGCGCAGTGACGGCGGTCATCGCCGCTACCGCCTCGCGGAATGGGGCCGGTTCGGCAGAGGTCACGAGCGCCGCTCTCCCCCGCAAGCGGGAGGTGCCCCCACGCCCCCTCGCCGCTTCGCGGCTGGGGGTACCCCCACATCGCTGCGCTCTGCATCGTCGTCCGCGCGGGTCACAGCATTTGACGGTAGACCCATCGGCGGACACGCCGCGACAGGCGCGCCGAATCGTGGGATGAGGCCTCAGTTGTCGGTGCCGGCAGCAAATCGCGCGGGGCGTTTCTCGCGATGTGCCGCCAGTCCTTCTTGGACGTCGGGCCCGCTGAACCCGATAAATTCCAGGCCGAGCGACGTTTCGAAGGCGGGCGCGAACATGCGGTACCAGTGATTGAGGCTGTGCTTGGTCCAGCGGATCGCGGCTTGCGCTCCGTGTGCCAGATCCTCGGCGAGCCGTGTTGCGGTCGGCAGTACGTCGTCGTCGTCGACGCAGGTCGAGACCAGTCCGATGCGCTCGGCTTCCTCGCCGAGCAGCGTCTCGCAGGTGAGCAGGTAATACTTCGCCTTGGCCATGCCCACCAGCAGCGGCCAGCAAATCGCGGCGTGGTCACCTGCGGCAACCCCTAGTTTGGTGTGCCCGTCGATGATCTTCGCGGTCCGTCCCGCCACCGAGATGTCGGCCAGCAACGCCACCACCAGACCCGCGCCGACGGCAGGGCCCCGGATCGCTGAGACCACGGGCTTGTCGAAGTTGACCATGTTCAGCACCAGGTCGCGGGCCTCGCGCATGATGCGGATCCGGCCTTCGTAGTCGCCGATGGTTTCTGCGATCAGGTCGAAGCTGCCGCCGGACGAAAACGCCTTGCCTTCGCCGCGAACCAGAACGACGCGCACGTCAGGGTCGCGATCGATGACCGGCCAGATGTCGGCGAGGTCCCGGTGCATTTGTGGCCCGACCGAATTCAGCCCGGGCGCGTCGAGGACCACAGTGAGGACGCCTTCCAGACCGGTTATGTCGCTNNGTTCACAGCGCAAGCTGGGGAATTCGTCGTAACTGACCGGCATTTATGCTCCTCGGCGCTCCTGACACTACGTCGTTGATGTTACGCAGCGGCTGGATCGTCTACGACGTGCGCCAGACCCCGCTGTCCGGTCCCCGTGGCAGCATTGAGGCCAATGAGTACTTGTCGCGATCTTCCCGAGTCGCCATACCTGGCGGCTGTCACCGGTCGGAAACCCAGCCGGGTGCCGGTGTGGTTCATGCGGCAGGCAGGCCGCTCGCTGGCCGAATACCGGGCATTGCGCGAGCGGCACAGCATGCTGGCTGCGTGCTTCGAGCCGGAAGTGGCCTGCGAGATCACCCTGCAGCCGATACGTCGCTACGACGTCGACGCGGCGATTTTGTTCTCAGACATTGTCGTGCCGCTGTACGCTGCCGGCGTCGATTTGGACATCGTCCCCGACGTCGGACCGGTGATCACGCACCCGCTGCGCACCGAAGCCGATATCGATGCCCTGAAACCACTTGAACCACGAGCGATTCAGCCGGTATGCGAGGCGGTTTCGCTGCTGGTTGCCGCGCTGGGCGAAGTTCCCCTGATCGGTTTTGCCGGCGCGCCGTTCACGCTGGCGTCTTACTTGGTCGAAGGCGGTCCCAGCCGTAACCACGCCCGCACCAAGGCGATGATGCTGGCCGACCCCACGAGCTGGCATGCGCTGATGGCAAAGCTGACCGACCTCACGGTCGAGTTCCTGCGCGGTCAAATCGACGCCGGGGTTGACGCCGTCCAGCTATTCGACTCGTGGGCGGGCACCCTGTCGCTGGCGGACTACCGCCAATACGTACTGCCACACAGCTCCCGGGTCTTCGCCACGCTGGCCGACTACGGACTGCCGATGACGCACTTCGGGGTTGGGACCGCCGAGTTGCTGGGCGCGATGTCGGCGGCCGTGCAGTCAGGCCAAAAACCTGGGCACCGAACCGTGGTCGGCGTGGACTGGCGAACCGGGTTGACCGATGCCGCCGCCCGCGTCGAGGCGGGCACGGCGCTGCAGGGCAACCTGGATCCGGTGGTGTTGCTGGCGGGCTGGCCGGTGGTGGAACGCGCCGCACGGGCCGTCGTCGACGACGGGCGTCGTGCCGTCGATGCCGGAGCGGTCGGGCATGTCTTCAACCTCGGCCACGGAGTGCTGCCGGAGACCGATCCCGGCGTGCTGACTGATCTGGTGTCGCTGGTCCACTCGCTATGACATCGTCCGGCGACAATGCGGGCCGGAACGGCCCGAGGTGGGGGCACCGCCCGCCTGCGGGGGAGAGCCGGACCGTCGGCAAGGGCTCGTATTGCGTTGTAGGCGGCGGAATTTCGGGATTGACCGCGGCATACCGACTGCGGGCGGCAACCGGCGACGACACGACCATCACGTTGTTCGACCCGGGCGACCGACTGGGCGGGGTGTTGCGCACTGAGCTGGTCGCTGGACGGCCGATGGACCTGGGTGCCGAGGCGTTCGTGCTGCGCCGGCCCGAAATGCCGGCGCTGCTGGCCGAGCTTGGCTTGTCGGGGCGCCAACTGGCCACCACCGGCGCCCGGCCGTTGATCTACAGCCGGCAACAGCTGCACCCGTTGCCGTCCGGCACGGTAGTGGGCATCCCGTCGTCGGCCACATCGCTGGCCGGACTCGTCGACGACGCCACGGTCGCGCGCATCAACGCCGAACCCGCCCGTCAGCTCAGCTGGGAACCGGGCAGCGATCCCGCGGTGGCCGACTTGGTGGGCGACCGGTTCGGCGAGCAGGCGGTGGCGCGGTCGGTGGATCCGCTGCTGGGCGGGGTGTACGCGGGCTCCGCGGCGACGATCGGGCTGCGCGCAGCCGCCCCGAGTGTGGCGGCGGCCCTCGACCGCGGCGCCGCCAGCTTGACCGACGCGGTCCGGCAGGGTTTGCCGCCGGCCACCGGAGCGCCGGTGTTCGGCGCGCTGGACGGCGGCTATCAGGTGCTGATCGACGAGCTCGTCAGCCGCAGCCGACCGCGCCGGGTGCGGGCCGCGGTGCAGCAGTTGGACCGCGCCGAACGCGGCTGGACGCTGATCGATGACACCGGTGCTCGCTGGCACGCCGATGCGGTGATCCTGGCCGTTCCTGCGCCGCGGCTAGCGCGCCTCGTGCAGCAGATCGCCCCGCGCAGTTTCGCCGCCGCGAGCCGTGTCACCAGCGCATCGTCAGTGGTGGTGGCACTCGCAGTGCCGGGTGATACGGCATTTCCGGAGTGTTCCGGTGTGCTGGTGGCCAGCGGCGAGCAGCTCCGGGCCAAGGCGATCACCCTGTCTTCCCGAAAATGGGGGCTGCATGGGGACGTGCAGTTCCTGCGGTTGTCGTTCGGTCGATTCGGCGACGAGTTGGCANCTAGAGCGTCTGACGACGAGNTGCTGGCCTGGGCGGTGGGGGATCTGGCCACCGTGTTCGGGCTGNACGTCGAACCCGTCGANGCCCGCGTGCAGCGCTGGATCGAGGCGATGCCGCAGTACGGCCCCGGCCATGCCGATGTGGTCGCCGAGGTGCGCGCCGGNTTGCCGCCGACNCTCGCCGCGGCCGGCAGCTACCTCGACGGAATCGGCGTTCCGGCCTGCATCGGGGCGGCCGGCGAAGCGGTCACCCGCGTGATCAGGGATGTCGAGGCCTTAGACGCAAGAGTGGCACGATAGGTTTCATGGCCAAACTTGGCAAACTTGATTATGACGCCCTGAACTCGACGCTTCGCTACTTGATGTTCTCGGTGTTCTCGGTGCGGCCTGGCGTGCTCGGCCAGGAGCGCGACGCAGTGATCGACGACGCGTCGACCTTTTTCAAGCTGCAGGAGGACCGCGGCGTCGTGGTGCGCGGCCTCTACGACGTTGCGGGCTTGCGGGCAGACGCCGATTTCATGATCTGGACCCACGCCGAACGCGTCGAAGCACTGCAAGCGACCTATGCCGATTTCCGACGCACCACGACTCTGGGACGGGCCTGCGCGCCGGTGTGGAGCAGCGTGGCGCTGCATCGCCCGGCCGAGTTCAACAAGAGCCATATCCCGGCGTTTCTGGCCGGCGAGGAGCCCGGGGCCTACATCTGCGTGTACCCGTTTGTGCGGTCCTACGAGTGGTACCTGTTGCCCGACGAGGAGCGCCGCCGCATGCTCGCCGAGCACGGCATGGCCGCCCGCGAGTACAAGGACGTGCGGGCCAACACCGTGCCGGCGTTCGCGCTCGGCGACTACGAATGGATCCTGGCCTTCGAGGCCCCCGAATTGGACCGCATCGTCGACCTGATGCGTGAGCTGCGCGCCACCGACGCCCGCCGGCATACCCGCGAAGAGACGCCATTTTTCACCGGGCCGCGGGTTCCGGTCGAGCAGCTGGTGAACGCTCTGCCCTGATCGGGTCCTGATCAACCAGAAAAGAGGAACACATGACGATCGAGTTCGACCCGACTGATCCGACCCGTTTCGAGCAGATGTACCGCGACGACCGGGTGTCGCACGGCTTGCCCGCGGCCACACCGTGGGACATCGGCGGTCCGCAACCGGTGGTGCAGCAGCTGGTCGCGCTGGGCGCGATCAAAGGCGAGGTGCTCGACCCCGGCACCGGTCCCGGCCATCACGCGATCTACTACGCCTCCAAGGGCTACTCGGCTACCGGCGTCGACGGCTCGGAAGGCGCGTTGCAGCGGGCCCGCGAGAACGCGCAAAAGGCGCGCGTGTCGGTGAACTTCCAGCTGGCTGACGCCACGAAGCTAGAAGGGCTGGACGGCCGGTTCGACACCGTTGTCGACTGCGCCTTCTACCACACCTTCAGCACCGAACCCGAGCTACAGAAGTCCTATGCGCAGGCTCTGCGACGGGCCACCAAGCCGGGCGCGCGCCTGTACATGTTCGAGTTCGGCGAGGGCAACGTCAACGGCTTCAAGATGATGCGGTCGTTGTCCGAAGACGATCTTCGTAAGGTGTTGCCGGCCGGCGGCTGGGAGATTACCTACCTGGGCACGACCACCTATCAGGTCAACATGAGTGCTGAGACGATCGAGATGATGGCCGCGCGAAATCCCGATATGGCCGAGCAGGCGCAGTCTTTGCTGGAACGGTTCCGGGCGATGGAGCCGTGGCTGGTCAACGGGCGCGTGCACGCCCCATTCTGGGAAGTACACGCGACCCGGGTGGACTGATTCACTTCGCCGCGAGAGTGCAACCAGCGATATCGACTCTCGCGAAATACGTCGGTGGTTGCACTCTCGCGGAAGCCGCTAAGCGTCCGTCGGGGCCAGGCGCAGCGAGATCGAGTTGATGCAATAGCGCTGATCCGTTGGCGTCGGATAACCCTCACCCGCGAACACGTGGCCAAGGTGGCTGTGGCAGTTCGCGCACAGCACTTCGGTGCGCGTCGTCCCCATCGAGTGGTCGGGACGCAGGATCACCGCGTCGGAGTTCGACGGGTCGAAGAACGATGGCCAGCCGCAATGTGACTCGAATTTCTCTGTGCTGCGGAACAATTCGGCGCCGCAAGCCCGGCAGGCATAGACGCCCTCGGTTTTGGTGTCGGTGTACTCACCGCTGAACGGCCTCTCGGTGCCGGCACGACGCAGCACATCGAACTCCTGCGGGTTGAGTCGCTTGCGCCAGTCGTCATCGCTCAGTTGCACCTTCGGACGTGACGTATCGGAGGAGGTCATGCGTCCACGCTAGCGCGAATGGCGGTGACCCGCCGCGCCCGGCTTCGCCGCGCTTGCGATCACCGCACGCACTCGCGCTGGGCCGTCAGCCAGGCCGGATCGATGCCGCCGTCCAGCCGGTTGTCCGCCTTGGCGTTCAGGTAGCGGAAGTAGAGCACCGTGAAAACCACGATCAGCAGCAGCGACCAGCCGTAGGTGATCTTCAGGTATTGCAGCGCGCGGCCATACCTCATCCAGTTGAACAGCAGCCAGTCGTCCAGCGTCATGAAACCGTAGATCCCGAGCCACGCCGGCCAGTTGCGGATCAGCGAGTTGCGCAGCACGACCGTCATCAGGAATGGGAACAGCATCATCGAGTAGTAGCCCTGGGCCAGCGACGACACGAGGAACGACCACAGCAGCAGTACACCCGTCGAGTTGGTGAACCAAAACAGCGGGTCGTGGGTGCGGTAGTAGCGGTACAGCAGCCACAGCGCACCGATCGCCAGCAGCGTGAACAGGATTCGCAGGAACACGATCAGCCAGGTGGGCAGGCCGAAGTACACGCCGTTGCCCTCGATCGAGCTGTTGAAGTAGTCGCGGGTGCCCAGGAAGTAGGGCACCGTTTTGGTGACGAAGTCCATCGGGTCGCTGACCAAAGGCCACGCGGCGAGGTTGACGACGACGGGGACCACGATGGCCGGCACCAGTGTCCGCCATTGGCGGTTGAGCAGGGGCAACAGAAGCAGCGGCCCGAGCACAGGTTTGAGCGTCAGCGTCAGCCCGATCGCGAACCCGGCCCACCACTGGTGCCCGACCTTCCCGTCCAGCAGCCACCGCAAGAAAAGCACCTCCGCCAGCAGCACGCAGCCGTTGATATTGGTGAACACCAGCGTGCTGGTCACGGTCTCGGTGCAGAACATGGCCAGCAGCAGGGCGGGCGCGGCCACCGAGGACACCGTGTACTTGAACAGCCGCAGCAACAGATACCAGGCAATCAGGATGGCCACGGTGTTGATAAGAATGAACAAATACCGCGACGGCGCGAACGGCAGGTATCCGAACGGCGCCATCAGCAGCGTGCCGCCGGGCGGGTACAGGTAGTGCGGGTCGACGTAGTCGAAGTGCTCGTTGTAGATGGCCCAGCCGCGCCGGAAGTTGAGCACCGCGCGGTAGACCGGTTTGAAGTCGTCGGTGATGTTGCCGTTGGCGGGGAGCACGATGCTGCGGTGCAGCACCGACATGATTGCGATCGGCCACAGCACCGACCGCAAGATGGTCGCGGTGCTCGGGGGGCCGGTAGGGGGACGGAATGCGGCGAGCACCCAATCGCGCCAGCCCGTCCGGGTCGAGTCAGCTGCCGTCACCAGCGCACCCTACAACGCGGTCGAGTGAGGCGGTGTCAGGCGGGACAGTAGGTGTCGGTGCCGGGCAGCTTGCCACTGTTCAGATAGCCGACCAGCGCCGGGACCGCGCACGACGAATAGATGCTGGCGCCGTGACCGATGCCCTGCCACATCACCCGCCTGCTGGCCGCGTTTGCGTTGATGATCGTGGCCGCCGTCTGCGCCACTCCCTCTACGCCCACGATCGGGTCGTTCTGCACACCCAGCAGCAGGACGTCGATCTTGAGATCCTTCGGCGGCTGCGGCGGCTGACTACTGGGCCAGTGCAAGCATCTGACCAGATTAAGCGCGGCGACTGTGCCGAACTGGGGGTAGAGCTTCCCCCATGCGACCACGAGTTCACGAACGCGATCGGGGGTCGGGCGGTTAATGGCATCGCTGCAGGAGTTGACGAACTGGCCGTCTGTGTCCTGGGTGGCATCGGCGTGGTTGATCAAGCCGTTCAGCTGGTTGGCGTCGCCGGAACGGGCGGTCGCCAGTGCGTTAGCCAGGCTGTTGGTGCTGCCGACGCGGCCGCCCGACGGGAAGCCCAAAGCGACGGTGATCGCGTTGGCCACTGCAGCCAACGATGCGCCGCCGGGCCCTTTACCGGCCCGCGCGTCGGCCAGCAGCGAGTTGACGGCGCCCATGGGATCGGGACCCAGCGCGCAATTCACCGCCACGCACTGNGCTGCGAACGCGTCGAGCGCGGTCTGCTGCCCCTTGACTTGTTGCTCGGCGGCGGCTTCGGCGTTGACGCCCAAGGCAACCGGGGAGTCGAGGATCAGCCTGGCGACCTTGTCCGGACGGGATGCTGCGTAGGAAAGCGCTACCTGAGCACCATTGCCGATACCGACCAACGCGACCGCGGGTACGTCCCAGAGGTTCCGGAGCCGCTCGATATCTGAAGCAGCGTGGGCATTGTCATAAGCGCTGTCCCCTGGCGCAATCGCGTCGGTGCAGTTTGTGGTGGCGGTGTTCGCGACGTCGGAAAGGTTGGCGACCGGATCGTCGCCATTCTGGAATTGCGCCTCATCGCGCATCACTTGGCGGTCAAGGTGATCGCGGCAGTCGATCGGGCTCGACATGCCCATCCCGCGGCGGTCGACGGAGACGATGGGGTGGGCTTGCAGCACATCGGCGCCGCCCTGGGACAGCCAGACCGGCAACTGCGTCGACGACGGCAGGTCGGAGCCGGTCGTGAAGACGAGGGGCCCCGCGTCCTTTGGAGTCTGGTTCGAGCGCGCGCGGACGACGCCAATGCTCACCGTCCCGGACCCGCCGTTGACCGGGTCGAGGTCGGCGTCGTAGTTCGCGCAATCCAGCTGGACGCCGGGCGCGGGCCGCACTGCTGCATCGCCGAACACCCGAGACGTGCAGTCGCGCCATGACAAGTCGTTCTTGGGGGCCGCGATCGGCGGCGGACCGCTGGGCGGCGGCTTTGTCGTGGGCACGCCTTGCGGTCGGGCGCCGGAGTTGGTGGCGAAGCGCGGGTCTGCGGCCAGGCCTGGAACGCAGCCGGCCAGCACTGTGGTCATCGAGAAGGCCACCGCGACCCGAAACGTGGCGGACGTGATGTGCCGACTCATGCCGACCACAGTAGCCACCCCGCTGGGCTATCCCGCGTCATCGCGCGTGTCATCGCTTGGGCTAGGTCCTGACGTATCGGGTGTACAGGTAGCCCGCATCGTCGGTGAGCACATGCGCACTGTGCATGCGAGTCAGCACCTGGCCCGGTCCGGTCGCGATGCGCCGGGCCAGGCCGCCGACAAGGTAGGGCGCGATGGTCAGACACAGCTCGTCGAGCATGTCGCGCTGCACGAACGAGCCGAGCAGCGACGGCCCGCCTTCGGTCAGGATGCGGCCTAGGCCGCGAGCCTTGAGGATCGCCAGCAAGGCGGCCTCGTCGACGTTGCCAGGATCGCCGCCGGAGCAGTCGACCACCTCGGCGAGGTCAGCGAGCAGGCGGCGTGTCTGGTCGGCGGCCGCGGTACAGGTGAGCACCAGTGGCGGCACCTCGGTTCGGCTGAACACCCCCATGTCCCGGTCAAGGCGGCCGGACCTGGTGACGATCGCGATTTGGGGGACTTCGCTTTGCCCACGGTCCTGTCTGCGCTGGCGCTGAGCAACCCCCAGATGCGCGCCGGAATAACCCTCGATGCGCACGGTGCCCGCGCCGACCACGATGACATCGGCGAGCTCTCGCAGCAGGTTGAAGATGAATTTGTCGCCGGGCCCCGCCAGTGTGCCCGAGGTGCCCTCCGCGGTGGCGCCGCCATCTGCGCTGGTGATGAAATTGGCCCGCACCCACGGCCCGGGCTGGACGGCGGGATAGGCGTAGAGCTTGGTCAGGTCGCCGTGGTCGAGCTCGCGCCCGGATTCAAGCAGCGTCAGCGGTGTCTCGGCGGAGCCGTCGGGCATACGTTTGATTGCAGCACGCCGCTACAGTTCCTCCATGCACGGGTCCACCTNTGCGGACGCTTCTGGCCAGGTGGATCACCTGGTGGATCGGCATCCAAGCGTGTCGCCGGAACGGTTGATCGCCCAATTGCGGCCGCCACCAACGTTCGCCGAGGTGAGCTTCGCGACATATCNCCCTGACCCGGCCGAACCGACCCAGGCTGCCGCNGTCGTGGCCTGTCAGGACTTCTGCCAGCAGGCNGTGCAGCGGCGGGCGGGCCGCCGAAAGCTGTTCGGCAAACGGGCTGTGTTGCCCGGCGTTGGGCTCTACCTGGACGGCGGGTTCGGCGTAGGCAAGACCCACCTGCTGGCCTCGGCCTACTACCAGTTGCCCGGCCCGGGGCCGGGCGGGGCGCCGGAATCTCCGACACATCCCAAGGCGTTCGCGACGTTTGGAGAACTGACCCAGCTTGCCGGGGTGTTCGGCTTCGTCGAATGCATCGATCTGCTGGCCGATTACACGGCGGTGTGTATCGACGAGTTCGAACTCGACGATCCAGGCAACACGACGCTCATCTCGCGCATGCTCTCGTCATTGGTCGAACGGGGTGTTTCGGTGGCCGCCACCTCCAACACGCTGCCCGAACAGCTCGGCGAGGGCCGATTCGCCGCCCAGGATTTTCTGCGCGAGATCAATACCCTGGCAAGGATTTTCACCACCGTGCCGATAGCGGGACCGGACTACCGGCACCGCGACCTGCCGCCGGCACCCCAGCCGTTATCCGATGAACAGGTCGTCGAGCGTGCCGCACGGGTCGAAGGAGCCACCCTCGACGACTTCGATGCGCTGTGCACGCACCTCGCCACCATGCATCCGTCGCGGTATCTGACCCTGATCGAGGGTGTGACAGCGGTGTTTTTGACCGGTGTGCACGAAATCGACGACCAGAACGTCGCGCTGCGGCTGGTGTCTCTGACCGACCGGCTGTATGACGCCGGCATCCCGGTGGTGGCTTCCGGGGCGAAGCTGGACACCATCTTCAGCGACGAGATGCTGGCCGGCGGTTACCGAAAGAAGTACCTGCGGGCCACTTCACGGCTGCTGGCGTTGACGTCTCAGGGTCTCAATGATGCTCGGGAAGCTCGCGAACCATGACGTAGTCGTTCTCGAGACGAGCGCCCACTTGAAAAGTTCTGGTGCCATTGATCTTAAATCCGCTTTTGATGTAGAAGCGTTGTGCCCGTTGGTTTCCCTGGTTGACGCCTAGCCACACGCAGCGGACGCCCCATTCGGCGGCGGTGGCCAGCGTCAGTTCCATCAACGCAGTCGACACCCCCACACCGTGATACTCCGGCATTAGATAAATCTTCGACAGCTCGGCGGCCGGGCGGATATCGACAGCTTGCTGCACGTCGGGTGGGATATCTAGGTCATCGCTGACGCAGCGAATGAGCATGGCGTAACCCACAATCCGGCCGTCCTGCTGCGCGGTGAGAACCGTACGTCGCGGATCGGTCAGATACTCCGCGAAACGTGCGGGTGACAG
>JGI12635J15846_10001025_pt1 | contig 24457 bp, 21 predicted proteins | sample BlaSpr_A8_OM2_M2_FD_15846 | JGI IMG/M metagenome (IMG submission 15846) | reverse complement strand
CGCATCGCGCTCACCGCAGGCGGCCAGTGCGGCGGCCTTGGCCCGGGCCCGGCGCACTGCCTGCTTGGCGTTGACCAGCAACCGCTCGGCATCGCGAGCCGCGGATTCGGCCAACTCTGCCAGCTCACCGGTGGACTTGAGCACAAAACTGTGAGTCGATCTCAGTGGGCTAAGAGATGTGAACCGGACGGCTGAACCCGCGCAACTGCTCCGACGCTTACTCGGTTACGCATGATCTCCACCGAGCCGCCGGCGATCATCCAGCCCCGGGTGCGCTTCCAGATGTACTCAAGCGGTCCCTCGGTCGTGTAGCCGTAGCCACCGAAGATCTGCAGCGTGGTGTCGGCTGCGAAGAACCCGGTCTCGTTCGCGAAGCACTTGGCGGAGGCCACGAGCCCCGGGTCGGGCAGCCCGTTCCGTAACTCTGTCGCGGCGCGGTACACCATTAGCTGCGCTGCCTCAAGCCTGATCCGCATGTCAGCAAGCTTCCACCGAAGGCCCTGCCAGTCTGATAATCGCTTGCCGCCCGTTACCCGCTCAAGCATGTAGTCGGTGGCGAGGTCGAGGGCGAGCCGACCGAGACCAACCGACCGCGCCGCATTGCCGAGTCGTTCGATGTTGAACACGCTCATCATCTTGCGAAGGCCGTCGTCCCTCATCAGCACGTGGTCACTGTTTACCAGGACGTCGTCGAAGTAGAGCGAGCAGAACACCTCACCCGAGATGAACCGTCGTGGCGCACCCCGGACGAACCCCTCCGCAGTGGCGGGCACGACGACAGCGCCCAGCTCGCGTTCGCCCTCGCCGAACCTCGTCCACACGACATAGTGCGTGGCGACCGAACCATTCGTGTTGAAGGTCTTCTCGCCCTTGATGCGATAGCCGCCCCTATCCTTTCGGGCCCTCGTAACGAGGTCGTTCACTGCCGATCCGGCACCGGGCTCCGACATCGCAATGCTCGGCAACGCCTTTCCGGCGAGGATCTCGCGGAGGATCTCTTTGAGGAGGTCGCTCTCGGCGAACTGGGCAATTTGCCGTATCGCACCGAAATTGCTCGAATGGACGGCGTCTGCCAAGTGTGGTGCTGTACGAGCCACCGACTCGATCACGAGAACCGAATCGCCGGCAGCCACGAGCCTTCCTTCCTCCACGTCGGTGCCCTAACAGTGCTTCGGCCACGCCGTCCACCCAACAAACCATCCTGGATGAGTGCTCGGCACGCGTGGGGGAGACCAGATGCTGCCGTAATCGGACCTACGGGATGTTGCGCGAGCGACTATCGGTGGGTCATCGATTGATCGAAGGGCACCGCTGACCGATTTCATTCGCAGTCGTTTCCGGCGGTTGCGGTGGCCGTCTCGTTCCCCGAACACTCGGTGGCCTCGTCCGCGGTGATGGTGGCGGCCTGCGAGTTGGTCGCGAACCAGGCACGCCCGGCGGCGGGCTCCATCAGCAGAATACTAGGGGCAAGATCACGAGCGTGGGAGTGCGGTTGCCGGAGGCCGCCCGATTGCGTTGCATTGCAGTCGATTCCGAAAGCGGCCTTGGATGTGGCCGGCGATAGCCGCTACGCACACAAGGTGGACATCGCAGCCAAGCGTAAACGCGCCCGCCGGCTGCACCCATTAGTTCTTGATCGACCTCTCGATATGTGCCCTGATCGCTTTGCCGCCGTTGGCGAGCCAGCCGTGCGATTCAGCGAACGACAGCATCGCGTGGAAGCCTTCCAACCAGACCGTTGTAGGTTCCATCTGCGCCTGGACCCATGTTGCAGAGATCATGGCTCCGTCGGCGCTGAGATAGCCGGCGCCCGAATCATGAAGCACGGCCGCTATCTGGGTGTCGTCGTATGCCGCTGGGGACGAAACGAGGAAGTGTGCGAAATCGTCGCATTCGACTAGCCTCGCACCGTCATTGGTGAGTTCGATTTTCATCCTTACTCCCGAATGTCTTAGCCCGTCGCAGAGAACAGCGCGGCGGCATTTGCATAGGCCTGTGTCGTCATCGGCATGGCGACGCCGAGCTCGTCACCGAGGCGGTACGCCAACGCGAGGTCTTTCTTGGCCATCTGCGCCATACCGGCGGCACCGGTGGTGGACTCGCGCGCTACCTCCTGCATGTCGCGCCAGTGCTCGACCTGCCAACTGTTTCCAGAGCTGGCACCGAGCACGCCGAGCATCGCTTCTTCGCGGAGACCGGCCGCGCGCGCCAGCGCGAGGCCTTCTCCGACTGCGACGCGATTGACGATCCCCATCAAATTGTTGACCAGCTTAGCGATCTGGCCGGTGCCGATCGGGCCGACGTGAAAGCGCTCGCGGCTTACAGCTTCCAGGACTGGGGTCGCCGCAGCGACAGCATCGTCCTTGCCTCCGATCATGAGGGTCAGGGTCCCGCGGTCGGCGGCCGACGCCCCGCCGCTGACCGGAGCGTCAATCAAGTGCACACCCCGCTTTGCGAGCACTTCCGCGAGCCGTCGGCAGGTCTGCGGGCTCACAGTGCTGTGGACAATCACGACAGCACCGGGGGGTAGCACGCTCGCGGCGCCGTCCTCGCCGAGGAGTACGTGACGAACCTGCTCATCGTCTAACACGGTGACCGTGAGCAGCAACGCGTCGCGCGCTGCCTGCGCCGGCGACTCGGCTGACTTTGCGCCGAGTTGCTGAAGACGGTTGCGCGCTTCGGGCCGAATATCGAACACGGTGACCTCGAATCCTGCGCGCACGATGTTTTCGGCGATCCCGCTACCCATGTTGCCGAGGCCGAGGCATCCCACACGGATCTTCGGCACACAAGCCTCACATTCCATCGTCGTTACCTTGCGGCGACTCGGTTGGCGCCCACACGGAAATATCGACATCACCAGGTACCGGGACAAAGATCTGCAGACGAGGTGATTCGATGACCCGCGCGCAGTGCCCCTGCCCGGTAAGATCGTCGGCGAAGAGCACGTCACCGGCCCCAAGCTCACGGGTGGAGCCGTCACCGCATTCGTATTCGACCCGGCCGCGGATCAGAAACACCAATTGCCGTCGGGGAGCGGGATGGAAGTCGGCCGTTTGCGGTCCGCCCGTCGTGTCGCGGACGAAGGCCCCGTCGGCGGGCAGGACGGCTGATGTGCTGCCGAGGGCTGATGGGGTCATCGCTACCGTGCGGTCGGCGAAGTGGGATTGTCCGTCGTCGCCGCTGTAGAGATGGACGAGCTTCATACGGTGTCAACTTCGGGTCTCGGTTTGGCGTAATGCTCGGGGAAAAGCATAAATTCCAGTGCGAGTCCGTGTTCGAACACTGGTGTAATCGCGGTCTTCAACCATTGGTTGAGCAGCCGCTTGGTCGCCTGCACGGCCTCCGGCCGCAGGCTCGCGAGTCGCTCGGCGATCTCGGTAGCCCGCCGAAGCGACTCACCAGTGTCGACGACCTCGGTGATCAGTCCGATTCGCTCGGCTTCTTCTGCGCTGAGCTTCTCGCCGGTCAGGATGTATTTCTTCGCCTTCATCAGGCCGGCCGAAAGCGGCCATAGCAGCGGCTGGGTCGCCGAGACAACGCTCAGTGGTATGTGATGATCGTCAAGAACCACATGCCGTTCGGCGACCACGACGTCGGAGCAGAGCGGGATCGTGGGAACGTCGGGAGAGCCGTCCAGCGCGGTGACGACCGGCTTGGGGAAGTTCAGCATCATTGGGACGGGCTCTCGAGCCGCCCGGGAGTAGTACTCGAACGGATCGAAGTTCTCAAACACCTTGGGGCGATCGATGGGCAGGTTTCCCCAGCCGTGGATCACGAGCACCCGAGCCTGCTCGTCGGCGGCGACGCTGTCGAACAGTCTCGGCCAGTCGTCACGCTCGTCTCGGTTGTAATTGGGGTGGCTCATCTCTGCGAAGACGATCCCCCCGCTATGACGAACCCGTAGAAATCGGTATTCGTTCGCCATCATGGCTCCTCCTTCGACAACGTGACCGCTGACCAGGCCCGTAGGCGTGGACCCATAAGAAGGTCCGAGACCTGAGACTAGCCGACCAAGTATTCGTTTGGCTAGACTCGAACAGCGCTGTGCATCAAGCTGGTTCTGCGCAAGATGGCGTGTTGACACAGGCGGTATTAGAAGAGTAGAACAACAACTACTTGTTTGGTTTCGAGGAGCCGCCGTGAAAGTTTCTTTGTTCTACGAGCTCAGCTTGCCCCGACCATGGGAACCGGATTCCGAGTTCAAGCTCTACGAGAATTCGCTTCGTGAGCTCGAACTCGCCGACAGCCTGGGTTTTCATGCGGTATGGCTGACAGAGCACCATTTCCAAGAGGAGAAGTGCCATCTGTCATGCCCGGAGGTGCTGCTTGCCGCGTTGACCCAGCGCACCTCGCGGATGCGGCTTGGCCACGGGATCGCGCAGATACCACCGGGCATCAATCAACCGATCCGGGTCGCCGAGCGTGTCGCGACGCTGGACTTGTTGTCAGGGGGCCGAATCGATTTCGGGTACGGCGAGTCGTCCTCTGAAGCTGAGCTTGGCGGCTTTCATGTTGATCCTGGCAAGAAACGCGCGATGGTCGATGAGGCGCGCGACGTAGCAGTGTCGGCACTGGCCGACTCGCCTTTTCCCGGTTACGACGGTGAGTTCGTCATCGCCCCGCCTCGCAACGTCGTCCCCAAGCCCCTGCAAAAGCCCCACCCACCGCTGTGGCTGGCCTGCAGCCGCCGCGAGACCATCACCCGGGCGGCCGAGTCGGCCGTCGGTGCGCTGGCGTTTCAGTTCGTCGATCCCGAGAACGCCTCAGAGGTGGTCGAGGACTACTACACGACGCTGGCCACCAAGGGAGTACCTGTCGGGCGCGCCGTCAACGCGAACATCAGTTTCGTGTCATTCGCGGTGTGTGCCCGCACCACTGATGTAGCCGTCAAACGAGCACAGGAAAATGTCGGCTTCTTCACCTACGGCGCGAAGCACTACGGCGTGAACGGCGTGCACAAGCCCGGAGTCACCTCGTTGTGGGACGGATTCGTCGGTGACGGCCGGCCAGGCAGGCTCGGCGCCAGCGCATCGGTGGGGACTCCTGATGACGTTCGCGAGGTGTTCCTGCGCTTCGAGAAAGCCGGCGTGGACCAACTGTCCCTGATCGTGCATCACGGAAAGCTGCTGCACGAGGCCGCTATGGAGACCATCGAATTGATCGGGTCCAAGGTACTTCCGGACTTTGTGGAACGCGACGAGCAGGCCAGCACCGAAAAGCAGGCCCGTCTCGCCGATGTGATCCAAACAGTTCAGGCACGAGCACCCCAACCTCGTGCGGTCGATTCCGAATACACCTTCAGCGCGCCGGCCAAAGCCTGGGGCGGTGAACAGGCATCGACTGAGATTCTTGAGGCCTTGCGTGGCCTTGAAGGCAACTGAGGCAGAACACCTTTCATTCATGGCCACGGTAGTGGCCGATCAAGGCAAGGGAGCACCACAATGCCTGTGTCCGAAGTGATCGACTCCGTTCAGATTATCGACGTCGACACGCACGTGACTGAACCGCCCGACCTGTGGACGTCGCGGATGTCGTCGGCCAAATGGGGGGACAAGATTCCCTACGTCCGGTGGGACGACCGCTGGAACGAAGAACGTTGGCACGTCGGCGATACGTCCTTTATCGGCGTGGGGACCGGAGCCATGGCGGGCTGGAATGATTTCGTCCCCTCCCAACCGCCGCGGATGGACGACACCGATCCCGGCTCGTGGGATCCGCACGCGCGGCTGAAGCGAATGGATGAGTACGGGATCTACGGCCAGCTGATTTACCCCAACATCCTTGGCTTCCACTGGCACGCCTTCCTGGCGCTGCGGGACCGCGAATTCATGCTCGAATGCGTACGGGTATACAACGACTTTCTGGTCGACTTTTGTAGCGCGGACTCCAAGCGGCTGTACCCCTTGATGGTGTTGCCGTTCTGGGACGTCAACGCGTGCCTGACCGAGATGGATCGGTGCGCCGCGCGCGGCCACCGCGGCATCGTCTTCGCGCAGAACTTTGAGAAGGTCGGCGAGCCCGCACTGTCAAGTGGCCATTGGGACCGCATCTTCGACAAGGCCCAGGGAATGCAGCTGCCGGTCAACTTCCACGTGGGGTTCGGCGCCTGGGGTTCGATCGAGGATTTCGAGCACACACTGAGCAACCAATCCACCTTCGACCGTCGCACCCACGCCCGCGATTTCGCGCTGTTCATGATCGGCAATGCCCGCGGCATCGCCGAGGTGGTCATGAACGGGGTGTGCGAGAAGTTCCCGCGGTTGGACTTCGTCTCCGTCGAAAGCGGATTCGGGTTCCTGCCGTACTTCCTGCAAGCCCTCGACTGGCAGTGGTACAACGATGGCATTGCCAAGGACAACCCTGGCGTCCCGGTGCCCAGCGAGATGTTCAAGCGTCAGGTGTATGGCACGTTCTGGTTCGAACAGATCGTGCCTGAGCACGTCGCGCCGTGGGTCGACAACCTCATGTTCGAGACCGACTACCCACACCCGACCAGCTTGTCGCCCGGGCCGGCGTCGAGCAGCCCCATCCCGTCGGATTCGGTGAAACAGAGCCTGGCCGGCCTGCCGGACGACGCCGTCCGCAAGATCGTCCACGGGAACGCGGCGCGCGTGTACCACCTCGACGAGACCCGATAATGAGCGGGCGCGCCAGCAGCGAACTCGTTGACGATGTCACCGAGGGACCAATCCTGATCAGTCGCGACGGCAAAGTCCACGTGATCACGTTCAACCGACCCGAGCGGATGAACGCCTTGGACTTGCCGACCCACGATCTGCTCGTGGAAACACTGCAGCGCGTGGACCGGGACCCCATTTCACGGGCCATCCTGGTGACGGGCAATGGTCGGGCTTTCTGCGCCGGCGGTGATCTCAAGGCGGCCCAACAGCGCGGCGGTGCCTATCTGGGCGACCTCGTCGGACGTCCGTGGGTGCATTCACACGGACGGGAAATCATCCATGCTGTCCTGAGTATGGACAAACCGACGGTCGCCATGGTCAACGGAGCCGCCGCCGGCCTGGGAGCCAATCTGGCGCTGCTCCTCGACGCGGCCGTCGTCGACGAGGACGCAACGCTGGGTGACACCCATGTCCGGGCGGGGCTGGTCGCAGGCGATGGGGGAGCGGTGATCTGGCCGCTGCTCGTCGGGCCCAACCGAGCCAAGGAATTCCTCATGACCAGCCGGATGCTCACCGGGCGCGACGCCGAACGGCTTGGTTTGGTGACGGCGGCGGTACCGAAGGAGCAGCTGCACAAACGCGCATTCGCACTCGCCCACGAATTCGCCGACCAGGCGCCGTATGCGGCAATGGCAACCAAGGCCATCGTCAATCAGTATCTGTGGATGATGGTCAACCTCACCCTCGACATCGGGCTGGCCTGGGAGCACCTCTCCCAGCAGATGCCTGACTGCACCGAAGCGGTCCGGGCGTGGAATGACCGCAGGCGGCCGGTCTTCACGGGTCATATGTCTGCGGGGTGAATGGCGTGGTGTCCGACGAGGTCGGCTATCTCGGCGAGTCCGCCGCGCAGTGGTATCAGGCGCTGGTGGCGCCACGGCGGGTAGCCGTGGTGGGTGCATCGGCCGACCCGGCCAAGGGCGGCTTACTGCGCAACCTGCTGCGCCTCGGATTCCACGGCGACACGGTGGCGATCAACCCGAAGGGCGGCACCATCGACGGCCTCACAGCGGTCGCTGACATCCGTGATGTCGACGAGCCAGTCGACTTGGCCCTGGTCGCCGTCCCCGCGCGCCATGTCCCCGAAGCCATCCGGGGCTGCGCCGAAATAGGCGTGCGGGTCGCATACATCGTGTCGTCGGGGTTTGCAGAGCTTGGTGAGCAGGGCGCCGAACTGCAGGCGCAGGCCGTTCGCGAGGCCGCCCGAGGGGGAGTTCGTCTGCTCGGCCCCAACTCCAACGGGATCATCAGCGCACGCTCCGGGCTCGCCGGCACCATCATGACCCCCGTCGGCGATCTCCGCGCACCCCTGACATCCAGCGGTGTCGCCGTCATCACTCAAAGCGGAGCCATCGGCGCATTCATCTTCACCGGCTGTCTGGCAGCCGGCCTGCCCGTCGGCACCTACGCCTCCACCGGCAACGAAGCCGACGTCGGCTTCGAAGAGCTCCTCGGTGCGCTGGTAGACGATCCGTCGGTGCAGGTGATCCTCGCCTACGTCGAGGGCCTCCGCGATGGCGCCCGATTCATCACAGCTGCACGGCGGGCACGGGAACTGGGCAAGCCAATTGTGCTGCTCAAGGTTGGTGTCACCGACGCGGGCGCCAGGGCCTCGGCGTCTCACACGGCAGCCATGGCAGGCCGCGACATCGTCTACCAGGGCGTCCTGTGCCAGCTGGGTGTGCGCAGAGCCAACACGTTGCGCGAGCTGATCGACGCCGGACGACTGCTGGCAGCCTGCCCGGCTGGGGTTGGCACGAGGATTGGCGTCGTAACGATCTCGGGGGGGTTGGCCGTGATGGCAACAGACCAGATCGTTCGCAGGTCTCTGCTGCTGCCAGCCTGGAACGCAGACGCCTCCGCGCGGTTCGGCGAGGCTCTGCCGGACTACGTCACCGTGCAGAACCCGCTGGACACCTCCGGCGTGATGGCAGACGACGCGGCGCTGCTGCGCAGCGTGTTGGAAACGGCGTCGGAAGATGATCAGACTGATGTCGTCCTGCTGTGTCTTGGAGGTAGTCGTGACCGCGAGCAGACCGTGTTATCGGCGCTCAGTGAAATCGCGCCCCTCCTGGCCAAACCCGTCCTCGTTGTGTGGGTCGGCGCATCGAGCGGATTCCCCGCGGCGATGCACCGAAGCAGCATCGCCGGCTTCGACAGCATCGAAGCAGCGCTGGGCGCCGTCAGTGTGGCCCGGCGGACCCCGCGCCGTGCAGCCGAACAGCGATGGACTACACGCGACGGTGCGCGCAAGGGCCAAGCCCCCGACGTCGCAGTCGCACTGATTACCCAGGCTCAGGCCGACGGTCGCACCACACTGGATGAGGTGGAATCCAAGGCGATCTTGCGTGCCTTCGACGTGCCCACCGTGGCCGAACGAGTACTGCACACCGACGAATCGCACCTGCCAGCCGACTTCAGTTACCCGCTTGTGGCCAAACTCCGCAGCCCCGAACTCCTGCACAAATCAGACGTCGGCGGCGTCCGCATCGGGCTGAGCGATCCGGCCGCGGCCCACAGCGCGATCGCAGAGCTTCGTGCGCTGGCCCACCAGCTCGGACTGGCACAATCCGACATCGTCGTGCAGGAACAGGTCAGCACCGCCGCCGAGCTGATCCTGGGGGCCAGCGAAGACCCCACCTTCGGCCCGGTGGTCACGATCGGCATCGGTGGAGTCGGTACCGAAGTCGAACCCGACATCCAGATACGGTTGCCGAGCCTGACCCGATCCGATGTCCTCGACGCCGTCGACCACCTGCGTAGTCAAAAGCTGCTCAACGGATTCCGCGGAGCGGCCCCGGTATCACGGTCCGATCTGGCCGACACCGTCCTGCACTTCGCCGATATGGTGCGCGCACTGTCACCCTGGGTGTCCGAGATCGACGTGAACCCGCTGATCGCGGACCGACAGGGCCGCCTGGTCGCCGCGGACGGTCTCATGGTGTTGCGCCGCGACAGTAAGGCGGATTGACGTGTACTTCCGTGACCACGCAATCAACGCACCCGAGCGGGTCGCGATCATCCACGCCGCGACGGAAAGCTCCATCACCTACGGGCAACTCGAGGCGCGGTCCAACCAGGTCGCGCACCTGTTCCGGGCTCTCGGCCTTGACACCGGCGACCACATCGCCCTGGTGATGGACAACAATCCACACCTCCCCGAGGTCATTGCCGGCGCGGCTCGTTCCGGCCTGTACTACACGCCGGTCAACTCGCACCTGACCGCGCCCGAGATCGGCTACGTCATAGCGGACAGCGCGGCACGGGTAGTGCTAACCAGCAAGGCGCTTCTCGATGTCATGACCGATGTGGTTCCCATGTGCCCCAACGTCGAGCACTGGTATGTGGTGGATGTTGAGGATCCCCGCTCGCCGTTCATCGGATACGCCAAGGCGCGCAACGATGTTTCCCTACAACCCCTTTCACCTGAGCGACTGGGATCGGCGATGATGTACTCCTCGGGCACGACGGGACGCCCAAAGGGCATTCTCCGGCCGCTTGCGGACGTGGCGCCCGAAGACAGCGACGACGCGGTGCGAATGGGGCGCGGCCTGATGAAGTTTCGCCCCGGCATGACCACGCTCATCCCTGCGCCGCTATACCACTCGGCCCCGCACGCAGCCCTGGCCGCCTGCCTGCAACTGGGTGGCACCGCTGTCGTGATGGATCGCTTCGATGCGCGCCAGGTACTGGCCCTCATCGAACGCCACCGCGTCACCCACGTCCAAATGGTGCCGACCATGTTCTCCCGATTGTTGGCCCTGCCCGACGCCGAACGCAGCGCGTACGACCTGAGTTCGCTTGAGGCCGTGGTCCATTCGGCGGCTCCGTGCTCGATTCCGCTGAAGCAGAAGATGATCGGCTGGATGGGCCCGATCATCTACGAGTACTACGGAGCCACCGAGTCCTACGGCTTCACCCGGTGCACCTCACAGGAGTGGCTGGCGCATAGAGGCACCGTCGGGCGTGCAGTGCTCGGCGAGATCCGCATCATTGATGACGACGGCAACCCGTGCGCCCCGGGCGAAATCGGGACCGTGTGGTTCCTCGGCGGCTCGGCCTTCAGCTACTTCGGCCGCGCGGGTGAAGCAGCATCCGAGAACGGCGCCGTGGTGGGCGGGCGCAGCGTCGGCGACGTCGGTTACCTCGACGCGGACGGGTACCTGTATCTGACCGACCGCAAGGACTTCATGATCGTCTCTGGTGGGGTCAACATCTACCCCCAAGAGGTCGAAGACGCCCTGATGACCTTCGGTGAAATCGATGACGCGGCGGTTATCGGGGTCCCGCACGAGGACTTCGGCGAACAGGTCAAAGCCGTCGTCGTTCTCAAGAACGGGTTTGTCGAAACTGCGGACTTCCCCGAACGTGTGATCGCCCATTGCCGCAACAACCTCGCCCCGTTCAAATGCCCGCGCACGGTGGACGTCGTCGATTCGCTGCCTCGTCTGGAGACGGGCAAGCTCGCCAAACACCTGATCCGCGATCGTTACCTGGCGCCTGTCCAAGTCTCAGCCGCCGATTCCCGCACGACCGCAGGGAGTGATCTGCAACCATGACAGCCACCCGTGACGACCTCGCCGCGGCGGTCTCGTCGCCCGAATTCGAACACGACCCGTACCCGGTCTACCAACGCATCCTCGACGCACCGCCGTGGCGCGCGCCGTCGGGCGCCTACGTGATCTCCAAATACACCACGCTGCGAGAGGTGTTGGGAGACCACGAGACCTTCGGCCAGCACCTTGCGCCCTGGCCGAACTTTCACCGACTCAACCCGCCAGAGCACTCCCGCATGCGCAAGCTGGTGAGCAAGGCCTTCACGCCGAAGTCAATCGCCGGCCTGCAGTCAGATATCGATGCGACCTCGGCCGAACTGCTGAGCCAGGTCGGCAGCTCGTTCGACGTGATCGGCGACTACGCGATACATCTGCCGGCCCGCATCGTCGCCGAGATGATCGGCGTGCCGACGAGCGACGCCGAGCTGTGGCACGGCTGGCTGCATCGTATGGGACGTTTCGGCTTCCAGAATCCGTTCACTGCAAAAGACGACCACGAGCAGCAGCGCGAGATCGTCGCCGACGCCCAGGCCGCCAACGCCGAACAGGCCGAGTATTTCAGCGAGATCATCGACGCCCGCCAGCGAGTTCGCGGCGACGACATCGTAAGTCGGCTCATCGACGCCCGTGAGGCCGACGACCGGCTGACCGACGAAGAGGTCCGCTATATCCTCGTGCTGTTGCTGCAGGGCGGGCTGCACACCACCGTGCACATGATCGGCAACACGATCCGAACGTTGTTGGAGCACCCCGACCTTCAGGCGCAGCTCCGTGCCGATGCGACATTGATGCCCAAGGCCATCGATGAGGCGCTGCGTCTGAGAGGAATCCTGCAGACCGAGGTGCGGGTCACCCGCAAGGCGGCCGTGGTCGAAGGAGTCGCCATCGCCGAAGGAGAGAAGGTGATCACGCTCAACGCGGCGGCGAACCGGGACCCGCGTGTGTTCCCCGACCCCGACCGCTATGACATTCACCGCCCCAACGCCCACACCCACCTGGCATTCGGCTACGGGGTGCACCATTGCATCGGCTCACCGCTTGCTCGCGCGGAGATCACCGTCGCCATTCGAGACCTCTTCGGCCTACCCGGGCTTCGACTCGCGGGTGAAGTGCAGCGTGACCCGTACTTCCGCTTGCGCGGCTTGTCATCAGTGCCAGTGGCATGGGGAGACGATCCGCGCTAAATCAGCCCAACGCCGTCGCGATCTCGCCGCCGCAATCAGACCGGGAGGAATCATGACCCAATCGACCGAGCACGTCGACCGCGTGCAAACGCTCGAGCCGTTCGACCCGGGTTGGCCCGAACTGATCATCGATCCCTACCCCACCTACGCGCGGTACCGCGCCGCCGACCCGGTGCATTGGGGCCGCGCCGCCAACTCTCAATTGACGGGCACGTGGTACACGTTCGGGTACCGGGATTGCGCCGATGCCCTCGCCGACCCCAGACTCAAGAGCGATCCGGCGTCGGTCGGCATGGCCGATGTGTGGCCACCCGCGTTCGAGCCGATCGCCCACGTGTTCCTGGAGTGGCTGGGCGCGCTGGACCCGCCCAAGCACAGCCGCATCCGGGGAGTCCTGGCCAAGACCTTCACACCGCGGCGCATCCGTGAACTGGCACCGCGCGTCGAGGTGATCGCCCAGGACATGGTGGACACGGCGCTTGCCAGCGGCGAAGCCTTCGATCTGGTCAGCGAGTACGCGTTCCCGCTACCCATGGCCGTCATCGGCGACATGTTGGGTGTTCCCGCCTCTGACCGCGACCAATTCCGCGAGTTGTCAACACAATTCGCAAGGGCGATTGACAAACCGGGCGACGTGGAGATCGCCAGCGCCGGTAGCGCCGCGGCCATCTACATGCTCGACTACTTCAAGCAATTGCTCGATATCCGACGCAAATCGCCGACAGATGACCTCATCACCGCCATGATGGCCGCCTCAACCGACGACGGTCAGGTGATGACCGAATCCGAAGTTCTAGCCACCGTGATCGAACTGATCGTCGCCGGGCACGAGACCACGGTCAACACCGTTGCGAACGGAACCTACGGCATGCTCGATCAAGGATTGTGGCCGGCGCTGGCAGCCAAACCGGACCCCATCGCGGGCGCTGCGCTGGAGGAACTCCTGCGGTGGGTCTCGCCCGTCCAACGCCAACGTCAGCGCTGGGTCACCGAGCCGATGGAACTGGGCGGCAAACGACTCGCACACGGCGAGTCGGTCGTCGTTGTCCTCGGCGCGGCCAACCACGACCCCGAGCATTTCCCCGACCCCGAGCTAATCGACTTCGACCGACCACCGGTCCGGCATCTGACCTTCGGCCACGGGCCCCACATGTGCCTGGGTGCTGCGCTGGCTCGCATGGAGGTGGGTATCGGGCTGGGTACCTTGTTGACCAAGGCACCCGACCTGAGTCTGGCAGCACCGGTGCAGTGGCGAGAGAACTCCTTGCTGCCCGGCCCAACTCAGTTGCTGGTCAACCGCGATCCGAGCTGATCGTGGCCCGTAGCGGTGCAACCACACTGGTAACCGAGGACTTCGCCGCCGAGGCGAGTGTGGTTGCCCCGGCGTTGGCGGTGTTCGCCTCGGGTCGGCCGGTGGTGCTCCTCACGACCGGCTTGAGCGCGACGCCACCGCAACTGGTCATCGCCGCGGAGCGGATCGAGCTCTCGGACATGGCATTTCTGGTTCGCCGTACCAGCGGCTTCATCTGCGTGTGTTTGCCGAGTGTCCGTTGCGACGAGCTGATCTTGCCGATCTTCGCGAATGACAAATGCCTTGTGGGCGAGCCACTTCCGGGGGTATGTGTGGACGCCGTGGAGGGTGTGGGTACCGGAATCTCGGCTGCAGACCGATGCCGCACCGCGCGCCGGCTTGCCGACGCCAGCTCCACCGCGCAGGATTTCCGCCGCCCGGGACATGTGGTTCCGATGCGGGTGCCCGACGCGTGCCGGGCCCGGCCGGATTCGGTAGCCGCCGCCGCCCTGGGCCTGTGCCAGCTCACCGGTGTCGCCGAAGCCACCGTCATGGGCGATCTCGTCACCGACGACGGGGAGGTCATGACCTCCGCGGCGGCCGCCAATTTTTCGGCGCGCCACGCATTGACATGCGTGCAGGTGAGCGACGTGATGCGGCTGGTCATCGTGCTTCGCATCCGCGGCAACCGCTGAACACCCTCAAGCGCGAAACTCGTTCGGAGGTGGGTGTGGCCGGACCCCGAGAACTGGTCCACGACACAACCAACCGGGGTCAGGCCAGGTGGTTTGAGCGCCGGTGAACACATCGCCGACGCCCTCGATCCGGCGGCGACGCTGCACGTTCGGCATTTGGCTCGGGGCACCAGCTTGACGTCGAGGACGTTGTTGGCCGTGCTGGCTGCCGACGGTCCTGCGCGTCCTGAGCGGCCCTGCAGGCTCGCGCATGCGACCAGGATCAGCCAACGACGATGACCCAATTGGTGGGCCGCCTGGAGCGGGACGGCTTGATCACGCGGCGCACCGACCCCACAGATGGACGCGCCACGCTGGTCGATATATCGATGCCGGGCGGGCGCTGCACGAGGCGTGCGCCGGTCCGTGGATGAGCGGATGGCCGAGGTACTCGACACGCTCGCACCGAGGACGAGTTGACGCGTGGTGTGGCGATGTCGGCGGCCTTGCCGGTGCTTGAGCAGTCAGCCGCCAGGCTGCCCCTCAGCGGCGCGCTTGGCGGGCCACTGAGGCATTGTCCGAATGATCCCGCCGGCGCCTCGAGCTCCGGCGCCCATCACTCAGCCGAATCAGACGTCGAGGGGGCGGCGACGCGGGCGGTGCGCCGCCCCGCGGCTGACCACGCCATAGGATGCGGGAAGATGGTCCCAACGGGTTGCGCCGCAGGCCTTCTCGGCTCCGACATACTTGTCGGGCGCGCGGTCAGGTCTTCGCGCCCGCCGGTGGCCGAATGTTACAGAGAGTCGTGCTTTCGGTGTACCCCGAGTCCGCAACGACGTCTGGCTACTCTCCCGGCGCCGGTGGGGTGCTGAGCTCACCCTCGTCGGGGACGGCTAGGGCATTCATTAGGCCGCTGCACATCCGGTAGTAGCCGACCACCACCAGGCACTCGATGATGTCTGCGATCGACAAGACCGAGGTGGCACGAGCCCACTGCTCATCGGTGAGGGTGTCGGTGCTGCAGAGCGCGTCCGCGATCTCGAGGAGCGCGCCCTCCCGCGCCGACAATGTGGGGCTTGACAGTCGAGGGTCGTGGTCGAGGGCCTCTATCTCGTGTGGCTGCAACTCCCCGGAGGACAGTCCCTGTTGGCGGTGCACCCCGAATTCGTAGCTGGAGCGCGCAAGTGCCGCCGTGCGAAGGATCAGTAGCCGTCGCTCACGGGCATCGAGGACCGCCTCGGACCCCCAATCCAGGAACCGATTGAGGCTGCGACCGGCCGGGGGATGATTGCTGAGTACCTGGTGGGCGTACAGCGCGCGGCCGCTGTCGTAGAACTTGGTGGTGCGCAGGAAGGCCACCATCTCGTCGGTGTAGTGGGCCGGCGGTTGCGCACGGCGAAACAGCGGCGCAGATCCAGTGATGTTGTTCATTGCGTATTCGATTCGAGCATCTGGTTGTACAGCTGAGTCCGAAAACTGTTCCACGCCTCGACCGTATGGACTTCGGCCATTTCATCCGCGGACTGGATCTGCTGCCAATGGGCTCGCACGTGCTCGAGGTCGAAGTCGTCAGGATGTCCCTGCCACCCAGCCGCCGGTCGCGTGAAGACCTCGGCCATGCGCCCCGAGCTGCACGAAAACACCCGGCCGGTGGCAGAACACTCCCTGTGGACCAGCCAACATGCTCCGGGAGCGACGATCGCGGGCGAAACGTTAATGGGCGGTGCATAATTCTTACCCTCAACGGCGCCCATCCCGTGGCTGGTCGCCGCGCCGGGCAGCAAGGCGTTGACCCGGATCCCGTGAGGAGCTCCTTCGACGGCGAGCTCACGCGTCAGGCCCACCAGTGCACCCTTGCAGGTACCGTATCCCGCGTGGTTCGGAACGCCGATGACCACGCCGTCGACGGAGGCGACGTTGAGAATTCGCCCGTACCGTTGGCGTTGGAAATGTGGCCACGCTCGACGGTTCAGGTGAAATGTCGCGCGCACGTGGACATCCAAAAGGCTGTCCAGGTCTTCGTCGGTGAGCTCGGGGAACGATTTGAAACGACGATTACCTGCATTGTTGATGACGATGTCGATCCGCCCGAAGGTCTCCACAGCCAGGTCGATCACTGAGGCGGCTGCGTCGGGGTCGCTGATGTCGGCATCGCTGGCGATGGCGGTCCACCCCAGGTCCACGATCGTTCGTGCCGTTGCTGCCGCGCTGTCGGGCCCGCCGTCGTCTGGCAGCACGTCGTTGATCACGACCTTGGCGCCGCGGGCAGCTAGCAGAATCGCGAATTCCCTACCCATGCCCCGCCCGGCGCCGGTAACGACGGCTACACGCCCGTCATAGCGCACCGTCCCAGCAGAGGTGCTCGTATGTGGCTCGCCGGCTCCGATTTCGGGGGTCACCGTTGCAACCTACCAATGGCTGACCCAAACAACAAATTGTTTTTTCCGATGCACCGCCGCTCGCGCGGAACCGCGCCACGCACTCCGCCGCTGCACTGTTCTGCAGGTGAGACCCGCCGCGGCGGCGGTAGCCCACGGGTGACTCGTCACAGCCGCGAGGCCCGCATCCAACGCGCCAAGACGGCGTACACGAGGCATCGGAACGCCGAGCGGAACGAACATAAAACCTCACTGCAATATCGTCGCGCGGCTTAATTCAGCTCATCCGGTGTGAGCGCGTAGGCCACCGCGCCATCGAAATCCATTGCAGCTCCAGAATTCCGCCGCTGGCTACCGGCCGCCGGGCCGATGACCGCTCACGACGTCACGCCGCTGCACCAGGACACGTTGTGCGAATGTCGAATACCCCTCGGTGCCGTGCGATGGCAGGGGATTAACGCTGCCACGTCGCCGAAGAATTGGCCTGCGAGCCGATACACCTTCTCGTCGGTCGCCGCCTGCTTCGCTTCGCTCTACACAAGCGAATACTTGGTTGATATCCTTTGGCGGCACGGTTCGCGATGGGCAATGTTGCCTGGTTGGCCGACGACCAACCGGGGGGAGCCACGGTGGATTCTTCACACTACATAGACCGACCAGCGCATCGCGATGCGCACACTCACGAACGAGTCGCGTGACAATGGGCAGGCGGGCGAAGGTCAGGCCGCCGGGGTCGGCCCAAGTGACCACTGCCACCGAGAGGGCGGTGTTGGTCGCGTTGGAGCAGGACCGCGGGGCGGCTGCGGTAACGCGTCGTCGCGACGAGATTGCGAGGACCGCAGCCAAGGTCTTCGCCACCAAGGGCGTGGGCAACACCACCATGCGTGACATCGCAGCTGAAGCTGGGATTCTCGCGGGTAGCCTGTATCACCACTTCGAGTCAAAGGACGCCCTTCTCGAAGAGATACTGCGCGGCGTCTTGACCGATCTCACGCGTGCCTACGACGAGGTGTGCGAAACCAACCTCGATTCGGAAGCCGCGGTCGAGCGGCTGCTGCTCGTGGGCTTGCAGTTCGTTACCGATCATCACGACGTCACCTCGATCGTGCAGAACGACTACACCTATCTCCACGGCGTCGATGCGTTCCGGTTCATCGAGGAGCTCACCGCCCGGCACTGGCACAGCTGGCAGGCGGTGCTGGAGCGGGGTGTGGCGACCGGGACACTGCGTGCCGATTTGGACCTCGAACTCGCCTATCGGTCGATGATGGCCTCGATTGTCTCCGAGGTGCGCTGGCGGCGCCACAACCCGCGCCGCCCTGATGCTGTGAAGCTGGCCGGACAGTACACGCGGCTCTACCTATTGGGCTTGGCGGCCAATTGAAGTTGCCACCCTTTGGCAGCTACACCACACTTGCTGAACAGCCCTACCCGCGGCTGGATTGCCCGTGCGTCTCAGCGTCTCGTTCGCGGAGGCTGGCCATTAGGCCATCGGTCATTTGATGGCGGCTCCGGCGTCTACCGGCAGAGCCACTCCCGTCACGTACTGCGCCTCGTCGGAGACCAGCCACAGCAACGCATTGCTGATGTCTTCGGGTTGCAGCCACGGCACCGGCAGCAGGTTCAGCGGTGTCAAAGGTTGCGCGACGTCTTCGAGGGCGGGGTTTCCAGGTCGGGCCGGAAGCGCTGGAACCGGGACGGGCTGAGGATCATTTCGGTGGCAACCGTAGTCGGATGAATGTTGACCCGGATGGAATGCGGCGCCAACTCGATGGCCAGTGCGGGCTGTGGCACTCAAACCCGCGGTGGAGCTGGTGATCACGATGGCGCCGCCACGGCCGGCCTCGATCATGTGCGGTGCGCAGGCCCGCACCGTGTTCCATACCCCGGTGACGTTAATGTTCAGCGTGTCCTCCCAGCGCTGGTCTGGGATCTCCCAAACGAACTCTCCTGAACCCAGGATGCTGGCGTTGGCGCCCCAGCTCAGCGGCGGCGTCGCGCACCCGTTTGGCGGTTTCACGCAGCCTTCCGCGGATGGGCTTCCGATAGCGACATCCGCACGGCGGCGTTAACGGATGGTCGTTGAGTCGACCCAGCTACGACGCACCCAACCACCTCGCTGCAGGCCGCGCTCTTGCCTCGTCGGACCATCGCCTCGTTCGGATTAGCCTGTGGCACAGCCCGTCCATGAAATGCCCAAACAAATAGTTGGCAGATTTACCAAACAAATAGTTGACTAATTGAGTGAGGTCGGCCACGATAGCAGTGCGATGCGATGTAGGACACAATCACGGCCCCGGCGGAAGACCCGCAGGCTTCACGCAGCGGTTTCGCCTGCACGTGAGGAGAGCCACACTCATCGCTGCGGGGTGAGATCCGCCACCCGCGGACACGTATGAAGCGAGCTAAGGAGACGCGTGAACACCAACGGCGAAATCGCCCATGCTGTTCTGCCGGGGCCCATTGTGCGATATGCGCGCGGTAGGTAGGCAAGGTCACAACGGAAGGCGTCTGATGGGTTCCTCATCTGGTCCTACAAGCGTGAAGGTCACTGCTGCGGCGTCCTCGACGGGAGACGGTCAGGGTGGCCGCGTCGGAGCCGGTCTGGTGGTCAGCGCACTGGGGTTGACGATCGGTTCTGGTCGGGAGTTGTTGCGCGATGTCAATTTCGCAGCGGCGCCAGGCACTTTGACCGCGATCATCGGTCCCTCCGGTGCTGGCAAGTCGATGCTGGCCCGGCTTGTGAGCGGCATGATCCGTCCCAGCAGCGGCACGGTGACGTTTGCCGGCCATGACGTACACGCCGAGTTCTCGCGGTTGCGCCGCAGGATCGGGTTGGTTCCGCAAGACGATGTCGTGCACCCCCAGCTCACGGTGGGCCAGGCCCTGCGTTACGCCGCGGCGGTACGCCTGCCGGAGGCCACACCGCACGATCGCGTTGAGGCGATCAACGCGGTGCTCGACGAGCTTGAGCTTTCATCGCACGTTGATGTGCGCGTTGACCGGTTGTCGGGCGGACAACGCAAGCGGGTGTCGGTCGCCATGGAGCTGTTGACGCAGCCGTCGCTGCTCATCCTCGACGAACCCACTTCAGGGTTGGATCCGGCATTGGATCTGCGGGTGATGGCCAGACTGCGTCGCCTGGCTACCGGTGACCGAGTCGTCGTGGTGGTGACCCATTCGGTGACGCATTTAGACCTATGTGACCAGCTTGTGCTGTTGGCGCCCGGCGGCAAGACCGCCTTCTGCGGACCTCCGCACGACATCGAGAAGGTGCTCGATACTGGCGTGTGGGCCGATATCTTTGCCCGCTTGATAACCGATCCCGACGGCGCACACCGCACGTTCCTACAGCGCCAAGGCGACGCCGAGTCGCTATGCCGGCCTATCCGGGTCCCCTTGGCGCACGAGCCGGCCGACTCGCTGTCATGTCGGCTTCGTCAGTTCACTACCGTGGTGCGTCGTCAGCTGCGGCTAATCGGAGCCGATCGCGGTCATCTGGCCTCGCTGCTGTTATTGCCGGTCATCCTGGGGATGATTACCTTGGCGATCCCCGGAAGCACCGGTTTGGGCGTGCCCGAACCGCGGCGGCTGGCCGCAAATGAGCCCAGCGCAATACTGAGCCTGCTCAGTATCGGCGCGATATTCATGGGGACCGCGATTAGCCTGCGCGATCTCATCGCAGAACGGGTGATTTTTCGGCGCGAACAAGCCGTGGGCTTGTCAACTTCTGCATATCTGGGCGCCAAAGTCGCGGTTTATAGTGCCGCGGTCCTTGCCCAGACGGTGCTCATGGCCGCCATCGTGGCATTCGGCAAAGCCGGGCCAAGCCGAAGCGGGGTGATGTTCGCTGACCCGTGGGTGGAAATGGTTGCCGCGCTTGCGCTGAGCGGCATCGTCGCGACCCTGTTCGGTCTCGCCATTTCCTCGGCGGTGCGATCCCAAGAACAGCTGCTGCCGGTTCTGGTGGTATCGACGATGGCCCAGATCGTGTTTTCCGGCGGTCTGATCGCTATTTCGGGTCGGGTAGGCCTCGAGCAGTTCTCCTGGCTGTGGCCGGCGCGGTGGGGTTTTGCCGCCGCCGCGGCCACCACCGATCTGCCCGCCCTGATGCCGTTTGCTTTTGCCGACGACCCTTTTTGGCGCCACCAGCCCAAGTGGTGGCTGTTGGACATGATGATGCTGGTCATCCAGGCCTTGGCGTTGGTGCTGTTTATCCGACGCCAATTGCGGCCACGCCAACGCGTCCGCAAACTGGCCGGCCCGACCAGCAACAGCCCATCGGAATTGAGCGTGCACACCGTGAGCCCGCGCACCGATTCAGCGCTACGAGACCATCGCTCCCGGTGGATATCGGCAGCGGTGGCCGCGTCGGTGGTCGCGGTGCCCGCCCTTGTCGCGCCGATGGTGGTAAGTGGCGGCGATTCAGCCCACCACACCCCGGGGGCCGAGGACCGCAGGCCCGATGCGGCTGTGGGCCCGTCGCCCGGCGTTGCCAGCGCCCAGGACAGCGGACCGGTCGCGGTGCTCATCGAGGACCCCAGCTGCGCGGCGTGGGCATCGATCAACAACACCCTGGCGCGTCGCGAGGCGGGCACGATGGGCGATCGAGATCGGTCGATCCCGGCATCGGGGTGGACGGCCCAACAGCGCGCGCTCTACCAGGATGCCGCGCAGGCGATGCGTAGCGCGGCCGCGCAAACGGTTGGGCTGGCCACACTGACGCCGCATCGGGTGATGCGGGAACTCTACGAGCAGTTCATCGCCTACGCCAACGCCTACGCCGCCAACATCCCGGCCTATACCCCGGCCGACAACAACTTGGCAGCAACCGCGGACAGCGTCTCCTCGGCTCTGGCGGCGATCTGTGGCGCGATCAGCGAGGGNTCGGCCGCGGCGCGCGGGCCATTGGTGGCCGCACAGGCCTGGCCGCCCCTGGTTTCCCCGCCGGCTAACCCGGCCGACCCACACCGCTACCTCAGTGGCCCTAACCCGGTGTGCGCCGACTGGACCTCGACGTTGGAGCAGTTCGGTGCGGCGACCACGGCATGGCAACAGATCGACCCCAACATTCCGGCGTATGCGTGGACCCCCCAACAGGCCGCGGTCAACGACGCCGCCGTGCCGGTGATGAACTCGTACGCCAACCAGCTTGAGCAGCTTGGCCAGCAAAGCGCTAACCCCACGTTGCAGGATTTCGCCACCCTGGCCGCCCAGTATCGCCGCGCCTTGGTGGTGGCGGTGCCCACCTACCACGCCGCCGATAACCATCTGGCTAACGCCTCCACCTACCTATCTACGGCCGTCCTGGGAGCATGCGCGGCCGTGAGCTAGTAACTGCCGACCGCGCGCGTTCTGTCGTTCTTCGTTCGATCGCTCAACACAACTCCACCACAAGGCGTCAACCACACAGCAGGCGCCGACAACATCGAGGGAGGAAAGCCCATGTCGTTTATGGCCACCGTACCGGCGGCGCTGACAGCGGCGTCCGGTGATTTGGCGGGTATCGGTTCGGTGATGGCCGCCCAGAATGCGGCCGCGGCGGGTCCGACCACCGGAGTGGTGCCCGCCGCCGCCGACGTGGTGTCGGCGCTGATCGCGACCCAGTTCGCGGCGCACGCACAGATGTATCTGGCGGTCGATGCGATGGCGGCCGAGGTGCACAGCTTGTTGGTGAGCACCTTGGCCCTCAATGCGGGTTCGTATGCGGCCACTGAAGCTGTCAACCTGGCCACCCTGGGCTAAAGGACTTGATTGCAATGTTTTTCGGGATGCTTGCGCCCGAGATCAACTCCGGGTTGATGTATGCCGGTCCGGGGTCGGGACCCATGATGGGCGCCGCCACGGCCTGGGACGGGCTGGCCGCCGATCTGTACTGCACGGCGGCCTCGTGTCAGTCGGTGATCTCGGGGTTGACCGAGGGACCGTGGCAGGGGCCCTCGGCGGTGCGGATGGCGGCCGCGGCCGCACCGTATGTGACGTGGATGAACACCACCGCGGCCCAAGCCGAGTGGGCGGCCGGCCAAGCCAAGCTGGCCGCGGGTGCCTTTGAGACCGCGCACGCCATGACGGTGCCCCCGGCGGTGGTCGCGGCCAACCGGGCCCTGTTGATGTCGCTGGTCGCCACCAACTTCTTCGGGCAAAACACCCCAGCGATCGCGGCCACCGAGATGCACTACGCCGAGATGTGGGCCCAAGACGCGCTGGCCATGGATGGCTACGCCGCCACCGCAGCCCAGGCGGCGGTGTTGCCGTCGTTTACCCCGCCGCCGCCCACCACGGCTGGGCCGGGCGCCCAACTCGCCGCGCTCGCCCAGTCCATCGGCTCCACCGGAGCCCGCACACTGGCGACACTGTCGCAGCTGACCGCCGCGACACCGGACATTTTGCAGGCCGTGTCGTCGGGATCGTCTGGTTTGATCGGGCAGCTCGCCGGCCCTCAGTTGTCCTACGGGGCCGGACTCGTCAATGGGGAGATATTAATCCTGGTGCCCCAATTGGGCATACAGGCCGCACAAGCGTCTGCACATCAGGCGGCCGTGGCGGCGGCCAGCAGCGGCCCGATCCTTCACGCTGTTAAGCCGTTCCTGGACGCAGGGTTTGGGCCGGTGATCAGCCGTCTGGGCACCCCGCCGATGGTTTCGGTTGGGCTGGGGCGCGCGAACATGATTGGCCCGTTGTCGGTACCGCCGAGTTGGGCGGGACCCGGTGCAGCCTTGGGTCGGGCCGCACCGATATTGCCCAATGCCACCGTCAGCGCACCGTCGGCCTGGACGGACGGACCATTCGGCCAGTCACTGCTGGGCAACATGGCCGGACAAGGCCTGCGCAGCATTGCCTCCCACATCCCAAATGTGAAACCGGTTGCGCCGGCCCACCGGTAACCCGTCGATCAGCGATCAACACCACCGGCGCACCAACCGGACCGACACGAGTAAACACATGCTTTCCAGGTGAGGTAGACAGATGACGACACATAGCACCGGCGCACAGGCGACCGGGAATATCGTGGGCCGAGCCGATGTGCACACCCAGGCCAAGACAGGACGACGCGCACCATCTCGTCGTCCGCGCAAGGTATTTCAGCTGCCCGGTAAGCGTCACGGTGTTGCTCTGGGCTGCGTTGGGTGGGCGCTAGCCACGGTCGTGGGCTGTTCGGGCGCCGTGGTCAACAGTGCCGGTGCGGTGACCATGACGACCTCGCCCGTGCGCGACCGCCGCGGATTTGCCGCCGCGCCGGTGACCGCGACATTGGCCGACCAGCCGTCGCCCACCGCAGGGGTGCCGGCAGACAAAATCGACTCGCTGCTGTTATCGCCCGCCCAAGCCAGCGCCGCCGCCGCAACAACGCTAGGACATCAGGAACTCAGGAACACACCGATGCCCCCAGCCTCGCTCGGCGATCACGCCGACTGCGCGGTACTCGTCCATCTCAACGATCAGACCGTCGGCCACAACTACACCGCCTTCCGGCTGTCCCGTCTGACAGACAACGGGAATGACTCCACCTACTACCTGTTCCAAACCGTGGCCACCTACCGTGACGCACCCACCGCGGCGCGCACCTTCCACGCCTCGTTTAACGAGTCCCTCCTCTCCTGCAACGGCGTTACCGGCCAGGACCAGCAAAGAACTTTCGATTCCACCTTCGAAGTAGAAGCAGTCACAGCCGACAGCGCACAATGGAGCTC